>Ga0209475_10000771_pt1 | contig 51723 bp, 96 predicted proteins | sample tdDd471_FD_187128 | JGI IMG/M metagenome (GOLD analysis project Ga0209475, IMG submission 187128) | Marine sediment microbial communities from the Atlantic coast under amendment with organic carbon and nitrate - tdDd47.1 (SPAdes)... | ecosystem: Environmental > Aquatic > Marine > Coastal >... | reverse complement strand
TACCAAGCGGCTTTTTTGCAAACTTTTGATAGTATAACAGGGGACTTAAAAAACCCAACCTCGACAAATGGATTTTTAAATGTATTTTCTAAAACAAAACAATTTGAATGCTACGTAAATAAGTGGGGCCAAAATGACGATATAGACACCGGAACTACCCCTGAAACCATTTGGGACGGATCAAACTTATATACATACTCTACTGCTGGGGTAACATATGCAGCAAGCTCAACAGATGCAGGAGATAATGAAGAACTGATGGCAGAACTTATAACCGTAGAACCCGGAACGGGCGATTATATAGCATTATTAACACCATTAACAATAAACGGTCAAACACCCGTAGATTTTGTACCTTCAAACGGCTACCCGGTAATAGGATGCAATAGAGCTTATAACAATAATGGAACCCCATTTTCAGGTGATATTTATATTTATGAAAACACAGCAACCGTAGTAGGTGGAATTCCTACCGATTCCACCTTAGTAAGATCAATTGTGACAACAGAAGCACAGCAAACAAGACAAACACCATATATAGTGCCTGATGTAGATTGTGATGGTACTATAGTACAAGAGGGGCATGTAATAAAGTGGGAGTGTAATGTAATTAAACAGAACAATATTGCTGCCGATGTTTATTTTATGGTTCAAGAACCGGGCAAAATATTTAGAGCAAGAGATAACGACAACACAAAAAACGGTTCTAAAGCCGGCTGGGTATGGGGAGAAGAAGCCCCTTTAAAAATACCAACAAAATCAAAGGTAGAAATACGGTGTATAAACATAAGCGCAAATGACGGTGCTATAGTAGGTAAATTTCAAATTCAAAAATTGACAGAAAATGAGCCAAACTAGATACAAGGGGTTTAGAAAACACATAGAGAATAAAAAAAGAAAGCGTAGAATTAAGAGAGTACTTAAATATTTAACATTTGGTATTTATTATTAAGTATCTATTTTAATGATAATTAAATAAATGTTGTAAAACATAATAAATTATTTGTAAATTTGTAAAAAAATACAATGTGCTAACAAAAAAAATAGTTCAAGAAATATATAATGGAGAGTTAGACCCTCGCATTTCATATGCAAGAGAGATGAATGATAAATTAATAATGCATACACAAGGCAGAGGTATGCAGGAATTTTTATCTAGAATAAATAACTATGAAAATGCAGCACAGCATGAAGCTAGAGTTAAGCACGCCATTTCTAATAAATACACTGTAGAAGAGTTATTGCGCAATGTTGATAATGCTTTTCAGGCTAAAGGAGGTTCCAAAAACTATAAGTTCACAACCGATCAAGAATCTAAAGAAAAGGAACTAATAGATAAGCTTGTTAACATAAAAGATAATTATTCTTTATCTCAGTATATTGAAAGTGTTTGGTTTGATAAATACATAAATGATCCAAATGGGTTGATATTTATGGAAGTTTCCCAAGATGAAGAAAGCGAAGAAGACCAAGAATTAATAGAACCTTGTTATAAATCGATTCATTCAATAAGAGCTTATGAACAATCGGGTATATTTGTTAATTGGGTAATATTTGAACCTCATTTAGAATATGAGACTGAAGAAAAAGAAGATAACGAAGTTAAAGTATTTTGGGCTGTAGATAAGTTTTTTTATTACGAATATGAACTAAGAAAAGGAGAATTAAACCTTTTACAAGAAATAGAAAATACTTTTGGAAAAGTACCAGCTATACTATGTTCTAACATTATTGATAATAAAACAGGTTGGAAAAAATCAGCTATTGATAGTCAAATTGAATTATTAGATAAATGTCTAGTCAGTAATTCAGTACTAAATATAACAGAATTTCAACACGCTTATCCTAGAGAATGGGCCTATGTTGATGAATGTTCATCATGTGAAGGTACAGGTCAAGTAATGTCACAAAATAGAGAAGGCGTAGAAATGCATGTTCCGTGTTCTGTTTGTGATGGTACAGGGAAAGCAACTAAAAAAGACGTTACAGATTTATTAGAGCTAAAGATACCAGAGAAAGACGATGTTAAAATAGACCCCCCAAACGGGTTTACAATACTGCCAATCGATGCATTAAGATTAATGTATGATTCGATTGATAGAGTTTGGCACATAATGTACTTTTCTCATTGGGGAACAACTGTTAGCAAGGATGCAAAAAACGAAACAGCAACAGGTAGGTTTTTAGATGCCCAGCCAGTTAATAACAGGCTAGATAAATATTCTAAATCAATAGAACAGGCTCATACGGCATTAGCTAATTTTATAGGTGAATTTTACTACCCTGACACTTTTGACGGTGCATTAATCCAAATGGGTAGAAGGTATTTGATCGAAACACCTGATCAAATTTGGGAAAAGTATATTAAAGCGAAAAACGACAACGCCCCGACGTCTACATTAGATTTGCTTTTATTGCAATTTTTAGAAAGTGAGTTTAAGGAAAACGAACACATGTTTATATATGAAAAGAAAAAGGTAATACTAGAGCCTTTTGTTCATTGGGATATAGTAACTGTCCAGGGATTAAATGTAGATGAAATAGACTATAAAAAGAAATTATATTTTTCTGATTGGGTACAAACTAAAAAGGTAAATGAAGTTATTAAAACAGATTTACAAACATTAGATAACCAATTAACGGCATTTGTAAATAATAAAAATGTTAACCAAAATAAAATAAGTAATGAATAATTTAAACAAGTATGACAAGTATTACGTGGAACGTGATCGTCATTCAGGAATGGCAGTAGAAAAGGACGGTGAGCCTGTACTGGAAAAATTAGAAAAAGGGGGCTGTCCATTAGAGGAAAAACATGTAAGGATTCTTAACCGATCTTGGAGGAAAACGGGTATCTATTACCAAAAACAAGAGGTAAAAGAAATAAAGATTGGAAAATCAGACAAAAGGTTAGCTCTAGAAAAAGAAGCCGATGAATTAGGCGTAAAATTTAGAGAAAACATTGGAGATGAAAAACTAGAACAAAAAATTAACGAAGCAAAACAAGAGTAATTATGGCATTAAGTCAAGCAGATTTACAAGTAATTTCAACGGTGTTTGGAAAAACAGTTGAAGAAATAAGCGGTGCTATTTCTAACGAAGAAAATGTATCGCTTGGATTAAGATTAAATGGAAGGGTAATTTCTCAGGAAGATGAAAAGCAAATTAGAGAAAATGGTATTCAACAAGGTAAAGAGATCGGTTCTAAGGAACTTGCAAAAGCTTTAGAATTAGATTTAGATGCTGGTGAAAAAGACCCTAAAATAGTTGCTGAAAAGCTTAAATCTACATTAAGCGCAACTTATGAGGATAAGTATAAAAATCAATCTCCACCAGAAGCCTTGTTACTAAAAGAAAAAGAGGCTTTAGAATGGAAGCAAAAGTTTGAAAAGTTAACAGGCACTTACGAAGAAAAAGTTCAGGAAGTTGAACAGTGGAACGGGAAGTATTCAGAGCTTGAAAAAACGTACAAACAAAAAGAATTAAATCAAAAGGTTAAAAAAGCATTACCAGATAAAATGAAATTCGATAAAGATGATGCACTAATTATATTTAATGCAACATATGGATTTGATGATGAAGGTAATGTAGTAGATAGAAATAAAAACGAAAAAGTACTAAGTGCAACTGGAACACCCGAAACGTTAGAAAATGTAATTGCCAATTTAGCCGAGCAAAAGAAGTGGGTAAGAGGTTCGGGAATTAATGGTGCAGGCGGCGAGGGTGGTTATTCTGGAAAGAAAGGGTTGTCTCCAGAAGAAGCGGAAAAAGTACTTAAAGAACAAGGTATTGACCCTGGTTCACAAGAGGGTTTAGATAAGTTTATTGAAATGACAAAATGATAGCGGTGCTATTGCAGACATAAGGCGGTGTCCTAAAAAAGAATTATTAATTTAAAATAAGTAAAAATGGCAAATTTAACACCAACAAATTTATTGAGTGCTATTGCACGGGTAACCGAGCTATATAACTCAGCTGAATTTAGAATGCCCGATACTGCTGCATTAGCAACTGCATATATCGGGGAAAAAACAAACCCATCATTAGCAGCAATGAGAATGCGAGAAGATCGACAAACATATTATGATTTTCCTATTCGTAAAGCTGATGGAGGTTTGAGCGATAGAGCAGCACTACACACTGGCTCTAGAACTGACTCTTTAAGAACGGAGTTAACATGGGAATCTTTCGTTGATACGTTCAGTATTTCAATGAAGCAGTTAGACAACAATACAATTAGTTTTGAGGAAGCATTTGCAAAAGGCGTTCAATCTTGCGTGATGAACAATCTTAAAAAAGCTGATGATTGGTTTATTGCTCAATTATTAGCGGATAAGACTCAAATTAATGTGGGCGGAATTCGCGGTACTTGGGACGGCACAAACTACAACATGCTGTTAGATGCTGGTCAACAAGACTACTGGAAAGAGCAAGTAGAAGCAAACATGGGTAACAACGAGTATTACGGAGAATTAATGATTATTGCTGATTCATTAGCATATATCGATATGGTGAGATCGCTTAATCAAGGTACTGGTAATAGTGTTAATTTGGGTTATCAGTTTGGTTCAGGAATGTTAACCAAAACATCTAAAACGTTATTATCTGGATACAATGGATCATCTATTGCATTCCCTATGGATTATGCAGGTCTTTTCCAGTGGATTCCTAAACAAAATCGCAAACCTATTGACAGAACAAAAGCTATTTCTAGTGAAGTAGGTGATTTTGGTTCTATTACTATTCCTATTGTTGACGATAAAGGAAATCAAAAGTACTCTATTGATGCGGCAATTTCAATGTATGCGAAAAGAACAGATACAAGTGCAGCAAATGGTAATGCACAAGATGTATTGTATCAAATTGAAATTTCTTGGGATATGGCTTATTTGTCTGCTCCATTGTCTACATTTAGAGCAACAGGCGACTTTGTAGGAAAAACAGATTCAGTTATTTACACATACGGTTTAGCAGATTAAAATGAAAAAATTAGTATTAATATTTGCTTTAGCTATTCTAGGAGTAGCGGCAAGTGCGCAGGCTGGTGTAGGTCGCGTTAAATCATTAGCTATTGACACGCTAACAGCAGCAACCACAGACACATCGGCAGTTGCTTATATATCTGGTTCTTACGCAGCAATTACGTTTCAAGCGTTGTGTACAGAATTGGGCGGGACTTCTGATGGCTCGTTAAGGCTGGAAGGTTCAGTAGATGGGCTTAGTTATTTAACACTACAAGAAGGCGTTGGGTATGCTTATCCGAATGATACACTAACCGTAACTGACGGTGCAATTTGGCAGTTTAAGGTTAACGATGCACCTTTTAAATACTATAGGGTTATCGGGCTTGGAACCGCCAACGATACGACTTTAGTAACTTTAAAATATCTATTAAAGTGATAAGGCCTGATAAAATAAAATCACAGATATATGGGGAGGTTGGCTTTCGTCAGCCTACCCTAACTGATTATGCAATTGTAGATGCTGATAATCTAACAAGCAGATCGGGACTGTATTTTGAAGATGCTTCAAGACTTGTTACTATTAAAAATATCAAAGACAATCAGGAAAATGTAGACATCACTGACGATCAGTTTAATGATTTACTTAAAGAGATGCAGGAACAATGCATTATTGATGTTTGTCGAAAAATAACACATGGCGAAAGTAATTACAATGCAAGTTTAAACTTATACCCATACGAAAAAATATTTACTAGAACGCTAGGAATTGATGACAAGTATTCTTGTTTTAGAATAATTCCTACATATCAAAAAAACAAAGTCGCTAAAATTAGCTTTATTGAATTAGCTTTTGATAGTGCAAAAACATTTAACATTTATTTATATAATTCAAATAAGCCAAACGCACCAATTCAAACGCAAGAAGTAACAACTGTAGCAAATGAATCGGTTATCGTTACATTAAATTGGTTTATTGATAATGAGCAAGAATATAAAGGAGGTGTATTTTATTTAGGCTACTTTGAATCAGATTTAGGAGCAGCAAGACCAATCGCAAGAGATTATGAGCTTGCAATTGTAGAATATAAAACACCTAATTATTATATAGAACCTGTAAAATTAAACTATGCATCTACTGTAATTAATCCTGATGGATATACTACACAGGCTGATACAGGAGGATTAAATATTGGCGTTGAAACATACACCGATTACACCGAATTATTAATTAAAAATAGAAACATTTTAGCCGAATGTATTCAAACACAGATGGGAATTGAGGTATTGGATTTAATTAAACATTCAACCAGAATAAACGATACCCAAAGAATTAACCAAGGTGATATTCAAGATATCAACATGGCTATGCATGGATATAAAGACACACACGTTTTAATCGAAGGGCTAATAAAAAAGAATAATAGAAATATTACGGACATAAAAAAAATGCTGTTTTATAAACCTAAAATACGAAGAAAAACTATAGGATGAGTTTGGAATCTAAAATAAATAAACTAGTTACACAATTTGAAAATAATTTGTGGCAAGCCTATAATAATAGATTTTTAGGGCGTACATTTCGCGTACATAATAAAGACAAAAAAATACAGCCCCATTTATATGTAGATGGAAGAGAATATAACGAGGTTAAATACAATGATAAATATGATTCTACTATATTTTTTGATGTAGAACCTGAAGAAACTTTATTATCTACCGGATATTCTGAGGCCAATGTAAATATAATTGTAGCGGTTAATCTTGGTAAGATATACGGAAACAATACAAGAGCCGTAGAAAGCGCGCATTATGATGTTTTAAGCATTGTTCAATCAAGCTATTTCAGAAATGTAAACGCATTGGTAAAAGGCTTAGAGGCTTACAATGATTATGACTTAACGGATGATCAAAATTATAGGTTTAATTTACAGCCTGTTTATTTATTTAAGATAGAAACGACTATAGAATACAATGTAAACACAGCATGTACTTATATAGCTCCAGTAGTTACAGAGGTGCAAAATGTTTTCTTTACTACTCCAGTTCTTAAGAATGGAGAGTGGGTATTTGAAGATCAAAGCGGGTACATTCTAACTAATCCAGCTAAAAATATTGATTTAATTTGTAGGGGAAATTCTATTACTGTTGGCACTATTTGTGGTCAACCGGATAAATACCCCGAATTATTAGAAACATCTTTAAACGCTCAAGATTATACAAGCACGGCCTTTAATAAGGGTGAGGGCGGTAAAACAGCAGCCGAGCTATTAGCAACTCATAATACAGAAGTGTTTCCCTTAAGAGATACCGGAAAGAACCAATTGTTTATATTTCAGGAATTTGCTAATAGCGTAGTAACTGAAACAGCACAGCAAGCATATGACGATTACAAAGCAAATGTAGAGCTTGCAAAATCACAAGGATTTATTACGATTGCACTAACGGCAACGCCAAGCAGCGATCCGGTAAGAAATGCTAAAATACAAGATGCAAACACTCTATTAAGGAATGATAACAGTTTTAGTGATTATTTCTTTGATATGGCGGCTGTAACTGAGTACTTAGATCCATTAGATACTAATTACTTTTGTGATGGATTACACATTAACGACTATCAACCGTGGTCAGACGCTTTAAGTACATTTATTCAAATCAATGTTACCTTAAGTGATATTCCTATAAGTAATGATGTTCTAATATCCAACAACACAGCAGCTAAATGTTTTGGAGATGATACCTTTATAAGATATGAGAATGCAGCAGCCCAAAGTTTTGATTACATCAGATTTTATATTAAGACAACCACGACAGCAGCACAAAGACCTTGGGGCAGAAATAATAATGCAGGTTATGGGATGCAAGTAAACTCAACCCCTGGAGAGTTTAGAATTATATCGCAAAGTGTGACTAGCAACACTACATCCGGTTCAAGTTTTAACGATGGTTTAGCCCACCTAATTGAGATTTGGAATGATGGAACCGATTTAATAATACATGAAGATGGCGTAGAGATTCTAAACCAAACAGGATTTAACGCGGCTTTTAATTCTAGTGACAATTTCTTTAATATTGGCAACGGTGGAAGTACAACAATTCAACAATTCGAGGGTGAAATATGGGATTTAGAATTAAAGTTATCAGGCGCCACGGTATTAAGGGACGCGTTAAATTTACAAGACGGGCTAAAGTCTTATAGTTTAGAGGGTAGTGCGTACGAGGCTGATATATTAGGAACGAACGCGGCGAATGTTTGGGACGGTAGACACAACGAAGAACCTACAGCGTTAACAAATGGCTGCACTATTTTCCAAAACGATTCAACACAAGCGTTTATGTTTATTGAATACTTTAACGGTAGTCCTGTATCTATAACACCAACTGGATATACTTTAGTAGGTGAATTTCCAGTAGGTTCTGGAATACTTAGAAATATGACAAGCCTATACAAAAGAATTAACTATAGCGACTGGAGAGAAAGCAATAAGACATTCGATGAAATATACGATGAGTCTGAAAGTAGTATTTATGTACCTACTAAAACGGCAAATTCAGTGAGTCAATTAATAATTAATACAATAACTTAAAAATTAGAAAAAATGGCATGTAGTTTAGGAGGAATACCAAACGGACAGGTTTTAAAAGAGTGCATTAATGAGCAACTTACGAGCCTAATAGTATTCGACAATGATGTTAGTTTTACTAACTATGTTGATGCTGAGAATTCAGAAACATGGAGAGCATTAATTCAGGAAGGAACATTGGCAAGCGATATACAAGCATATATATCACTGGATGTTTATAATGTGACATCTACGCAACCATCTCCAAATAAAGAAACTGACGGTGCAGGTAATGAAACTACCACAAGATTTGCAGCCGGGTCAGCAATCTTTAACTTACGTACTAATCCTTGTGATTTTAAACAAATCTTACAAACAATGCAAGGTGGTAGTTATAAGTTTGCTCTTGGGTTAGGAGAGAATAAAGTAATGCTTGTAGAAAACAACAAAACAGGAGTTTTAAAAGGATTTAGTGGACAAGGAACCTCACACCCTTATTTCCCAGCAAAAGATGCAAAAATTGAAGAGTTTAAAATTGAGATTAACTGGTCAGATGTTAATGAGTGGAGAAATTACAGAATTATTGAACTTCCTATTTCATTAAAAGAACTAGCAGAATTTACACCACTAGGTTTAGATATGCAGGTTAAAACTCAATTAGCGAGTTCTGATATGGATGTTAAAGTTGCAACAAGATGCGCGGCTAGTATTTCAGATTTAGAAACAGACACTTTAACGGGTGAAGTTACTAAGTTTTATGCAGGATTAGACACCCCAACAGCATCACCAGCAGCCGGAACAAGTGCAGGAGATTACACCGTGACAGTTCAAAAAAGCGCAGTACCAGAAGATTTAGAACAAGGTGATTTTATCGAGTATCAGGTTGTTAAAAAGACAGGTAGTGTATACGAGAAAGTAAGCAACGTAGTAAGAGCACAATTAGCACCAGCATAGTATGAGTGATGTTTCAAAAGTCGGATTTCCAGAAGTGTATGCTAATATGACTTTAGCACAATTCAAGGAGTTTTGCTCAAAGCACGGATTTACTGGCGGTATAGAAGCAGCATACAAAAACTTATGTAAAAGGGCTGACGTTAAGCCTAAGTTAGGTACTAAAAAGAAAGTAAAAAATGAGGAGGTGAGGGAATAACCTCACCTTTTTTTAAATGGATATTACACAATTAAATAAGCAAATTCAAAAGTTGTCACTAGATAAAATGACAGCTAAAAACGTTAAAGAAAACAACGAAGAGTTTACTGATCTTTTGCGCGATCAAATGCGTGAAGGTAGAAAAGCTGACGGTTTAATGAATCCATTGCGAGATATTGCTTATGCAAGAGCTAAAAAAAACTATAGAGCACCATTTCCAACAAGGGATTTATATGACACTGGGAGTTTTCAAAATAAACTATATGGAAAGGTAAAAGGCCAAAATATGGAATTTGATTCTAGAGATAGTAAAGCTTTTAAAATAAGAGTTAGAGAGGGTGATGAGGTGTTTATTTATGATGATGCTCAATTAGACTTAGCTCAGGCATTAAACGAAGGATTAATAGTAGAACAAATAGCAAATATATTTAAATGATATATAATATTCATACATGTACAGTTAGTAAGTTTAGCCAAATATTGAAAGATGCTAGGCATATTGGTAAAGTTTGGATTCCTAGTAAACTAGCAGAAAGATATAAATCTAATTTAATTGAAGAATACAACAGACTAAACAATCCAAATAAAGGTGCAGCCGATTTAATACAAAATTATTACCTACTAAACCTGTATAATAGAATAAATATGTATGATCGATTAAGAATATCATTTATGCATAAAGTAACTAAAAAAAATAAAGATTTTTATAGGGAATTAACTGGTAGGGAATACGATTCCAGCACAATAAAAGAATTATCGAGCAAAGTAAAAAAGTTAATTTTAAAATACGAAGCAGAAAAACCGCCAGAGCAAAGTAATGATTTTGATTTTGATAAATATATAGCTCAAATAGAATTGATATTAGAAACAAAATTAAACAACGTTTATTTATACCAATTAACAAAATACGAAGAATTAGCAGCAGAAAAGATAAGCCATGACGCAACTTAAGGAATTTTATAGCAAAAAGTTTGAAGAGCAGTTTAATAATCTGCAAAAAGGTATGTCGCAAATTAGTGATGATGCATTAGGCGTGGCTAAATCTTTTAAGGAAGTAAACGACTCCCTAAAAACCACTTCTAAAAGTCAAGAACAATTAAATAAAAAAACAAAAGAATCGGAAGCCCTAAAAAAAGAAGCTCTAAAAAATGACAATTTAATAATTAAAAACCAAAAGGAACTTGAAAAACTACAGCAAGAAGCTAAGAAATCTGCTCAACAAGAATTAAAAACCCAACAAGAAAGGGAGAAACTACGCCAACAAAAAATAAGAACTCAAAAAGCAGAGCAACAACAAAATAAGAAAACTACAAAAACGGTTACAAACTTAATTCAAGAGCTCCAAAAAGAAATAAAAACCGAACGCGAGGCATTAGAGCAGAATAAAAAATTAAGAGAGGCTAGGAAGGATTTAGATACAAGTACAGCAAAGGGCGAGAAGCAAATAAGTTTAATTAATAAACGGATAGACCAAAATACAGATTTATTAAAGGGCAATGCCGATGCAATGACTAAGCAAAAAATAAATATAGGTAATTATGCTTCTGGATTAGATGGATTAGATGATATTTTAGGCAACTTAAGCCCTTCTTTATCAGGTGCGACCGATGGAGTAAAAGGGCTTGGTAAGCAGTTCTTAAAATTATTAGCAAATCCTATAGTTGCGCTTATTGCTGCCATAGTTGCCGCTATTACACTACTAATAAAAGCCTTTAAACGATCTCAGGAAGGCGCAGATACATTTGCAAAAGCATTTACAAAAATAACCGCCGCAGTTGATGCGGTAATGGGTAGAATAACCGCCTTAAGTAAAGCGGTGTTTAAATTTATTAAAGGCGAAAGCTCATTTGAAGAGCTTAAAGACCAAGCTAAAGATTCATTTAAGGGAATTAGAGACGAAATAAATCAAACAATAAAAGCGGCAGATAGAATATTTGATTTAAAAGTTGCTTTAGAAGAATCTACAATAGCGGCCACATCAGAGCTTTCGAAATTAAATCAAATAGCAGAAGAGCAAGCTGCAATTTCTGACGATGCAACTAGAAGTTTTCAAGAAAGAACAAAAGCGGCAGAAGAAAGTCAAAAGGCAATTCTGAAAGCAAGAGAAATAGAAGTGCAATTAGCAAAAGATGCGCTTAATATATTAGAGCAAGAAAACGACCTAAAAGAACAGTCAGGCGCATTAACAAGAGAATTAAGACAACAGGAAGCAAATTTAGCAGCTGCATTAATAGATGCTGAATCTCAATTAATTCAAGCTAGATTAGAATCAACAAGAAGACGAAGAGAATTAGCACAAGATGATTTCGAGCAGCAATTAGACTTTTTATTAGACGTTGCGGATGTTAGGAAAACAACTAATGAAAAAATAATAGCTAACGATAAAAAGACAGCAGAAGAAAGGATAAAAACGTTATTATCTACACAGGCATTTATTGAGGAATCGTTTGAGCAACAAGTAGATTTATTTAATACTGTATTTGATGTTCAGCTAGACACAAATAAATTATTAAAACTAAATAATAAAGAAGCTTTTGAATACGCTAGAAATTTAGGATTAAGTGAGATTGCTACAAATAGATTACTAGAAGTAATTAGGGAGCGTATAATGGCTACCAGTGATTTAAGAGAGGCGCAAGAGGGCTTAACTGAATCACTAGACAAACAATTTGCCGAATTTGCAAAAAGACCAGAAGAATTGACAATGCAATATCGGGAGGCTACTAAAGAAATGATTGCTATTGCTGAAGAATTCGATGATCAACCATCTCTTTTATTCAGGTTATTTAACCCATCAGAAGAAGAAATAGAAGGATTAAAACAAATAGCTTGGGATTTAGCCAGCGAAATAGGAAACGGATTCTTTGAAATAGAAAACGCCAAAAGAGAAAACCAATTAATCCTTGCTGAAGATGCATATAGTAAAGAGCTTGTTTTGGCAGGCGAAAATATAATAGCACAAAGAGTAGCAGAACGTAAATTTGCAAGAGAAAAAGCAAAGATAGCACAAGAGCAAGCAAAAGCAGATAAAGCACAAGCACTGTTTAATATTGCTATTAACACAGCTCAAAATATAGTAAAATTAGCGGCAAATCCTATATTAGCAATAGCGGCCGGTGTGCTGGGAGCGACACAAGCGGCAATAGTAGCAGCTAAACCGCTTCCTGTTATTCCAGCATTTGACAAGGGTACTAAATCAGCTCCTGGAGATGGATTCTTAGCAGGAGAAAAACGCCCTGAATTTATGATACATAACGGACAATTATCATTAGTAGATAAGCCTACTTATTTTGGTTCTGCATACAAAGGAGCTACTGTTATAGGTGGTGAGCAATCTCACATGATACTAAATCAATCAGGGAATAAAATAAGCGATCAAAATATACAAATGATGTCGGGTTTTAGAATGATAGCCGATAGAATTAGCGGTCTTAAATTCAAAGTAGGAATTGATAAACAAGGCAACCCATATGCACAAATGAAAGAGCATAAGGTTAAATACTCAAAATACTATAATTAATGAGCAACAATAGGCAGTATAAATTCTCACTAAATAGTACCTTAAAAGGTGAATTACCACTAACAGAAAATCCGGTTGGATGGAATGGTTTGCAAAACAAATTAGTTCGTTCAAAAGAATTTGAAGGGGTTTTTAATGAATTTAGCGTAGGAGGTTTAACTTTTGTTGATGAGGCCTATGATTATTTAACTGACCTATATAATCAGGAGGGTATAAAACTAGATTGTGAGTTAATTGTTACCGTTCGAGACAACATAAGCAAGCAAGATATAGAAATATTTAGAGGCGTTTTAGATGGTTCAAAATATAAAGAATCAAGTCAATATGGGCGAAGCGTTCAAATAGAAATAGGTGAAAGTAGTTTTACTCAGTCAATACTAGCTAGAAAAGACACGGCAATAAATTACAACGATACAACAACATTAGATGGCGAGGCAATGACTGATCCAACCTATGTTGATTGTGCTTTGTATGGCATGGAGCAAATAACAACTGGTTCGGGAACTTTTGAACCGGGTACTTTTACCGGTTCAGATCAAGACCCTTATATATTGAGTTACGTTGTTGAAAACTCAAACAATGAAAATATAAAATCAACACCATATGCACAAGTAGAAAATTATCTTAAAATAGCGGATGGTGGCTGGTTGTACCAAACATTTAACAAGTCGGCTAAAATTACTATAGATTTATATTTTAGATATAGAATTGCAGAAGATTTGGCTTTAAAATTTTACACAGGAACAAAATTAAATCCAGTATTAGATATAGATGGAAATCCAATTGAAGCAGACCCCGACTTTTTGGGCGATCTGGTTTTAGCTGGTGAATTTAGCATCCCTGATCAATTTGTAGTTGATCCAGCTTTTGCTTTAGTAAATGAAAGCATAGAAATAGATGTACCCTCAAACAGTGCTTTGATAATGGCATTAGACGACAATGCTATAGATTTGTTTGTTACAATAGGCGAAAACAGTACTATGTCATTAGAATTTAGTGAAATTCCATCTTCACAAAACATTCCAGCAATTAAACCTTTTGATTTAGGCGAAAGATTAACTAATAGTATTACAGGATTAACAAGCGCATTTACTTCTAATTTGGTAGATGTTGATGATGAATACGAAAACATTTTAGATATAAATGGATATTTACTAAGGGGATTTACAGAAGAGGATAGTCAATATTCTACTACATTTTCTGATTATGCTAAAACCTATAGGATTCTAACCGATGGAGTGATAACAATTGATAACAACCAAGTAGGATTGGTTCAGTCAGATGATGTTTATTTAGAAGCAGTTTCGATAACGTTTGACAATGTAGAGCGTGATAGCTGGGAAAAAGAATTAGACCCTGAATTATTTATTAATGAGATTGAAGTAGGATATGATAAGACAGAATATGAAGAAAATAGCGGATTAGAAGAATATAATAACAAATCAACCTACGCAACTACTATAACCAACAATAAGAAAAAATTAGATTTAAAACCAGAATACAGGGGTGATGGTTACGGAATTAGTTTTGCTTTAGCTGATCAGATTAGCGACACTGAAACAACCGACACTAAGTATGATAATGAGAACTTTTTTGTTGATACAAAACAAGTACCATCTTCCCCATTTTTAGGAGCTTCAATTTTGTATGTTCAAAAGGGGCGCGATGATTTCGATATTGTCAATAATATAGATCAAATCACGCAGCCTATAAACTTAAACTTTACGCCCGCTAAATTACTAGAAAGAAATTCCAGAAACATAGCTACAAGCATTAATAAGTATCAGTCTACAAAAGTAAAATTTGTTCGATCTGACGTTAAGACAGACCTTGAAACGCAAAAAACAGGTGAAACATTATTGGTTGAAAATGGAGATATTGCATATACACAACTAAAAGCACCTCGTTTTTCGGGTTTTTTGATTAAATTTGTAGTAGATTTAACTTCTGACGAATTCCAAACTATCAAAACTGGTAGATATAAAAGAATCAAAGTTTTAAATCCAATAAATAATGAATATACTTATGGATGGATAATGGACGTAACGCATATTTTAGACGAAAGCAAAGGTGTTTTTGAGATAAGAGAACAATTAAATGGAACAGAATTTACAGGAAATAACATTTATACAAATGAAGATTTAGATTTCTATGATAATGAAGACGATGATTTTTATACAAATTAAGATATGGCAATAATAAAAACACTTGATAGAATAACTGATCAAAGCGAAATTCCAACCGCTGCGGCTGGTGGTGATCCTTGGGCTGGTTATCCTGTTTGGGTTGGATTAGAATACACTTTAACGGGGGCTAATTTAACTAAATATTCTATTCCTAGTAGGGGTTTAGAGTGGAATGCGATAAGCAATAATTATATTATTGGTATTCCTAGAGTTTTTTTGAGTGGTCAGTATTTACAATCATTTGCAAAATATGAATACAGCGACAATCCAGATGAAACCGAAGCATTGCCGACTGTTCAAATTCCATTAATACAAAACACATCATATACATTTAATGCTCTTGGAGAATTAGACTATACAATTGATTTGGATAGCATAACCGCACCAGATGAAGATATAGACGTTCATTATACAATTTATAGTACTAATAGCATAACCACCAGAATACAATTGACGCCAACCATAACTCGCAACGGATATACTCCAGGAGGCGAATTATTAGAATTTACAGGGCTACCATTAAAAGAGGTTTATTTGTGGGCAGAGGATGATTTTGGCTATTCAGTTGTTGCTAGTGTACCTTATTCCGCTAGTTTAATTGATGGTGAATTGGTAATACCTCGATCTAATTGGCTTAAGTTTTTTGAATTGTCAGAAAAAGACGATAATGTATATTCAAAAACATGGGATTGCGACTACGAATTTAAAAATAAACTTTATATCCCCTATGCTTATCCGGTTAAAAAAGATGATCTATTTTGGATACAATGGCAATCAGAATTTACTAACCATACTATTGAATTAATACAACCAAATGGAACAACTATAGATATAAGCTCAGGCCAACAGTCTACAACTTCTGGAACCGTTACCTATATTGAAAAGGATTTAGATTTTAGTTCATTGTCGGGGCTATACTATATAAAAATTACAACTTTAGACACTTTAAGAAACGAGCGCGTATTTATTTCTGAGTGGTTTAATGTTAAGGAAGAACACGAATACACATCATTAGTAGAATGGGAAAATACAAATTCTAAATACGGCTATCAAGATGGTCTTTTATGGACGGGTAAAACTCAGAAGATGCGTGTTGATGGTGAAATAATGGATTTTAACACCGGATCGGATAGAGAGAATTTAGAAGATTCAAACAGTAGGCTGGTAACATTAACCGGATACCCTCAGGAAATAAACAATTTTGAACTATATAAAGCCCACAAACCAATTATAGAAAGATTAAACATAGGAATAAATCACAGAACATTTATAATTAATGATGTTGAAATGAATAAAGAAGGCGGTTTTGAGGTCGAAGTATACAAAGGAAGCAATCTTTATAAAGGACAAAACGAACTAAGGACTAAGAATTACGAAATATATTAAGATATGGCTGACAACCCGATTAGATTTGATAATGGAGACGAGAAAACGGAATTAGGCTCACAAGAGCGATTACCGATGATATCTAAAGCTGATGATACTGATTATTGGATATCTGGAGATAAGATAATTCAAACTAAAGATTTAGAATCTAGCTTAACGGATGGTAGTGCATCAAAAGCGGCAACAGCAGAAGCAACTTCTGACCTTAACGATTTAAACACCGCTCAAAATAGGGCAGATGGGTTTATATTTAAGTTTAATTCCGTGTTTACTATAACCAGAAACTTTGATGAGTTAACAATTACTATCCCTAGTGGATATGCGTTTGATGTGAACAGCAATACTTTGATAGTATTTCCAGAACAAACACCAACATTAATTGGTTCGGGTGGAGGTATTGGATTTACTGTAAGTGGTTCTAGTGCTACCTTTACATTTTACAACGATATTACCACAATAAACGAGGGCGGTGGAACTGATTTTGTTTTAGCCAGAAATATATTAGGCGAATTAACATCAAGAATACCAAGTGTTCAAAAATCATTATATGCAACAAATGTTTTTGTAAATCCTTTAAGTTTTGACTTTGATACGGATACAACAGCAACAGACCCAGGAGCCGGTAATTTTAAAATGGACAATGTTACACCAGCAAGCGTGACTAATGTTTATTTTTCTAAAACAACTAATACGGGTTCAGATCAAGGAGCTGCACTTTTAGGCTTATCAGGAACATTGACAATAACTCAGGGTGATGATATTTTACGATATATAGTAGGTACAGTTGGTACTCCTGTAGATAATGCAACTTGGGTAACTGTACCAATTACAATAACGGATTCAGGTACTATATTCCAAAGTACTAAATCATGTGTTACGGATGTATACGAGGAAACGGAGGAAAGCCCAAGTGATATAACAAGAAATTATATTCAGCCAACAGTATCGGCAAGTCAAATAGAATTAGATTTTGCAACTAAAAACGAAGCCTATGTAGAAACACCAGTAACGGTAAACGAAAACATAAGCATAGTAAGAGCAAATGACACCAATAAAACAGCCGATTATTTGCCTATTGAAGTGACGGGCTCAGCAAGAACAGTAACAATGCCAGGAGCAACCATTTACAATGCTAATGATTCAAGGTGGAATGAAATAGGAAAGGTTTTAACACTTCCAGTAGGTTCTTATTATTTAAAAAGAATTTATGATGGCACAACAGAATGGTTAAAGGTGTATCCTGAAGAGTATGGAGCTGGAGGCGGTTCTGTTTCGTTTGGTTCAGAAAACGAAATTCCAATAACTAATGCTACAACTGATGATTTTGATTATGATAGTTCTTTTAAATGGGATGGAACAACGCTTACTGTTAATGACGGTAATTCTAGCTCATTTGTTGGACTTGGTGGAGGCTCTATCACAACCGGAATGCAAAATGCAGGATATGGAGTGTTGGCGGCAAATGGACTAACCGAAGGTGACGGAAACACTTTAATAGGATATAGTGCAGGAGCCAACTTAACTACAGGGGATAATAATACATGTATTGGTAAAAATACTGGTGCTTCTATAACTACCGATGCTGGAGCTGTATTCTTGGGTCATGAGGCCGGATTTAGAGAAACAGACCCTAACAAATTAATGATTGACAATCAAGATCGAGCAAGCGAAGCAAATGGCAGAACTAAATCATTGGTTTATGGCGAATTCAACGCAACTGAATCACTTCAATTATTTAGAATTAATGCATTAGTCGAATTGCCACAAATACCAGCCAAAACAACGGAAACAAATGTAGTGCATGTCGATCCTGTTGATGGCTCTATATCATACGGAGTGGTAAGTAGTGGTGGTAGTGGCTCAATAGTATTTAGTGCTACTCCTACATTTGATTTAACTAATGGAAGTGTTCAAGAAATGCCACTAACAGGAAATACAGTACCAAGCATTTCGGATGAAGTAAACGGAGGAACTTATATAATAACATTTGCAACAGATGGAACAGGCGGGTATTCCATTAGCCCCGACTCAACCTTTGGGACAAAAACAGATAATTCAATAGCCGATATAACAAGCGCAACAGCAAGCGCGATTTATATTTATACGATAGTAGTGAGACCAGGAGGTCAAAAATTTTATACAATTGAATCTATAGGAGATTAAAAAATGACAAAAGTAATTTTACCAAAAGCGAAGATAGTAACCGGTGGAGCATTGAACGCAATAGCTAACGATATATCCCTAGTTGCTACCATTAATGACAAAGAGTCGAGTAATGGGGACGTAGTTTATGTAGTAAATAACCAAGAGCTATTAGAAGATGTGTTAACTCACGATAACATCATAACAATAGTAATAGAAGGCGGAGAGGTTGAAGGTTATATTATGTATGCCGCAGTGCCTTATGTAATTGACACTACAAGCGTTTACGAATTAGAAGTTCCTGAAGGGTTGCAATACAGAGATATTAAGATTACTGATGGCTCGCAAATATTAACAATGGTTAAAAAGCTAGGGCAATGGTGTGATGCTAAATTGACTCAAACATTTTCAACAGACTTTCAGACTATTTATGTTAATACAAATCCTTTGGGAGATTGGCTAAAAGGTTCTGAAATGAAAATATTTGTTGATGGATTTAATGCTCAGTTATTGACTAGAAAACAATATCAAGCACTAACAGTAGTATGATAGTTAAACCGGTAGGATTATTAAGGCCTCAAAGTACTTTTATACAATATGGGTTGTATAATAAGTCACAATTTGATGATTTAGTAAATAATCAAAACCTCATACCTATTGCCACGACTAGCGAGTTTAATAATTTAAGGAATTCAGTAAGCCAAACAATGGGATCCGGTTCCCCTTATGAGGGCACTTATACTACCGGATTAGACAAAAAATATGTAATATATCAACCTATCGACTTAACCTCAATAGCCAACTTTACGCCATACGCATCCTACGCCCAAACATTTGACGGTAACGAAGTAGCAGTAACTAACTTAAACATAAATAACGCTAGTACATTTGTAGGGTTATTCGGAACGGTTAGTGGAATGGTTAAAAATCTTTGGGTTAGCGGAGATGTTCAAAGCACTAATGTTGCTGGGTTAGGAACCGGTGGAGTTTGCGCTTCTTTATCTGGAACTACAGAAAATTGTAGGTTTAATGGTACTGTAACAAGTGCAAGTCAAGATACTGGCGGTATTGTTGGAAGTATGACAGGCAGTGGAACCGTAGGCGGATGTAGAACCACAGGAACTATTGACGGCACAACTAGAGTAGGCGGTATTGTTGGAAGAACTAATGACGTGTTAAACGTAATTACTGAATGTAGATCATCAATGGATGCTACCGGAACAACAAACTGGGTAGGTGGTATTATTGGAAGAAACGATGGTGCAACTATTAGCGAATGTTTTGCAACTGGCAACGCTGTTTCTGGGACTGTAACTGCTGGAGGTTTTGTTGGATATAATCAAGCAGGAACTATAAGTAATTGTTATGCTACTGGTAATGCGTCGGGGCCTAATTTTAATGGTGGTTTCTCAGGTGCTAATGATGGAACTATAGACGATTGTTACTCAATTGGAGTGCCACAGGTGGCAGCTACTTATGGTGGGTTCTCAGCCTTTAACGGCGGAACGATAACCAATTCCTATTGGGATACTGTTACAAGTGGAGTAGGAACAAGTGCAGGAGGAACAGGTAAAACAACAACGGAAATGCATAACGGAGCCATACCAGACGTATCAATTTATGTTGGTTGGTCTGCTAGTATTTGGAACCCTGTAGATAATTCGAATTATCCTATATTAATAAATAACAATTAAAACTATAACATATGACAATAAGAGAAGAAATAGTAGAGTACTGTAATACTAACGGGGTTAGGCTTACAGAAGAAGAATTAGATCAGGCTGTTAATTTGGTAGAAAACGAGGGTTATTCTATTGAAGAGGCGGTCAATCATGTTGATCACCCAATAAAACCGACTGGTCAATAATGAAACTGTTAAAATACATTCCAATAGCATTATTTGTTTGGTCTACGTTTTTATATGACTTGTTGGCTCCTAGATTGTATATTGAAATTGAAAAGGCAACTGTTTCAAATACAAATTGGAGTGTATTTTATTTTACTGTACTATATTTAGCGTGGTTGGTAGATTGTGTACATAAAGCAATAAAAACAGATTGGTTATACTTCGGCATGATGAGTTCTGTAATAGTTCTTAGGGTAGGGCTAGAACTCAATAAGATAGGGATGGGCTACAAACAATATGTTCATAGCGTAACAAGTTTAGAACAAAATATTGTTATTTTAATTTGGAGTTTTGTAACTTTGTTAACAATTGTAGTTCACTATGGAAATAATAGAAATAATAAAAGAGTCGTTAATGAATAATTTAGTACAATGGACAATTGGAACTATAGTGACTGCATTAACATTAATGGGAGTTAAGGCTGTGGTAAAAAGTAACAAAAGACTTAAAAATGCAGCCTCGAAACAAGATTTGGAGGATTATTTGAAAAAAAGTAAGGGATATACTGACGAAAAAATAAAAATCCATGAGGATAAGCAGGTTCTTGAATTAGCAAGAATTATTGACGATGTAAGTGAAACAAAAGAAATGGTTACTTTTTTATATCAAAATGCATTAAAAAAATGAATCCAGTTACAAACGATACACTATTTACTAACAAAAGACTACACCACACAAAAGATAGTTCTTTAGGATTATTTATGCAAGATGGTGATCCTATAGGTTTTGTTATAGAAGATGAACCTAGAGTTGTTAAAGTGATGAGTGAAACGAGAATTCCAGCAGGAACCTATCAGCTTAAAATAAACCAGCAATTAACCCCGCTCACAAAGAAATATCGCAATAAATATCCGTGGTTTGAATATCATATTGAATTGGAAGATGTGCCTGGTTTTACAAGCATTTATATTCACATTGGGAATAAAGAAAGCCACACAGCCGGTTGTCAATTGTTAAATAGTAAAGCTAAAATTATAGACGGCGAGTTCCAAGGCGAACAATCAACTGTTTTGTTTATTAAATTTTACAGGGCTGTTTATGAAGCTTTAGAAAAAGGTTATACTGTTTATTATCAAATCATAGACTAATGACAAAATACTTATAGGAATCATTATAGGCATCATTTTAGGCGTTATTCTAGGTAGCTGGATAGTAAGTCACTTTAATCCTGTTGATTACAAAATAGACGGCAAATATAAGCTTAAGAATTCAAGATTTAATCTTAAAAATAAATTATTTAAAAATAAATAAAATGGAAAAATTAAACAAGTTTTGGGAATGGTTATCAGGTAAGAAAACAATTATCGGACTTATCGGGCTAAATGTAATGCAAATGGATTTAACATTTATTCATAATATGAATCCAGATTTAAAAACGTTGTTAATGTGGGTATTTGGCGCGCTATCTGGCGTTGGTTTAACTCACAAGTTAAAAAAGAATATAAAAAAGGACGAACTTAAATAAACCTGCCCTACAACATATAATCTTTTAGTTATAATTCAAAATATTATACCGATATTTACACTGTATTAATAACTAAAAATTTGCAATTATGAAAACTTTATTAGAAGTAAAAAAAGAATTAAATTGGCTAGGTGAAGTAATAGACTTACAAACTATTGGTAAGTACCAAGTCGCAACCTATAAAGAAAAAGATTTTGATACAAAAGAGATTACGGGTAATTTATGCTACCACGGGTATGTAGATGGTAAAGATTTAATGAATGAAACATTTAGAACATTTGAAGAATGTTTAGTTTGTAATATTGCTGTAAGCAGAGGAGACCACAACGGAGATGCTGGTAGGTATTTTATGAAAATGATAAAAAATAAATAACCGCTAGTTTCGCAAATTCTAGCGGAACTTTACCCGACTTTTAATTAGGTCGGGTTTTATTTTGCTATGTAGTTAAATATTACTACATTAGCAGACGTGAAAAACACTTCTTCTATATTCATAATAATTTGGTTTTAATAATCTAGCCCCTTAATTGGGGCTTTTTACATTTAGAAACTATGGAAAACAAAGCATGTCCTAAGTGCGGAAGCACTAAATTTCACAAAAAAGGATTTCACCAAAACAAACAGCGTTATAAATGTACAGAATGTGGTGCTAAATTTATGGAATCAACGGCTATTGATGCTGGTATAGAAAATGCATGTAATGATAGTCAAGTATCTAACCAAAATGTAAAGCATGGCTGGCTAAAAAATGATAAAGCTAGTTTATTCTTTACAAATCCAGACTACGAGCAAGAACAATTCGACCCTGATTCAATTGATTGGGAGTACATTTTAAAGCCGATAAAGTTTGAAATGCCCAAAGCTAACTATATTAAAAACGATGGCATTTTTGATAGGTTTGTGTACTCTGATACTCATATAGGAATGGAACCTAACCCTGATGGGTTTAGTTTATACGGTGGTAAATGGGATGAAAACGAATTACAAAATAGGCTAGTCGCTCTTGTTGACCATATAATTAAGCATAGAAATTCTGAAATGCTAATTGTTGATGACCTTGGAGATTTGGCTGACGGATACGATGGCAAAACGGTTAGAAGAGAACATGATTTACCTCAAAACATGGACAATCAAAAAGTATTTGATGTAGCATTAATGTTTAAATTTAACATGTATTTAATGCTTAAGCCACATTTTAAACTACTGGTATTTAATAACATTTGCAAAAGTAATCATTCAAGCTCATTCGATTACATTATAAATTCAGCATTTAAGAAGATGGTTGAACTAAACGACAAAAACACCAAAGTTGAAAATCACAGAAAATTTATAAACCACTACCGAATAAAAGACAATATATTTATAATTACTCACGGCAAAGATGATGAGCATCTAAAAACAGGATTTAAACCACACCTAGACCCTAAGCACCAAGAAAAGATTGACAACTATATTGATGATAATTATTTACTTCAACCGAACGCCAGGATAGAATTTGGCAAAGGAGATTCTCACCAAATGTTATTTGATTGGTCTAGCTCTGATAGATTTGACTATTTCAACTATCCGGCCTTAAGTCCTTCAAGTTCGTGGGTTCAAACTAATTTTAAAAAAGGAATAAGTGGTGCTGCAATGTTTAATTATAGAGATACTTTCGACTATAGCCCCCATCCATTATTTTTTAAATGGAATAAACAATAAGTACATATACAATAAATGTGTACCAAACCACACCATAATTACAGCTCATTTAGGTTATAATTTGAACTACATTAAATAAACATGTTTCACAACACATTAATACTTATTGTTATAATTTCATTTATTTGTAAATTGCAATTGATTATAGCGCAGCGTATGCGATTTAACGGTGGCAACATGCACCGTACGAAATAACGAACAAAATTACATACGAGTACTAATTAAAAAATAAAAAAGCTATGGATGTTAAAAAAGAGATTTTTAAAATTATGGTAGATGCTCAAGGGCAAATTAAACTTGGGAGTGATGGCGACTACTGCACAGAGGTTGCAGTTTTGGCTGATGATTACCAAGATGTAGTTGACAAAATATATGAAGGTATTGTTAAGAAATTAGAACACCACAGAGATACCACAGTTGGGTTATACGCTACCGATAAAGAAATTGGGAAACTACTTTATATGTTTTGGCAGCGGACTTCTGATGCCTGCCCGCTAGAATGCAGTGAAGCTGAAAAACAAGAAGCGGAATTTGAAGAGTGGGTTAAGAGTATTAGCTTTAGGATTGACTAATGTGCGAGGGCTTTTATTTTTTAATTGCCAGATTACCCACTAACACCCGAACGAGGCACAGACCTAAGCATGTTTTTATTGTTTGTTGTACGCTGAACTTTGCTAACATAACAAACTAAATTTAAAGATAAACAGTTAATAACCAGTACATACCGGCTATTATTTTTATACATTGTTAGGCGTATGTGCTTTAAGTAAATGATTATGAAACCACAAATAGGAGATAAAGTAAGAGTGAAAACCAAGCTTTATGGAGACAAACTTTGTGTAATAGACAGGGTGGATAGCAAAACCATACATTTTAAAAATAGGAGTAAGTTTGGTTTGACTGTAAATGCTGATAGAGTTAGATATACAAGCAATACTTGGAGAGGTGCAAACTTTGAATATACCAGCATTAATTAGCATTACGTACAACGGGTTCGCAATATAAAACTGTACGATTATTTGAGAATGAAGATAAATAGAATTACTAATTTTAAATAAAAAATAGTTATGGAAGATATTAATATTACGGCACAAAGTGTAGATTGTTTTAAGAAAGCAGAAGAACTACTTAAACAACTACCTGAAAATATTCTGTCACAAATCGAATCTGCTACGTTTGGTGGAGTTGGATTAGAATGTATTATTAAGGATAAATATACATCTGTTCAAAGAATATTTTTACCTAATAAAGTTACTCAAATTAGTTATTTTGAGGATTACATAGGCATTTATTGCGATAAGTTCTTTTTTAAGCTAACAGGCGAATTATATAAAAGAAAGCATGAGTATGTATTTATGGAGTGTGAGGGCTTTATTTAAAATTGATTAAGAAAGTAAATATTAACCAAAGGCACTCATTGAGTATGTTTTATGATTGCGTGTAATAGTAAAACCCTTTTTTTTGTGCGGAGGGATTAAACGCATGATAATTAAATATATAATATGAAAACGATAACAAAATTTAAAGCCATTGACGGCAAAGAGTTTACAGACAAAGAAGAATGTTTAAACTACGAATTACTAATTGAAAAAGTAGATACTATAATGGCTTTATTGCCCCCTAAACCAAATGATGATGGGTGCAGTTTTTCAAATGGTGACGGATATTTACAACACAATAAAGCGACTTTAAGAAATGCACAATTACATATACTTGAATTATGTAAAAAATACATAGACCATAAATGGATACAAGAAACTATTGATGATGAAAATGTGCATTTATCTTATGTTGGTAGATTGATTGATGATTACAATATAAAGCCAATTAATAGTGCTTGGTTTCGCTTTATGTGTATTGATAAAGACAGTAGAGAATGGGGGCAACCTTATTATGCTAACAACCCTAAAGAAGGTAAGCAAGTGAGCGTTGGCTAATTATTGGTAACCGTTGAGTACATGAAGCGTTGCGATTAAATAGTAAAAAACTTTAAATATAGAACAATGGAAGCAGAATATTACGATGCCAAAAATAACAGTGAGCTTAGCAATGATTTATGTACATTGTTAAGCACACGTGGCTTGTTCATTGGTGGCAAATGCCAAGTATTTGATGGACAAGCATGGATGAAAAAAGGAGACATAGGTAACAATGAATGCTACTATGTTGATGCCACCATTTTGAGCGTTGGCAGAACTGAATTTAATGAGATTATAGTTGATGTAAAAATGCACGATGGTAGATTAAGCCACGGACACTATTTAGAGGGTGTGCGCCATTGTGCTTAACGAGCTCCAGCGTAAGCGGAGTCAAATGAAATAACTAAAAATTATAAAATTATGGATAATATATCAAATCTACAATGTAAGTGCTGTGGTAATGGCGGACTTAATAAACCTGAGTTAATAGATGGATTGTGTCATGAATGCGCAGAGATAGAAGCTTATTATTGCACATCTTGTGGAGCCATGTTTGAATTAGAATGCTGTTGCGATAGCGACGAATAATAATAATTTTCATTTTTAGGGATGAGAATTTGCACTCGCTTCAAGGCTTGATTCCGTTTACGCTGTGTTATCAAGCGTGCTATGAGGCACTTAGTATAGTATTCATTATAAACGTTAAATATATAAATTATGAAAAATCAAGTTGAGTACAGAGTTATTGAAGGCGACAAAAAAACCTTTGAAGGTGAATTAAACAAGTGCATTAAAGAGGATTGGAATCCTACTGGTATATTAAATACGACACATACCGATGAAGGTTTTTGGTATTCTACGCTTGTAATTAGGCCACTAGAAGCATAAAATAATTTATGCCTGTGAGCTGGAGCTCGTTGATCAAGCATAGTGTGTTTAGATCGAGAGGCAACGAACGATCACACACGTGCCTCAATGGCATGCTTGATCAACTATAATTAAACACACCTAAGTTAATTAATTAATAATAAAACACTTAAAAATGGAATTGACAGAATTAAAATTAAAATATGTCACGATACTGGACGTTCATACAAGATCAAATCAAACGAAAAAACAATATTATTCTTGTATTAATAAATTCTGTAAAGAAAATGCCAGGGTGTATAGATTATCTAAAGAGCAGTTAATTGAATATCTGGCATTATTTAGAACGAGATATTCAGATTCCTATTATAATGTTATGGGGTCAGCTTTGAAATTATTTTACAAAGAAGTGTTGAATCAGCCAAATAAGATGAATTGGTTTAAAGCGATTAAATCAAAACCTGTTTACCACGACATTATGAAAGATCATGAGTTTATTTCCATGATGAAAAATTGCGGTAACATAAAACATAAATTAATAGTTATATTACTTTATTCAACAGGTATAAGAGTAGGTGAACTTGTTGATATTAAACTATCAGATATCGATTTAACAAACAATTGTATATTTATTAATAGTCTTAAGGGTGGTAAAAATAGGAATGTATCTATACAGCCATTAACAATGAAATATCTTAAGGTTTATTTAAAAGAATACAATCCGGAGGAATATTTGCTAAATGGTCAATTTGATTTAAAATACTCAATAGGTAGTGTTCAGAAAATTGTAAAAAAAGTATCTAATGGCAAATATACACCGCATGATTTTAGGCATTTGTTTGCTACAAAAACAATTGAAAAAGAAAATGTTTTTGCCGTACAGGAATTATTGGGCCATAGATCATTAAATTCTACAATTCATTATAACCACATACCCAAAGATAAATTAAACACAATGTATAACCCTTTAGATGCTATACAACATACCAACTAATTAGGCTATTATCCGTAATACTATTAAATTAGCTTAAAATTACAATTATGGATTTATCAGAACATACAAAATTAGAAAATAGAGCTTTTGATGTAATGAAATCAATTGAGCTATGTGAAAATAGGTTAAGAACCTACCATGACACTGTAACCTGGGAAGATCAGAAACCTAATACAGAAGCTTATTTATTTGAAAAAAGATCATGGTATATTACAAACATTGAAACCTACGAAAATAGAAGGAAAGCGTTATATAGAAGATATCAGGAACTAACTAAACAAATGAAAGATGATTAAAGAAATTGAAATAAACGGTAACATTTATACGGTACAATACGAAGTTAAAGAAAGTACTGTAAGAACAACGGTTATCATAACGTCAATATTAGATGATAGTAATAATAATCTTTGGGACTTTTGCGAGGATTTTGATTTATGGAACGATGTAGAAGAAATAGTATTATCAAAACATTTTAAGCATGAAATTTAAAACAAAAACACTCGACAACTATTACACCCTCAAAAAACTATTATGGTTTAAAATAATGGTTTTATACGGCTGGTGTGAGGGTAAGATAAGAAGTATTAAACTAACTAAACAAAAACCTTTTTAAGATGGAAGTAGAAATAAAAAGCAATTTATACCTTTGGGATAAAGTAAGCGAAACAGATCCGAATTACACAAAAAAAGTAACATTTGGTAGAAGCTTTACAAGTATAAATGCGCAGTATCAAATTAAGCAAGCAACTAAACACCTAGGAGAATATGGAAAGTGTTGGGGTATTTCATCTATTAAATATGATTTTATAGATTTAGATAAAAATCAAAAAATGGCATTAGTTAGAGCTATGTTTTTTACTGAATCTAAAGAAAATACATTCCCAGTAAGCACCTCTATTATGGTTCAAGAATGGAGCGACAAGAAAAGTAAATTAGTTATCGATGATGAATTTGCAAAAAAAGCAGAAACAGACATTACGACTAAAGCTTTAAGTAAATTAGGTTTTAGCGCAGATATATTTCTAGGCCAATATGATGACAATCGATACGTAAACAGCCTAAAAGAAAAGTACAAAGAAGAACCAAAACCTAAAGGTAGGCCAGAGCTTAAAGACAAATCAGAAGCTTTTAATAAAGTAGTTACAGCTTTACAATCTGGACAATATAAAATTGCAGATGTTAAGACAAAATACACATTAAGTTCTGAAATGGAAGAAACATTAAAGACTTACGAAAAGTGAAAAGATATAAATAAACTAGTACAAACTTTTAATTTAGAACCATGCAAAAACACGTAGTAATAATAGAGGATGAATATTTTAAAGCTAATTATAGTATCTTTAAAAATCCTAGTTGTGTATGGACTAAAACAATAGTTGAAGACGAACTTTTTAAGGATGATGAACTACACGCCAAACTATTAAAAGCTAAAAAGAAAGCAGAAAAAGAATTGAGAGATTACGAGTACAATATAAGAAATAACTTTAAACGATAAATATGGAAATCAAAGGAAAGGTAACACATGTATTAGAACCAGTAACCGGAACAAGCGAAAAAGGTGATTGGAAAAAGCAAACAATAGTAATATTAGAAGACAAAGAACAGTACCCAAAATCAATTGCTTTTGATGTTTTTAACGACAAGGTAACGGCTCCGAATGTTGGTGATAGTATAACAGCAGCAATTAACCTAGATAGCCGAGAGTATAATGGCAAATGGTACACAAATGTTAATGTATGGAAACTTGATATTATTAATAGTACAACAACAGTTTCAGAAGGTAATACTGTTGAGGTAAGTTCAGAACCTTTAGAAACAGACGATTTACCATTTTAACCCTGAAAAACTCAATTTAAACTTTAAATTTTCGGTTAATATAATAACTAAAAAACATAACTATGGGACTACACAAATACAGCGAAGAAAAGCAAGGGATTGAAACTCATTTCGAGCAATCGCAAATTGACAAAGAAAAAGTTACCAAAAAGGGAACTGAAGAAAGTTATACTATTTCAAAGTGTAAGTGTGGTTTAGATAATCCAGCAAAATTTGGAAAGTTCAACCCGAACTTTGATAAATACAATATAGAATTATGAAAGCAATAGCATTCATGGTATTAATATTTAGCTTTGTACTAATATCCGAAATAAGAGTATATATTAACCCCTTATGGGTTATTTTATGGCATATATTAGCCATTAATATATTTGTTCTATGGGATAAGATAAAAGATATATTTAACTTTAAAAAATAGGCTTAAAATGAAAATTAAAAAAACGCATTTAATAAATATATGGCTATTGTGCATCTTTATACTTACTGGTTTTTTGCAAATGATTATAGGACATGCAATTGAGGTTCATAATGGATTATCGCACATGATGTTTAATTTTTGGTGGCAATATGGGCTTGAGTCATTATTTTATTCAGCTTGTCATGTGGGATTGTATTTTTGGTTTAAAAATAAATCATAATTATCGTATATCGCGTATCGCAATATGCAATAATATGTTAATTAAGCGTTCAGATTTAACATGTTTACTTATATCGCAATATCCGATATCCGAATAAAGGATGCTATACAACATATTGACAATAAGATAAAATTGATTAACTTAGTATTGAATTTTAAAAATAGAAATGATGAAATTAATAATTAAAGACGAAAGCAGAGAAGATGTAGAAATTGAACAAAAGAATATTACAATTAGACTTAATAAAGATGTTGATTTTCGCATTGAAGTAAATAATTTTGGAGAACTAGAAATAACTAAAGCTAATTTCGGAAGCGGTAGCGGTTCTATCAATATAGAACCGTGCGTTTCGAATAATATTAGATTAAAATAACTTTTTTCATAGTAGTTTTGGGTTAAATAAATAAGGGCAGGAACTAACAAACCTGCCCTTTTAGAAACAATGAAATTATGAAACACTTAATTATACTTATTACTTTATTTTCCTTACTCAGTTTCAAAGGCAAATATACGGTAAAAGATACAAACGACAAAGAAACTATATTTAAATTCGATACCTATTCAGGTTGGTACTACGACTACGAAACATTTTATTACTTCGATTACTGGATTAAACGCGATATAATGACCATTGTTTATAAAAAGCATGGGGTTTATGAAGGTACAAGATACTATAGGATAGTTGGAGATAAGCTAATAGAAATAAACACGAGTTACACTTTAATACTTAGAAAACATGACTAAAGAAGATATTGAAACATTAAAGGAGATATCCGAAGAATTAAAATCAATAGGAACAATTAACCTTCTAGTTTCTTCAGATAAAATAAATAAAATCATCCAGAAATACGACACTAACCTTGAGGATAGGCAATTAGACTTTAGTGCTGAATTATATGCTAATTATTCAGATAAATATGACGATAGTACTTTAAGCCAATTTTATGAATACTGGACGGAACACGGGAAAAACGACCGGAAAATGAGATTTGAAAAAGAAAAAAGCTTTGATATATCCAGAAGGTTGAGAACATGGCAGCGAAACACAAAGAAATTTACTAACCCAGACAATAAAAACGTAAATCAGATATGGGATTAATTAGAGAACTAATAAATAATCCTAACCATAAAGGAGGCATTGAACGCTGTTATTATCAATGTGAAATGTCAAAGGCTGGTCAATATTGGATGGCTATTACTGAACAATATATTGATAAACCTAAAAAAGAACCTAATATAAAAGATGCATGGAACAATACAATTCTTTGGGCTTTAGGTAATCCTAAATGCAAAATTGATCTTCTTAAAGGGATTGGTTTAGTTGGAAGAACTGGTTCAGGCAAAACTATTACCATGCATATTCTAAACGATTTCATTAAGATTGATGAGATTAAATACAAACGAGGCAAAGACATGGTTAATCTTAAGTTTAAAATGGAATCTGCTTTAGTTATTGCTTCTGAATACGCTCAACAAGGTGATGTAATAATACAAAAATACTCGAACTTTGCTAATCTTTGCATTGATGATTTAGGGGCCGAGAACAGCGAAAAGAGTTATTTTGGTAATAAGGTTAATGTTATCCAGGAAATAATTGAAAACAGGTATAACAACGGGCTTATGATTCATTTCACAAGCAACCTCAATATGGATTTAATCCAAAAAACATATGGCGATAGGGTTTATTCAAGACTTTACGATGCTTGTAATGTATTAACTTTAAACGATTGTGATTTTAGATTACTTAAAAACAAATAGATATGAAGGTAAGTTTTGATTTTGACGGCACTTTAGATAGAAAGGTTGTTCAAGATTATGCAAAAGAATTAATTATTAAAGGTTGTGATGTTTGGATATGTACGGCAAGATTTAGTCCCCAAAATGCACCTAATCCAAATTGGAACGACGATTTATTCCAAGTATGCGATAGTGTTGGCATAAATAAAAATAATGTTATTTTTTGCGAAATGTCTGATAAGTACAAGATATTAAAAGATAATGGTTTTATTTTTCATTTAGATGATGATTGGGAAGAATTAAAGTTAATTAATAAACATACTAATATTAAAGGTATTTCAGTTTTTGGCACAACTTTATGGAAGAATAAATGCAATAATGCTCTACAACACATTAAATAATTAGTTATTAACAATAGAAAGTTATAGTTTAGTTGAAAATTTAAAACTAAAGATATGAAAATAACAAAAGAACAATATCAGGATGCGTTAAACATAGTAATTAACTATAGAGATCAGTTAAAAGCAGAAGTTGATAAGATAAACAATATAGTTAGCAAAATTGACATTAATGATAATATCGCTAGTTTAGATTTAAAATGGAAAACGAAAAATATGATTTGTAGAGCCATAAAATTATATAATAGGTTAAATCATATTGAGTATGATCAAAATAAACCATTTAAACTTAAAGACCTTTTAAAATTATCAACTACGGATTTAAGAAAAACCGCTAACATAGGGGTAAAGACTATCAATGAAATACAATCATTTTTAAATAAATACAACTATCAATTAAAATAATTTTCTTATCTTTGCATAACAAGCGAGCTGAAACCGCTTATAAAAATCGTATAATGAGTTTAGTAACTTCAAATATAAATAATATTTCAAACAGGGGAGGCCAGTACGAGCCAGTTTCAGCCCCTGTTTTTTCTTTTTTATATAGGGAGTTAACAACGATTCTTCCAGCAATAGTTAACACAACTTAAAATAAGCCTATATTTAGAGTGATACAAGTCTCATGCACATAAACGACTTAGAACCGACAAAAAGGTGCTTATTTAACACTTAAATCGTATCCAAGACTTCGAAAACTTACTTTCTGATACGAGCCTCAACTTTATTCCGCGATTCTTTATACAGCAATTAATTATGGTGATGTAGGTTATTACTCTTATCCTGGGGAGGGGGAGGGTAATAACTTACTTTTTCACACCTAACAATATAACCGCTTCATCATTACCAGCAATCAATATATTATGGGACTATCAATAGAAGAACAACGAGAACTAATAAGACAACAAAAAGCAGATCAAGGTGAATTTGTTTCAGTTGTTAAAACTAAAAGACCTAAAAAGAAGAAAGATAAGCTTAATAAAAAGCGAAACAAAACGAAAGTAAAAGCAAATAAGCCTATAAAGAAAACTTATAAAGACAAATATTATAAGTATTTAAATAGCACTGAATGGGCAAATATAAAATTAGATGTTATGCAACATAGAGGTAAGGCTTGTGAATTATGTGGAAGTAACCTAAATTTACAATTGCATCATAAGACCTATGAAAATGCATTTGAGGAAGAACCTGAAGACTTAATTTTACTTTGCCGGAATTGCCACAAAGAACAGCATAAATTATAGAAACTGTTATATAAACTAACTAAACATGTATAGAGGATACAAAATAGAATTACTTAATAATGTCTATGTTTATTCAGACAGTAAGCAGCCTGTATCTGAAAACAAACAAAGGAAATGTGGCAAATGCAATCTAGAACAAACAGAAGATGGTCATGATGGATGTTTAGGTAAACTACCTGGATTAATGAATGCCTGCTGCGGACATGGACACGATAAACCCTATGTGCAATTTATGGATGGATTTGTAATAAAAGGTAATGATGCTAAGATAGTTATAAAAATACTTAAACTAACTAAACATTATAAAGATGGAATTACAAGAATTAAAATTATACAGCAAAGTTTATGAGAATGAATTTGAAGACAATATAATTACTTTAGATTTAATAAACTTTGAGGACATGATCCGCTTTAGAAAATGGAAGCAATTTCGGCCAATACCAAATGATTATTTATCTGAACTTCTAGGATTCCAACATATTGGAGAAAGGACAATAAATGATTATGAAAAAGAAAATAGATATTCGTTGCATAATGTAATAGATGGTAGTAGTAGTTTTATTTTAGCTTTAAAACACAGTACTTACGGGGGTGAAGATTATTGGGAATGGGTTGTTTATATTGACAATGAACAAATATACACCTATCAAGAAATAGCCTACATTCATCAAGTGCAAGAATTGTATTATATTCTTACTGGAAACATTTTAAACTAACTAAAAACAAAACACAATGAAAAGTAAAGTTGAAATTATTCACAAAAACGGCCAGCCTTATGGGATTAGAAATAAAGGCGGATATTTATTATTCTTTCCAAAAGTTACTAAAGATCAAGAAGAAAGATATATTCAAGAATTAGATGATTTGTTTTATCTTGCTAATACTATAAAAAAACATTTAGAAAACTATACAAACCAATAAACATAAGTAAAGAAAACTTAATAATCTATACTAAAGAATAAAATTATGGAAGAAGGAAAAGAAAAACAATTAAATAAAAATTTTATTAAGGGTTCAGAATCTGGATTTAAATTTTTAGCAGAGGTAATAAAAGAAGCATTAAATGGAAAAGATTTGCTAACCAAAGAGGAGTTAACTTTTATTATTGTTTATGGTAAAACTAAATTGAAAGAATTAAATAACAATTAAAACTAAATAGATATGAAAACTTATTTCAAGTGCTACGATGAAGATTATAAAATGGAGTATGTGTCTAATGAATCTTATTTGCTTCCAGATAATTACATGGTAAGATATAATGATGAAGATTATTATGTTTATCAATCTTATTTAGATTTAGAAAGAAATTTTAATGTTATTGAACTAAGAAAACCGTAACCCATGCTCCACAGCATATAAAACAATAGAACTTAATTAAACAATTAGTCGTAAATTTGAATATAGAAATTTATAATTAAAAAAGTTATGAAACCATCAAACATTAAAAGTTATCCTTGGAGTTCGGTAATTGGCAAAGCAGAAGCAGAAACAGTCGCTTTAAATATAATCAAAATTTTAAAAAGAAATGGCGATAAATTTAGAAAGCTAGGATTTAAAGAGTATAAAGAAGAGCGATTAAAAGATGGTAATTATTCTGAATTAGAAAAGCACTATTTTAATCAGGTAGTTGATTATTGTAAAAGCGGTAAAGCTGCTAAATCATTTGCAAAAAGTTGGAACAATGAAATACAACACTAAAAACGAATATAAAAAACAACAGGCTATAAATGGAATTTAATTTTAAAAACGGAAACGACATAATTTTATTTAAAGATCAATCAAACTACATGATTGAAAATGAAAAGATATGCAATTTTGAAGAAATTAAATTAACTAGAACAAATCAGCAAAATAGAGCTAGATGGAAATACCTTAATAATATAGCTGTAATTTTAAACGAACGAGGCTGGACTTTAGAAATTCCAAATACACAAATGGAGGTTAAGTATACAAAAGATAATTTATACGAAATGTATTGGCAATCACTAAGACAAACTATGTATCCTGGGAAAACAAAACAATTAGATACAAAAGAGTTTTCAGAGCTAGTTGAAATGGTTAAAATGATGTTTGCTAAAATATTTAGTATTAACATTCCTTTTCCAAACTGGAAGGATAAAACGAGGGAAGAGTTATGATAAGCGAAAAGAGAAAAGCAGAGTTTATAATTGAAAGTGTGTGCCAGTATTACAATATAACTCAAGAAGATATATTTTCCAGAAAAAGATATAGATATTTAGTAGATGCTAGGCACATTAGCATGGCATTATGTAGAAGAAAAACAAGCCTATCTCTTGAGCAAATAGGATTAATTCACAATAGAGATCATGCAACAGTTTTACATTCTATTAAAAAGATAGACGGACTGATGACATATGACAATAAAATAATTGAGCAACATAAAGAAATAGATATAGCAACATCAGGATTAGACAAGCTTAAAAAAAGCTATAAAGATTTGTTAGATGAGATTAATTCACATGTTTATTACACACTGAATTATATAATTAGTAATTCTATAAATATAGCTCAACTTTAATGCTACAAAACATATTTTATAATTAAAACATAAGTAGTAAATTGCAAAAGATAACGTAAATAATATGGGCTGATTGCTCAACCAGAATAGCAGAAACTTTAATTTAAAAATACAATATTATGAAACAGGAAAAATATAAAAGACCAATTGGCAATTTGCCTATATTTAGTGTTACCCACCGTTGTTTACTTAAACCTTACGGTGAGGAAGAAATGAAATGTTTAGCTTGTGGATACATTACATTCAGAGATGACACTAAAACAACACAAGAAATTATAGAACAAATGATAAAAGATGGTTACGACATACCTGATTGCTCCAATGGTGGGTAACGTAGATGCTGTATGAATAGTTACGTGCTACCTAACTCACAAATGATAAATTGAAATACAAACTTTAAAATATAACGTGCGATGGCAGATTTAATTGATTTAGAAAACATGATTTACGCAATTGCGGAAGCTCACAAAAATGGAGCAGAAATAAACTTTAGTGAACGTGCAGTACAGGTGCTTGCAAAAGCTAATGCAGTACGTATAGAAATGATTAACGAGATGTGCGATGACATAGACCCTGAACAATGCGATGAGCAATTATTTATACAGCTTGTTAGCAACCGTACTTCCGTTGATTTTAAGAAGCTACGAGATGCCTATTTTAAGGAACACGTAACCCACAAGACAACCGATGGAATACCAATGGTATGCACACACCCACACAACTTATTTGAATGGTTTAAAGCTGAACTAAAAGAGTATGGTCGCTAACACCCGTATAAAAAGCGTTTTAATGCATTTTATACTATGTTATCAAAAACAAATTAAATTGAGAAGAAAGAAAAAACAAATAGACACCGGACAATGGTATAAGGTATGCCAAAAATGCGGAAATTACTTTTTAATACATAACTTAGATTTAAAATACTGTAGAAAATGCATAAAACTAAAACAGGAAGGGCAAATATAAATTTTTACAATCGTGACAACATCGAATTTATGAAAGATATTCCTGATAATTATTATGATTTGGCTATTGTTGATCCGCCTTATGGGATTGGACAACATAAGGCAGCAGGTAAAAGAAAAAACAGTTGGCAGCCCTATGTTAACCATGAAAAAAAATGGGATAAAGAACCGCCAAAACAACAGTATTTTAATGAATTATTTAGAGTAAGTAAAAACCAAATTATTTGGGGCGCTAATTATTTTGTTTCTAATCTTCCAGTTTCTTCAAATTGGATAGTATGGGACAAGTTGCAGCCAGAAGGATTATCTTTTTCAATGCACGAGTTAGCATTCTGTTCTATTAAGGCACAGGCAAGAATTTTTACTAAATCAATTGAAAAAAATAGAGCCACAAACAAAGAAAGTGCAAAGAAATATGAACGCATACACCCAACACAAAAACCCGTTAAACTATATGAATGGCTATTAACTAACTACGCCAAAGAAGGAGATAAAATACTAGACACTCACGGCGGTTCTGGATCAATATCTTTAGCTTGCTGGAATCTAGGCTTTGATTTAGACCTATGTGAACTAGACGAAGATTATTTTAATGATAGCTGGAAAAGATTTGAATGGCATGCTAGACAACAACAACTATTTTAATTATGATTAAAGAAAAACCCTGTAAAGGAATAGGAAAAGCAAAATGTTTTCAAGGTTGTGGTAAAACCGTTTTAAAGCGTCAATACGGGCTCTGTTTTGATTGCTTGAGGGAATGGACTAGAACAACCACTGAAGGTCAAGAATATGCATTAAAAATGATTCCTAAAGCTAAAAAGCAACTATCTAAAACAAAGAAAGAAAAAACCAGAAAGGAAAAGATAGAAGCTAAGTCGATTGATTTATTAAAGCTTGATGCTAGAAGACCTTTTCAAAAACTGATCAGGATAAGAGATCATAGAACTAAATGTATTTCTTGCGGGGTACAATTACCCTTTAGTATCGCTGATTATCAAGGCGGCCATTTATTTAAGGCGGAGCTTTATAGCGGTTTGATATTCCATCCAGATAACGTGCATGCCCAATGTATCAGATGTAATCACATGCTATCAGGAAACGAAGCCGGATATATTAACGGATTAATTAAGCGAATTGGTTGGGCAAGATACACTAAATTAGTATCTTTGCAAGAGTCTCTAAGGTCTTATAAATGGGATAGATACCAACTAATCGAACTAAAGAAACACTACAAGCAGCAATTAAAACTTGTTGAATCTGGAGACTTAGAAATAAACGAAGTAGATTATTCACCAGGAATTTTAAAATTATAAGTTATGAAAAAGATTAAAAGTAAAAATTTACGCACAAAAATGCCATTACTTTCTGCATTTTTAATGTTTACCTGTTTACATTATTGGCAATCTCCATTATGGGTTTATATTACATTTGGGTTTCTTTATTTAGTTGTTTTAATTATGGCTATACATGAATTTATTTATGCTGAAGAAATAGATTTGTTTGAAAAGGACGGTACTTATCAACAAGTAGTTGAAAAAATAGACGATTTAATCAGTCATAAAGGCAAATTTCAACAGCGGCTAGAAGAAATGGTAAAAGAAAGAGGTGTAAATAAAAAATAAAATTATAAGTTATGAGCATCCAAGTAAGCACATTTAATCAAGAAGAATTACAAGCAGAAATAGCAAAAGCTGCTCCAATAATTAGAGATTATATAAAAGCTTTAAAAAACGTAAATAAGGCCAATCAAAACACAATTAATTCAGCTATTAAAAAGATACGCGAATTGTCTATAATGATGAATAATTTAAAATAAAAATTAATTCTGAGGGATAACTAACCCCTGATAGACTATTATAAATCCGTTTGCACGATTTACCTGGACGGGGTTAGTTTTTTTAATGACTAAATGAGTAGTCACACTACGCAAAATTAAACATATGATAGAAATAACATTTCACAATAAGACAACTAAAATAGAATCTTGCACTATAAGCAAGGAAGGAAAAGAACACCACTTTGAGGGTAAGCAGGCAAAAAAATTATGTGCTATGGCAGCTAATTATAGTAACAATGATTTAAAGAGGTTTGTAGATAATTTATAACGATGGGTGTATATTGTCGTAGTTTTTTCAGCTATGCAATATGACACCGTGTTATGTATCTGGCGCATTATTAACCGCCTAAAGCTGATTAATAGCACGGTAATTTTATTGTTTTTTTGTGGGTTGGAGAACAATTTTAGAATAAAATTAAGTATTTACTGAAAATAATTGCTAAAATGTTTGGAGTGTATTAAGTATATGCTTATATTTGTATCAGATAATTAAGTAATCAACTTTTAAAAACAAACGATATGACTTTTTACGGAACATCTTCAAACGGAAAAACACCAGTAATGACAGCAGAATTATTAGAAGGTAGAGGAATTACAAGAATTGATAACGAACCAAATAGACTTTTAACTCACAAGTGTAAAATTTACAAAGGGCTTTATACTTACTGGCTTTCAGAAAAAGCTTTTACAAAACTACAAGAAACTACAAACCTAGAGAGAGCTTGCATTTAAGTTCTCTTATTAAAATAAAGCCATGGAAGCGAAAGAAATAAAAGAATACCACGACAACGGAAAATTAGCCTACGAAGAAACTAGAGTAACTATACCAAAAGATAAAGAATATCTATACCCGTATAGAGTACAACATGAGGATGGTTATTGTTGGATTAGAATAGGAATACAAGCCAAATACCATGATAATGGATTGCTTGCTTGGGAATTACAACGAGATAAAGAAGGTAAGGTAATTGACAGTAAAAAAGGATTTAGAAAAGATGGTACAGCAATACAGTATTAACGAACTAAAAAAGGAACTGAAGCTATCGAATAAAGAGATAGCTCAGTTTTTTAATATGACATATGGAGCATTTGCAAACAGTAGCGCAAAACAACGATACGAAACTGCACTATGTAAGTTCTACTCTTTTTTAAGGGAGGGAGAAAAAAATAATAAAATTACTTCCACTGAACTTGATTAAATGTACTGCATTGCGCTTGTACATAACGCTAGTATAAAATGCGTTTTAATGAATTTTATATAATGTTATAAATTTAGTATCTTTGTTATATGTGGGAACAAGATAATACCTATGATAGATTCTATGAAAACTGGCTGAGAATATCGGCACAACTGGAAGTCGTAGGTATTATTTCCAACGCTCAACTGCTAACCGAAATGAATACTCTATTTATTTTAGAAAACAATTACTGCTATTCAGATCATTTATTAAACTAATGACACCAATTAAAAGAAACAATCTAATAGTTTATGTTATGGAAGACATCCAACTAATACCAGAAAGACGCTTTACAGTAAGAGACAAAGAAAAGTTTAGTCTAGTAAGCAAAAGAGAAGTTTACAAAAACGGAAAACCTACCAACACCTATAGGTACTACCAAGATTCAGTAGAGATTCAAAAAGATGTTTATGATATGCTGGCTAAATGGCATGAAGAAAATTAGAAATTATGGAACTTATAGAATTACTTAACAACACAAGTCCCGCTAGAGTTATATTTTATTCGATAGTATTTTTAATAGCAATAAATATAATAGGGTATTATGTTTCAAATGTGATATTAGGTATATTTAAAAGAAATAAATAACCTGTTCTACAACACATCAATTAATTAGGTACTATTTACAAAGGGCTGTATATTTACAGTATAATTATTAATTAAAAATTTAGCACGATGAAAGACTTAATTAAAACTTATCAACAAAAAATTGAAGGTTACAGTACCGACATTAGATTAATAATAGAATCTATAGCTTTAATGAAACAGGGCGAAACACCTAAGATTTATTTTGATGATATAGAGGAAGCATCAAAAAAGCGATCTAAACTAGATGCGTTAAGGCAGCAATTATTTCAGGTTACTAAAGATTTAGAAGATTATTTATAACCGCTAGTTTCCGCTAAATTCTAGCGGTCGAAAAGGCTCGGGTAATACCGGGCTTTTGGTGGTAAAAACTAAAAGTTATGAAACAACTAGCCCAACAACTACAAGAATTATCTAAACAGATAGAGAAACAAACAAAGCTAAAATATAAATTAGCAAGTCAGATGAACCAGGTAAATTTGAAGCGATGACAAAGTGTTGTATAGAAAGGGGTAAATGTTGCGCTTAGTGGAGTGTACATTAAGCTAAGAATTGCGGTATAAATGAAAGCGACAGGGTAACCGCTACCCCTTTCCATATTGCACATAATAAAAAATAATCATGGAAGCAACAATTTACTATCAAGGCATAGAGTTCATAGTTAACTACGATTACACACCTAGTGAATCATCAACAGGTAGTACCGCACAGGTAATAATTAATAGTTTTGAATCTGTAGAACAAATTACCTTAACCGATGATCTTTTAATAGAGTTAATTTCTATTAATGAGCACTTCGAAGAAAAGATAATTGAAATAGAGCGGGGATACTAACGGTTTAAGTAAGTTGCCGTTGATTGTTGAATAACTTACCGCAGATAATGCGAGATACTAACTTTAAAATATAATGTGCGATGGATTTAAAAATAACATGGATATGCCACTTAAAAGATGAAAAGTGGGGATTTAGTGGTTTACTTAATGGTAGAGAATTAAATGAAGAAACCAAAAAAGAAATTAAAGATTTGATTGAAGAAGATATTTATGATGCTATTTATAGCAATGGCACGATGGCAATAGAAACTGAAACGGGAGAAAAGCAATGCAATTTACCTGTTGTTAGCAATAACGATGCGAAGGATATTTTGAGCGATGGGAAAGTGGTGGTTTGCCCTTACGATAGAAACCCAGATAACTGCAATAGAAAGGCAGATACGTGTTTTGAGTGCATACCTATTTAATAGGCAAACTGATTGCTAACGGAAAATATAAGATTAGTAAGGGATTAAAAGCAGTAGCCTACCTTGCTAAGACTAGATAAATTAAAGGCGATACTGTTAAAATACGCACGACACCCTTATTAATTTTATATGGTGTTAGGCACTTTTATTTTAGCGATGGGAAAATTTACCGAATTACTAGAAAAGAACTTTAAAGAAGATCAAGAACAAGGATGCTGCCCTGCTGAGTCAAAAATGGCATATGCAGGTAGCCATATATTTGATTTTACAACCTACGATGAGGAAGCGGATGTATTGTTTGCTAAAAATATGATTGAAGTACTTAAATGCATTTTAGATAAAGAACCGTTTGAGTACCAAAAAGACGAGAAACAATACATTAACTACCTAACTATGGTTAACATGCCATTTTTGACGGACAAATTAGAGTGGGGTGGCTCAATTAGGGGTGCTTGGTTTGATAACTGGCAAGAATACGAGGTTGATTTTATTAAGATTGAAAAGCAAGAATTAGAAATATTTATAGCAGACCTAATTGAGTGGGCTAATTGTGCCTAACACCCGTGTAAAATTGCGTATTGAACGCAGTGAAATATTAATTTTAAACTATGTTAGCATACTAACCAACATAATATAAAATGAGAGAACAACTAACTAAAAAAGATTTAAGCAAAGTAAAAGGAGGTGTAAGCTTTGATTATTGCGGTAGGTGTGATACTTACTATCCTAAGTATTCTAACCACAAATGCCCAGAAAATCAACCTTCTGGTGGTAGTCATTAAACTTAGCCCCTCTTAGGGGGGGTTAAAACTTGAAACAATGAAAGCAAATGAATTAAGAGTTGGAAATTACATACAGCAAATAGACCAAAAAAGCGAATTTGAATTTTTACAAGTAGTATATGGCATAAACAACGAAAGTGTTTGGATACATTGCAACGAGGAAAGCGATGTGATTGATTACCTAGAAGCCATACCTATTCCACTTACTGAAGAATGGTTAGTTAAGTTTGGTTGGCAATATTTCAACGGAAAAACATCAGGAACTTTAACAAAAGACACAGACGTTAAACTTGATATTGATTTTTACAAAGGTAAGCTACAGGTTAAAAGTCATTATGAAGGTGAACATATGTACAGAATATTGCCGGTAAAATACGTCCACCAACTACAAAACCTATACTTTGCATTAACAGGAGAAGAGCTAAAACTAAAAGAATAGAAACAATGGAAATAAAAAGAGGATATACATTAAGTCAGTTTATTGATGAAATTAAAAAAGTAGATGCTTCGCCTTTATATAAGTTTCAAAAAACTTTAGCATATAACGAACTATACAAACAACCATTAAAGAAAGAAATGTTTGTTAATGAGTTGGAAGTACCTTTAGAAATGTATTACAGACCCGATGAAGGAGTACAGAAATACCCTCAGGAATGTTTTTTAGAAGACAAAAGAAAGTTTGAAGAAGCCGAAAAGAAAGTAATATTTAAGGGGTTTAAATCAACAGAAATAGAAATTGACAACGGAATTAAGGAAACCCATTATAGTTGCGGTGGAATAAATATAATATACGCACATACATCTAACCGCTTTTATCATATCGGGGGCGATCTATTCGAAGCAACTAACGGAGAACTTGAAACTCAAAATTTAGAGATATGAAACAATTATCATTTGAAAATATAGAACCTACACAAAGTTTTATTATTAAAACTGAATTTGGCAAGGCATTATTTGTAAAAACAGAATACCACTATGGAGACAATTCCATATGTGTAGAAAGCCAAAACGGAACCTATGAAAAAGGAAGAGGCTATTTTAGACAATCAAATAGTTTATAATTAGAAGATATGGAAAAACAATATAAAGAAGAGTTCTTAAAAAAGAAGATATTAACATATTTTGAGCTTGTGGACGAAGATTTTGTAAACACTCGAGTATATCCACCTTTTGAGTTTTATAGTCTGCTAGGTAATCGATTAAGTTATATTAATTGGGATAAGGCAAATGAAAAGATTTATCAAATATGGGTTGAATTAGATGCACCGGTAACTTGCTATTCTTGGCATTCATTAGATGATTTATTAAACTCGGGATGGATAAGCTTAATTAGATTTGATATATTTGAAAATAAAAACAACTACTATGGAGGTATTGACGATCTTCACGAAGTTGAACCAAGACATGTATTAAACAGTTGGCATAGTATAATTGAAAAAGAATAATTAATTTTGTATATTTGCATTACATAAGTTTAAGCAAAGAGTTGAGAAAAAAACGGTATTACTCAGTACGATTAGGTTTAATGCTATTTGCGGATAGTTAATTAGTGCAACTCTTCCGGTTTAGAGAATTTTCCGGGTTCATAACACTTAAATTAAACCATGAGCGCGGTAGCTGCGAGAGTGACATAAATTTAAAATTATGATAACATTTGAACCAAAATATAAAATAGGACAACCAATATTTCACAAAACAAAAGAAAGTGATGAGGGGTTAATCTTGGATATTACATACAGTCATTTAAGAAGACAGATTTATTATGTAGTAGCCCTTGGATTTAATGACGAAGTAACATGTATAGAGCAGGAATTAAGTGAAACCAAAAACTTTGGATAATGGAACTTAGTGATAAAATACCATTTGGAACACTAAAATATATGATGCTTAAATTAGAAGGCAAAACAGATAAAGAAATATTGCAAATATACGAAGAAGAACAAAAGGCTTATGAAAAAGCCGTTGAAGATGCTTTACAGGAACCATTACTAGAATTACCAGCAGAAGAAACTGTAAGTGAGAAAATAATAAATGTTCAAGACGTTTTAATTAGACTTAAAGAGCTTGGAACATGAAAGAAACACAATATACTATAGAAGAAATAAAACAAAAACTAATAGAGCTAACAAATAAATATGTTAATTTAGAATCTTACGATAATAAAGAAGCTAGGGAACTTATGCATTCTATCGATGTATGTATTAGATCAATATATTGGAGCGGCAGAAAAGAAACAATAAATAATCTAGAATTAGAGCCCAATGACATAGTAGAGTTTGTTGATTTTAGTGGAGAAACAAAAAGAGGATATATAACTGAAGATATGAAAATAAGATGTCCTCATCCGGTATATGAAACACACTTAATTAAAAATAATACAGTTTTAATTAAAAAGCAGGGATGGAAGTAATGAAAGAAAAACTAATTGATTTAACAATGGAGTGTGCTAACATGGAACCAAGGCGCAGTCAAGAATTGTTTAATCTTAGAGATAAAAGATAGAATGTTAGAATATCAAAACAAATTCTTATAAATTGAATAATGGGATATTATAAAAAATATACAGCAGGAAACGGCAAAACATTAAATGCAGCTCTATATAAAAATGGAATGGAAGATGATATATGTTTAAAACACAATAAACCCGTTATTCATACAAATAACAAAATTAAATATGTAACAACAGAAGATTATATATTTATTATGGATAACGAGATAGAAAAAATGATTTTACATAAAGACATATTCGAAAAATACGCTAAGATTGTTGAATAATGGGAGCAGGGGCACCAACATACACAAAAGAAGAACTAGAAGATGCAATTATTGAGCAATTCGATAAAGAAAAAATAGAATACGGCATGCATATTGACGACAGTTACTATTCAGTATTAAACTGTTTCTATGCAGCTTTAGAAAATATTGGAATTAATATAACTGAATAATGCCAGCAGGTAGACCAACTACATACAATTTAGAAGTAGCCTTAGAAATATGCGAAAAGATTTCAATGGGTGAGAATGTAGTGGATATACTTAAGAAGCATAAAAAGTATCCATCTTATCCAACTTGGTGTAAATGGAAAAGAGAAAATGAAGAATTATTTAAGTTGTATGTAAATTCAGTATCTGACAAAGCAGAAGTTTTAATTTCTCGAATGTCAGAAATAGAAAAAAAACTAGAAGACGATAAAATATCACCATCAGCCGCAAATGTTCTTATACAGTCGATCAAATGGAAACTGGCTAAATTCTATCCTAAAATGTATGGTGAGAAATCAGAGCTTGATATAACTAGCAAGGGTGAAAAGATTAACAGCAAAATAGATTTATCTAAACTATCAGAAAAAGAACTTAGAGCTTATGCAAAACTCCAAAGTAAGCTTGAAGGAGATTAACCAAGAGTTAGCCGGGCGACACATAATAGACTTTACTTCCTATACATTTCCAATAATGGATTTTTCTTGGTTTCATAAAACTTATTATAGTAAGCTAAATGATTTTGCTCATGGTAAAATAAAGAAATTAGCAATATTTGTACCACCTCAACACGGCAAAAGCGAAGGATCAACAAGAAGATTACCCGCATTTTTATTAGGATTAAATCCAGACAGGAAGATAGCAATAGTTTCATATAACGCACCTATAGCGCGCAAATTCAATAGAGACATTCAAAGGATAATCGACACACCAGAATATGCAGAAATATTTCCCAATACGGCTATAAACACTAAAAACATAACAGCAGTTGCGGGTAGTTGGCTTAGAAACGCGGATGAATGTGAAATAGTTGGGTATAGAGGAGGGTTTAAAACTGTTGGTGTTGGTGGGGCTTTAACAGGAACCCCTGTAGATGTGTTAATAATGGATGACTTATATAAGGATGCTATGAACGCATGGAGTCCGGTAGTTCGTCAAAACGTTGCAGATTGGTATGATTCGGTTGCAGACACTAGACTACATAATGATTCTCAACAATTAATTGTTTATACTCGTTGGCATCATGAAGATTTAGCCGGGCAATTATTAAAAAAAGAATCTGATTGGGAGGTTTGCGTTTTCCCAGCACTAAAAACAACTGATCCAACAGATATTGACCCACGCAAAAAAGGTGAGGCATTATGGCCTAATCGTCATTCAGAGGAAAAGTTAATAAAGTCAAGGGATAGAAACCCTCATGTTTTTGAATCTCTTTATCAGCAGAACCCTAAGCCACTAGAGGGATTATTATACACAGAATTTAAGACGTATACAGAGCTACCAGCATATCAACAGGTTTATAATTATACGGATACAGCCGATACAGGAAACGATTATCTTTGCTCTATAGACTACATTAAACATAACAACTTAAAGTATATTATAGACGTTCTATACACTCAAAAGCCTAATGAATATACAGAACCAGTACTTGCAGAGCAATTAAAAAAGAATGCAGTTAATTATGCCAATATTGAATCAAATAATGGAGGTAGGGCATTTGCTAGAAACGTAGAAAGGATAACAAGAGGATTGGGTAATAATAAAACTACTATCAAATGGTTTCACCAGTCAAAAAATAAAGAAGCCAGAATAAAAAGTAATAGCTCTACTGTTAATAATACTATTGTAATGCCCGATAACTGGCATGTTAGGTGGCCTGAATTCTATAATGATGTTACTAATTATATGGCTATGGGTAAGAATAAGCATGATGATGCACCAGATGTTTTAACGGGCATTGTTGAAGATCAAGGTAAACGCAAGGCAATGTGGTAAAATATAGGTGTTTTATGCTGGATTGTGTTGCAAATAACAACAAAAGCATTATCTTTGTAGTAAAGAAATATAAAGTACTTTAAAATTTATGTATGAAACAGCGTGGTTCATTGTTGCACGGTGAATCAGTAGAGATAGTTGATAAACCACAAAAATAGTATTGCACTTAACGGTAACTTGTAAAAAATCGTAACGATATGGAAGATACAGAATTATTTGGAGAATTACACGAACGAGAAGAAAATGGCTTATATGGTAGAAGGCATGCTGAGTTATGTTTTTTACAAAGTGTTAGCAATCCTGTAAAAAATGCGGTTGATATAGTAGACAAACAGGATGAAAAACATATAATATATACCATTAATGAAGAGGTAAAACAAGCATATAAGAAATGGAGCTTTGCCAAATGCGAAGAAGTTCTTAATAGATTAGGTACTGAATATTGGGAGATAGGTTAGCATTTTTTATGGTTGCTAACGTATAATAATAAGAACAGTTTATGGATGATATAGGAAAACTTTGGAGCAAGAGACGATGGTTCTCAATTTGTAGTAAACACGGCAAATACGATAAAGATTGTGAGTTGTGCAATACTGGAACCTGGACAAATGTATGGAAATGGAAAATAGGTAGTGTTTTCTATAAATTAACACCACGAATTTGGATATGGTGGATGAACAAATAAAAATGCCGTATTACGCAGTATTAGCCAGCGAAGTGAACTGTTAGCTTTTTGGGAATGGCACCAAAGAAAATACACAGAATATTATCCTGACCCGAAAACTATAGACAACTACTTAAAGGAAAAAGCTAATTGTGGCTAACGTCCGAAAATATGAAATCGGTGGGGATAGAATGCACCAACTATCCGCAACCCGATAAACTTAATTAGGTGCAAGTGGGCTAAAAAGACGCACAACACCCCACTGTTTTATATTTGTTGTTGCGCGCAGTTAATTATGAATTGCAGTAATAAATTGACAAAAATAAACATAGAATGCAACAATAACATACAGATACCTAAACAGCAATTGCAATTTTTAGGTGATAAATGCTATATAAATGGTAGTTTGGTGGGTGATATAATCGAAGAAAAAGGCAATTGCATTAAAGTGAAACATAACAATGGTAGTTTCGCAGATGGCACAATACATACATATTATGTGTAATTGTGCTTAACTCTCGATGCGTATGAACCGTGCATTGAGTTTACGAAAGGCATTATGGTTCATTCGATTCGGGCATGGTTTATACGCTTTGTTATCTAATGCGACCTTCGAATTAGTAGAAACTTTAAATTGAAATAGAAATGAATGAATTATTAAAATTTAGTGAATACCTTCAAGAGCATTGTACAAATATATCACGCAGGCAATGGATTAAGAATATGACAGACAAATATTTTAATAATTTGCCCGAAAGCGAAGCATCGAGAGTTATCGAAAAAGAGCAGGGCGAGATTAAATGCGAATGTACGGCTTCTGTTGGTATAACAAGAAGTGGATATATGTATTGTACAGCCTGTGGTAAACGAAGAATTTAAGCATTTAAGAAGCCATGCGCCCCTCGAAGGGCGTTTTCGATAACGGTTTGGGTATGGTGCGTTGAACACCAACCTTGATAGGAGATATTAACTTTAAATTATAATACAATGACTGATAAAGAGAAAGAACAATGCACTATACCTGTTGTTACCTGCTGTTGCGGTTTGGTAATACCTGATAGTGAAATTGAATACAGTAATAGATGTAATGAGGAAGGCGAAGAATACTACGAAGGAACTGCTGACTGTAAATGTGGCAAAGAATATGAATGGAGCGAATGGGGGGAATGTGAGAGCCTGACGGAAGCTAAAGAAGATTTAACAGAACATATTGGCAATTGCAGGTAACATGTGTATAAACATAACAAAATGACCCCTATAATAATACAACTAACTAAAAATCAATGAAAATAATATCAGCAGTAAAAAACAATAAACTAATGTACGGCAATGTATCAAAGATTTCGGAGTATGTAGGAATGGATAGAATAACTTTAGGCCGTCATCTAAACGAAGGAACTAAAGTCTACGCTAAAAACGATTATGTAATTTATTTAGATTGTGAGAAGATATGAAAGAATTTGTAAAAATAACCAGAGAAACATACGATAGCTTTAAGAAGATGCAATCAGAGCTTGAAGATTATCAAAGTAAAGAATTCGCTATCATGAAAAAGAAATATTTTCTAGGGTGCTTTTATGAGTTTAACTCAGAGCAAGAAGCTTCTGAAGAGCTAATTAAAGACATTGAAAAAGCAAAAGAAAAGGCTATAGCGGAAAGAAAAGAGTTTCGTAATATGAACGTTTTTCAATTTTTGAAATGGAAAATAAACAACAGATAATTTAAAAACTAGAAACAATGAAAACGCTAACACTGCTACTAACAATCATAGCACTACATAGCTGCTATAAAAGCGATATAAACTTATTATACGAAAGTTATATCGAATATCAAGGTCAAGAAATAGAGCTAACGGAAGCTTATCTAACTGAATCAGGATTGCTATTTAAAAACGACTCTATACAAATAGAAGTATATTCTGATCTACCTAAAGAAATTACCGAAATAACAGGTAAGTTAATTATTCACCAGGATACTATTAATTACTCAGGATGGTTGAATATTGATTATCTTGATAAGATCGAAGATGAATACTATTTAATGTGCGTGGTTAATGGTAAATATGAAAGTAAGATATTTAAGTTGATTCATAAAGATAATTTACAAATAGTACGGATTATTAAACTAAAAATATTACAAAATGAGTACAGAAATTAAGACAATTACAGGTAGATATGAAGAATCGCATGGTAAAAATTTTACTGTTAATTATAACGATTCAGATATAAGTTTGACCAGATTCGCAGGTGGAATCAAAAATGGTGCAATGCTGCAAATAACGATACATAATAGCAAAGATTGTGCATATGTACAACTTACGCAAGCGCAAGTAAAATTACTAATAGATACGTTAAAAGATTCATTTGACTATTCTAAGTACCCAATTGATTAGTATTATTTATAACACCCGTGTATAGCCCGTTTCAATGGGCTTATAAACTATGTTATTAAAATTAAAAAGTATAGATATGGAATTCAAACCAGAATTGTTTAAACCTGCTCTATAATATATCAAATAATCCTTTTGACTTAGCCCCTTAACCGGGGCTTTTTTATTGCCTTATTTTAAAATATGCTCCATAACATAAAAAATATTTGTATCTTTGCTAGGTAATTACAAGCAAATTTACTATGGCGCAAGTAAAATTTTATTTAGAAAGTAACAATTGGTACTACACCGACGGAAGAACAGCAGAGTTAAGAACCCCACCAGCAACATTATATGAAAGATATATAACTATTAACGATGAAATTCAGATTTACGCAGTAGCGGGGAAAAGACCTTTATTTAAAAAGCCAGCATTAGTAACGGAAATTCAAAAAAGTTCAACCCCTGGCGATAATTACGCAAGTGTAGCAGAATTTATTAGCGAAACAGATGATTTTTTTAGTGCTTCATTAGGTTCAGTATCTATAATTGACGAAGAAAGCAACGCTATTAATCAATTAAATCCATTCCCAAATGTAAATTACAACGGTTTATTTAAATCTAATATAGATCAAGTTAGGTCAGACTCAACAGGCTGGACGGGTGGAGATTTTAACACGCTGGTTGATGATGTATTTAGCTCTATTGAAAACGCTAGTGTTGATAATCCCAAAACGATTTTAATCTGGTTTAAAAGACCTGTAAATAATATATTAGCAAGGATTAGAACCTCTACAGAAGGAGGTGGAAATTTTAGTAATTTTAAATTTACTCTTTTATATGCTGACGGTAGAGAATTAGTTGTAAGTGACAATAGCTTAGACAATACAAAACATACTGATTTTTTAATAACTGCACCCGATTTAGTAGAAACAGATGGTATAAGATTAGAGTTTTTTACATCCGATACAGTAACACTTAGTAGTTTTATCGCATATCAAATAAATTACCAAGCGGCTTTTTTGCAAACTTTTGATAGTATAACAGGGGACTTAAAAAACCCAACCTCGACAAATGGATTTTTAAATGTATTTTCTAAAACAAAACAATTTGAATGCTACGTAAATAAGTGGG
>Ga0209475_10000770_pt1 | contig 51745 bp, 45 predicted proteins | sample tdDd471_FD_187128 | JGI IMG/M metagenome (GOLD analysis project Ga0209475, IMG submission 187128) | Marine sediment microbial communities from the Atlantic coast under amendment with organic carbon and nitrate - tdDd47.1 (SPAdes)... | ecosystem: Environmental > Aquatic > Marine > Coastal >... | reverse complement strand
TCGTAGCGAGGTTCACTGAAGCGCTTGAGATTAAGGATTTTATGGGTTATTTGGGTTTTATTCGTAGTCACCCTACGGGTGAAGCCCAAATGTTCCAGAAAATCCTTAAGATTGAGTGCTTAAGGGAACCGCAGTAGATGGTAACTGAGTTTTTTAGGTTAAATCACATGATGCGGTTATATATGCGACCAATTGTCTAAATGGAATAAAAGGAAATTTGTACACCCGGTATGAGTATACATGGATATCACACATCAGCTCCTCACAAAAATCGTCGTGATTTGGGAAATTTGGCCAAGATTTTACCTTTTTTATGGGATTATCGCGGACGCGTCTTATTAGCTTTGATTTTTTTAGTACTTGCCAAATTAGCTAATATTGGTGTCCCCCTAATTCTTAAAGAATTGGTTGATCAGTTGGATGAAAGCAAAATAGAAATGTTAGTTTTGCCTTTATCACTTTTAATTTCCTACGGCTTATTGCGATTTATAAATGTTATCTTTAGCGAACTTAGAGATACCATTTTTGCTCGAGTTCGTTATCGGGCGATGCGCAAACTCTCGGTTAAACTATTGTCTCATCTATATAATCTTTCCTTACAGTTTCATTTGCAAAGACGTACGGGGGGAATATCACGTGATCTCGATCGGGGAGTTCGCGCAGTTTCCTCCATATTAAATTATATGGTTTTTAATATTTTGCCTACTGCTGCTGAATTTATATTGGTGGCCGTATTATTACTGGGTGAATATGATTCGATTTTTGCCATTGTGACTTTTGCGACCGTATTTATCTATATTAGTTTCACGCTGATGTTAACTAATTGGCGTATGCACTTTCGACATAAAATGAATGCTCTAGACTCCACGGCCAATGCTGTTGCGGTTGACGGCTTGCTTAATTTTGAAACGGTAAAATATTTTAATAATGAGCAACACGAATTACAGCATTATGACAAACTTTTAGAAGATTGGGAAAGTGTGGCCGTGAAGAGTCAAGCATCAATGTCACTACTAAATGCAGGGCAGGGCATTATTATTGCTATTGGTGTCACTATGATGATGAGCTTGGCATCTCAAGGAGTTGTAACTGGTGAGATGACTATAGGTGATTTGGTTTTGGTTAATGCCTTAATGTTACAACTTTTTATCCCGCTCAATTTTTTGGGGGTGATATATCGTTCTCTAATGCATGCATTGGCCGATATTGATTTAATGTTTTCATTATTAGAAAAGAAAGCTGAAATAATCGACCAACCGCAAGCTAAACCAATTAAAATAAGCCAGTCAACGGTTGAATTTAAACAGGTGAACTTTTCTTATCAAAGTGAACGAAAAATTTTACATGATATTAGTTTTCGTATTCCTAAAGGGGATAAAGTTGCTATCGTCGGAGCATCTGGAGCGGGTAAATCAACGATTTCTCGCCTTTTATTCCGGTTTTATGATACCGATTCCGGACAGGTTGAAATTGATGGACAGAATATTAAAATGGTCACTCAAGATAGTTTGCGCCGTTATATAGGGATTGTTCCCCAAGATACGGTATTGTTTAACGACACTATTTTTAATAATATTTTGTATGCCAAACCAGATGCATCGGCTGATGAAGTATATAATGCAGCTAAATTGGCCAATATCCATGAATTTATTAATAATCTTCCAGAACAATATCAAACTACTGTTGGAGAACGTGGCTTAAAGCTATCGGGAGGCGAAAAACAACGGGTGGCAATTGCTCGAGTATTTTTAAAAGATCCACCTATCTTAATTTTTGATGAAGCGACTTCCTCGTTAGATTCTGCATCTGAAAGGACGATTTTAAATGCTCTGGCCGAAGTTTCTTCGCACCGAACCACTCTGGTTATCGCGCACAGATTATCGACAATCGCCGATGCCGACAAGATTATTGTTATTGATCAAGGACGTATTATTGAGCAGGGCAATCATCAAAAACTTTTAGATTATAATGGTATTTATGCCAATTTGTGGAATATACAATTACAGGATGCAAATTAATGACAACCTTGTTATCGATTATTGAATTAGGGGGGTATCCTGATTTTACTGCCCTTTATGAGAAGACAGGCTGTGAAGTAAAAGTGGTAAATTCTGTGCGTAAAGCCATTAGTTTTTTAAAAAAAAATCCTGTAGACATAATTGTCGCCGAGTTTAATTATCAAACTGATTTTCGTGATAGGACTAGCTCTTTGGAATCTTTGATGGCGGTACTACAGGCTTATCCGGAATCAAAAGTGATTATTTTTTTAGATGGTATTCATCAGGAAAAATTGGCCAAAGTGACATCACGCTTTAATATTTTTGCAAGTCAAACTTTCCCCATTGATGAAGAACAATTGGAAAAAAACATTGTATCAGTTATAAAAAGGAAAATGTATGAATAGAGTCAAGATTTATAGTACAGCTAAATGCCCCCGTTGTAGTAAAGCTAAAGAGCTCATGAATAAGTGGCAAATAAACTATGATGAAATTAAAGTCGATACGGATCGAACTGGGTTAAAAGAAATGTTTCAATTAACTGATGGTGCTCGCTCTGTCCCTCAAATTAGTATTGATAATAAATGGATTGGCGGTTTAGCCGAGTTAACAGAGCTGCATATGGATGGCGACCTAGACGAATTAATGGCTTGATATAAATATCATGTCTGGGCGGCAATTGAGTCGCTATACCAATCGTAGGAGCAATCCAAGTATTTTCGAATGCGAATTAATCCTTCTAGATCATCTTCTATAATGATTTGTATAGGGGAGCGATTTTGAAATCGAGAGCTTCGTTGTTTAAGCCAAAAATTTCCCATTTGGGGATTGGTTGGGTAACTGGTTCTTAAGGCATTAGCAATTCCAAAAATATGAGAAACCCGCTCATTGACTTCCGGTAGGTCAGGAAAGCCATGAGATTGCCGAAACTGTCCTAGGTGTCGAATTTTAACTTTTTTGGGTAAGGCCAATACGGCTAGAATCTGTTCTCCAGAAAGTTTCCAGTTATCCATGATATCCATAATACTGGAACTGATTTTTATGGCGTCTTCGTTTGTGCTGCTAATAGTCATATAATAACCTAGTATAATGGTGAGAAAATAGTGTAGCATTAATAAGAAAGTAATTCCAAACAATTAAAAAAAGGTGTAAAAGATATATATGAGCGAAATTGTAAAACTATTGGTAGATGATGATGTAGTATTGGAGTATAACAAAGCCATTCCTTTGCCTGAAAATCAGAAAGCCTATCTTGATAATATGGATAATATGATGGCAAACGGGATAGAGTTAGGTGGAAAAAAATTACAGCAGCCTGAGCTAACTCAGAAGGCTCAGTTTGTTGCTTTGAATATGTTGGGTCATTTAAAACAAAACGATGATGCGAGTGCTATTGCTATGTTTTCCTATCTCGTTAATCGTCTACCAGAACTCAAACAGGTGATTGCTAAGCATCAGGAATCAAAGGTCGGTGTGGAATTTGTTTTTGATGGGGAGTATGCAGACTGGCAAAAAGTTGAATTTTTTCCTCGCAAACATTGAGTGGTCATAATAAGTCATAAAATTGAAGGCTTATTGAGTTTTTGATAAATATTATTATTGTTTATAATGGTGTTTCGGTTATACTCTAATAAAAAATAATACTAACCCCCAGCAAGTCTATGAAATTAAAAAGAACCTATCTTTTATTTATTCTATTTTTTTTATCGAATTGTGCATTCGCCTTAGGACTTGGTTTCGCCAAGGTAAATACATATATAAACCAGCCTTTGTCTGCCACTATTGATATCAAACATTTAGGTCAAGTGGCTCCTGAAGATATTAAGGTTTACTTATCTTCGGCATTGGATTTTCAGCGTTTCGGTATAGAAAAAACTTATTTTTTACGACAACTCAATTACCGAGTGGTATACAAAGAAGGGCAAAATGCTTATATTCTGGTCACCACTAAAAAACCAGTAAAAGAACCTCTTATTGATTTTGTTATTACTGTTCAATGGCCTGAAGGAAACATTACTCGGGATTATAATTTATTTTTAAATCCTAACCCAATAGTGGCTAAAATATCCAGGCCCAAGATCACCAAAAACACACAACCAAGTCGAGTTGTACAAAATTTACCCACCTCCGTTCGAGTCAAACGGCAAGCACCTATAACAACAAATAACTATTATGCTGAAGCTTCTGGCAGCTATGGACCCACTAAAAATGGCGAAAGTATTTCTATGATTGCGCAACGAATCCGACCAGATGATAGCTATTCAGTTCAACGAATTATGAGAGCAATCCATCAAATGAACCCGGATGCCTTTATTGATGGTGACATTAATCGATTAAAAATGGGCAGAACTTTATCGATTCCCCCAATGGAAAGAGCCGAGTTCAAAAAGTCAGGTTATGCATTTACTCCTCGCCCTGAATCGAGTGCTAAAAAACAAAAAATGGTTGGAAAAACCGAAAAGTTGGATATTTCAGAATCACAAGCACAAGAATCCCAAAAAGATGATTCTGAATTAAGATTGTTATCAACGGGTGAGCAACAAGATCTATCGATGTTAGAAATTGAAAATCCCACTCAGGATGATATTGATCAGGTTAGTAATGAGTTAGTACGACTTACCCTAGAACGAGTAAAACGTCTAAAAGATGAAAACTTAGCGCTTCGTCAACGTTTTGATATGCTCGTTGAACGCATGGAAGACGCTGTAGAAAAAAACGCTCGCTTAGATGAGCAATTGGCAGCGTTACAAACCTCAAATAAAAATTTAGCAGAGAGCGGAGATATTTTACAGGATGTAAATGCTGACGTTGATGAATCATTAGCTGAATCCATAGGTGATGAGCAAAGTGATATACCAAGCAAGCTCCTTATTGAAGATGAAGACCTAACTAAATCTTCTGATGAAAAAATAGCAGAGAGGATGGTTAGGGACGATAAAAAAGAAACAATAAAGTCGCAGGAAGTAAGCAAAGTTAAAGTTAATACGGATGTAAAGCCAAAAGCTAAAAAAGAAGAAGAAGATGGTTTGCTAAGTTCAATTTTAAATTGGCTGGATGAGGTTCTATCAATTTGGTATTTAGTGATAGCAATTGTTCTTGGCGCAGTTGTTTATGTGATTAAGTTTATTTGGCCAAAGTACCAAAACAAATTAGGAATTATGGATAAGTTTTCGCTCTATCGTCGATACAAAGGTGGTTCAGTAGCCACTGATGATATCGATGATATTGATCTCGATTTATTTGAAGCGAAAGAAGAGAAAAAAGTTGAAACCGCAAAAGCGCCAAAAGAAAAAGAGTCGCCTTCAGTTAGTGATACAATAAATAAAGATGAAAGCATTGTAGAAGAACTGGAGGTATCCAGTGCAGGTACCTTATCTGCTCAAGAAGATGCTGTAGATGATTTAGATGATATTTTTGGCGAACCAGCATTTGACGGTGATAATGATATTGAACCTGATCATGGCAGTAGTGTTCAAAGCTCAAGTATACAATCTGATAGCCAAATAGATTTTAGCGATATTTTAGGAACTCCTAACAATAGTACAAAACCTGAAGCTGATGATGGTGTCGACATTATTTCGCAATCCAGTGTGTACTTTGCTTATGGTAAATTTGACTTGGCTGAACAATTAATTAAAGATGGTTTAGAGACAGATCCAGATAACAAAAAATATAAATTAAAACTAATGGAATGTTATGCCAAAATGGATAATGAAGAAGATTTTTTGAATTACTTAAGTAAATTTTCTGATTTATATAGTGGCGATGAAGAGTTTAAAACGAAAGTTCAAAAACTGTATAAGGATCGTTGGAAGAAAGAGCTTTATTAATCCTAAATTAATCAATTAAATAGAATACAGACATACATGTGTCGGTATTCTATTTCTGATCTTTTATCTAAGTCAAAGAATAAATTTTGTCACCCATCGAAATTAAATTTCTTGTTCAATCTCGGTTAGTCATTTTTTATTGCTCTTCACTATCTATTAAATTAAGTCTTCCCGTTAAAATAATAATATTACTGATTAGTAATATTGGGGCTTGAAAAAAAGTTCCTAAACCCCACTAATATGCTGAACTATTATTTGTTTAGATAAAAAACTATTAATAATTGAGGAGTGGCAATGTCCAAAGAAAATCAGGCAACACCATTTGATCCAAATTCTGATTTTATAGAAACGTCGGATGCCAAGGAATCACAGGAATTTTTGCATCAAAAAGTTTCTGAATTGGGTGCAAAATTAAGCAATTACTCGACTAATGATACCAGTATAGAGTGTGCTGATGCATTAGTTGAGTTGGCAAATGCTGAGTTAGGTATTGCCAGCATGGAAAATGTTTGGAGTCATGCAAAACGAGCTTTTGATATTTATTTAAAACAAGAAGCTTGGGAACAAGCGGTAGAATGTTGTGACTTACTCTATCAAACTGAGTTGCCTTCAGCTATATCAGCCCTGGGACATGGTGTTTGGTTGGCTGTTACCTTTCCTATATCAGTACAGCATAGTATCAATATGCTCAATTATATTATTAATGAGACCCCCGATAATGCTGATGGTGCTGCGCTTGCTGCAATAGTTGCTCATTTCATTGTCGATATGCGTTGTGAGGGGGAAGAAAAAGAAAATTTACGTTTTATTACAATGAATATGATTGCTAAAGTTGCCAAGCGTCATAGCAATGTGGAAACCCAAACTGGGCTCGACGTATGGATGGAAAAATTGGAATTATTAGATCCTGAAGTTTTTCTTCCGAGGTTTTCCTTGGTTGTTGGGGCTATTGCCGGAGAAACTTGGTGGTATGATAGAGATGAATTAAGAGCCAAAATACCCCAATAAACCCATTTGCACTTGATATTATCAAGTGCAAATCGTTTATCTAAAATCAAACCATTTCTATCGATTAATGTGCAAATGCTGTTCTTTACAGTCCTGAGACAATAAATATTGTTTTAACTGATTTGCTAACTCATGACTAGCTGATAGATAGAAATCGTAGTCAGCTAAATCTTCAAGGGGATCGAGCTTGGACAAAATATTTTTAACTAATGTTGTGGAGTCCATGTTTTCTTTATAAAGGATTGCTTTATAACTGAAGTTATCTAAGGCATCGTTCCAAGACCGGCATAAATTATCTAAATATAAACTATCATTGTCGTTTGCGATCCAAATTAATTGAATCTTTGTGTCTAAGTCGAGCGCAAGCGTATGTTCGATAATGCTTTTAATTGATGCGAAAGCCGTTTTTTCGGCAATAAAAACAATTGAACGGTATGATTTTTCATCTAAAATAAAATGCCCATCGGGACCTTCTAAAGTAATTTCATTAATTTGATCTTGATACTTAATTAGGGATTGTAGAAAAGTATCGTTTAAATCTTTGGAAAAATGAAATTGGATATTCCTTGCATCACATGGACAACTGGCTATGGCTAAATGAGTCTTAATGGACTGGTTTGAATTTTGTTTATCCTCAAGAGCTAAACTAACATTTTGCCCGGCTAAAAACCTTAATCGCTGGTTACGGGGTGTTTTTAAATTCAAAATATAGGTAGAATTTTTGAGCAATTCTAAAGACTTGATTTTACAGTTTATTGTTTGTTTGGGAATATCTTCTACGCAAACCGCTTCTTTTGTCTCTAGTACAATGTCGCTTACTGCACTATTAATACAGCTTAAAATATAGTTGTCGTTTTTTTCCTGTTGATCAAACACATAATCAGAATGTTTCGTCTGTTTAACCTTTCCTGATAATAGTTTTACTTTACATTTTCCACATTGACCATTATTGCATCCATAATCGACAGCTAGACCCGAGGCAAGTGCTGACTCCAATAAAGTTTGTGATTTATCAGATACAAAGTCATGACGGCTGGGTAATAAGCGCACATGTGGCTGCATAAATTGTTCTATTTGGTCAGTAATTGTTGCTTCTTCGGTTTCTGAGGGAATGTGGTAATTTTCTAAGCTTTTATTGAGCCATTGTTGGATTTCTACGATTTGAGTTGTATCCGTTTTAGATGGTGATATTTGGATAAATTTTTGTTTTAGTTGATTGACTATCTGTTCATAAAAATCGGCCTTAGCTTTTTGTTGTGCTAATTGTTGATTTAGTTTATAAGCACGTCGACTGAGAGCATTTAATTGAGCACCCTCATGCTCATCTTTAGACATTTTATAAACTGCGTCCTCCATAAGTTTCTGAGTTTTCTCTAACATTGTATTATCTTCAAACTTAGCCTCTGGATAGGCCTTTTTTAAGTCTTCTAATAAGACTGTGCCTTCCATGACTATCAGTTTGTTTTGCTGAATTTTATTTTGAATATCTTTTCGTGTTACTCCGATTAAACGAGCTGCTTGGGATAAGGAAAGATTACGAGCCATATGCTTTTACCGCCTATTTTGTCAATAAATATTACGAGGCTTTTTTTTATAATTTTAGATTGGTTTTTTTTTAGTGCAAGTTTCAAATGTTTCCTTTATATTAAAGGGGACTTTATTAATGAAATAGGCTTGCTTATTTCTAAAGTCATTTTTTTAATTGTCGATATACATCAAAAGGGGAAGATATGACTACTTATAAAAATAAATCAATCTATAAAAACTTAATTTTAGCAGTTTTTTGTCTGTTGTTGACTGGTATTTCTACTGCCAGTGATAAAATTTCACCGATGACCGTAGAAGGTGCGACCACGGTGACGACTGACGAGGCAAAAAAATTGTTTGATCAAGGCGTATTATTTGTTGATGTGAGAAGGGATTCTGACTGGGAAGTTGGTCGTGTACAGGATGCGGTTCACTTAAATATTAAAAGTAATTTTAGCGAAGCAAGTTTACTAAAAGAACTAAAAAAAGATGAGCCCGTTATTTTCTATTGCAATGGTGAAAAGTGTTTAAGAAGTTCGGATGCCTGTATGAAAGCAGTATCATGGGGGTTCAGTAAAGTCTATTATTATAGAGACGGATTCCCTGCATGGAAAAAAGCAGGTTATCCATCTGAATAACTAATTAAAAATAAAAACCTGGTTACCTTGTCGTTATAGAAGGGTAACCGGGAAGTCAGAGGTATTTATGAAATTAAAAAATCGTATAGCTATTGCATCACTCGCAGCGTTGGCCATAGTTATGGGAGGCGGTTTTTATTATGGACATATAGTATCAAAACAGGCACAAGGTCAAAATGATGCAAGTTTAATTGAGTCCAATACTCAACTGTGGGACTTGGTAAAAAATAATCTATTTTTAAAAATGGAGGACAATGTTAAAGGTGTAACACGCAGCCGACCATTAAAAAAAGCTATTGCTAAAAATAATATAGCAGAAATTAAAGATAATGCGGCTCCAGCTTTTAATATTGCTGAAGGTAAAGGGGTAATTGATGCCCTGGAAATTATTGCTTCTGACGGTACAGGGTTGTTTCATTCTACTAATGGTAATTCCGCAATAGGGACTAAAACATTAGTGAGTAAGGTTATTAATAGTGGTAAAAATGCTCCTGCCGTTATTCAAGACACGGATGGCAAACCTGCCTTAAAACTAGCATTTCCGATTACCAATCGAGGAAAAAAAATCGCTTCGGGGATTTATTCATTATCACTTAAAAAAGCAATTAATGCGTTAAGAAAAAGTCAAGGGTCCAACTTGTTTTTAGTGTACCAATCGGGGCAAATGGAGTCTTTTTCTGACTATGCTATCGAGAAAACACTAACCGAATTAAATCTACCTCTAGAACAGGGGAAACACTATCAAATTAAACAAGATGATTTATATTTTTCTATTTCTGTCATTCCGGTTAAAGATATCAATAATGATACTGTCGCCAATATAGTTTCTGTAGTTGATGCAACAGCAACACACAAAGCTCAGGCCCAAACCGATATAGTTGCCACTATTATTTTGGTTTCCATATGTTTATTATCTGTTGCTTTAATATATTGGTATTTAGGTATGTCTTTGAAACCTATCCATAATCTTAGTCACTCTTTAAAGGCTGTTTCTGAAGGAGATCTCACTTTAAATCTGGAACATAATAATAACAAGGATGAGATTTCAGAAATACAGAATGCCATATTAAATACCATCCAAGGTCTTAGGGAGTTAGTTAGTCGTATTTCTGAGCTAGCCGATCAAGTGAACTCGTCTGCTGAAGACGTAGAGTCAGTAAACCGTCAGAATCAATCGGGTCTAGATGAACAACAAGGCAGTATTGTTCAAGTTGGCCAATCTGTTGCTCATGTAGAATCAGCGATTAGTAATATTGCTGTATCATCTGAAGATATGGCTAGTAGTGCCAAGGAGACCAATACGGAAGTTAATAAAGGTGGGCAAATTATCAATAAAATGATGCTCTCCATAGAAAAAATTTCTACCGAAATTGAACAAGCTTCGGATGTTATCAATAAACTTTCGGAAGAAACGGAAACTATAAGTAGTGTATTAGATGTAATTAAAGGAATTGCCGAACAAACTAATCTGTTGGCACTTAATGCGGCTATTGAAGCAGCTCGAGCTGGAGAACAAGGACGAGGTTTTGCTGTTGTTGCTGATGAAGTGCGTACCTTAGCCAGTAAAACGCAAGATTCAACTTTAGAAATCGAAAAAATGATTGATAGTTTATGTGGGGGAGCTGTGAAGGCAGTGAATGCCATGAAAAGTAGTCAAGAAGAAGTACAGCAGTGTGTCAATTTGTCTAATGACACGACGACTTCATTTTCTGTTATCGCACCAATGGTAACAGATATTTTGAATAAGAACATTGAAATTAATCAGGCAATTGGTGAACAAAAATCCTCGGTAGCAGAAATTAATCAAAATATTAACCAAGTTAATCAAAGCGTTTCTGCTAATGTTGAACGCCTCATTAAGGCAACCAAGTCCAGTTCCTCATTAAAAACGCTCTCTCAAGAGCTACAGGGAATGATTACTCGTTTTAAGGTATAAAATTTTAAATGGACCTAATTGATGATTGGTTGCTCGTCCATTCATAATTCCATTTTATTGCTCTTCATTTATCTATTGGCTTAATTATTGCTGTAAGTGTTTTAACTAGTCAATAAATTGTCAATAGGTATTATTATGGCGGCTGAGCAAGCAGTTTTAGATCGCTTTACAACATCTTTAAAAAGTGGAATGGGAACTCCAATATTATTGGTTGGTATGCTGGCAATGGTTATATTGCCTCTTCCTCCTTTCCTACTCGACCTTTTTTTTACATTTAATATAACGCTTGCCCTGATTATTTTAATGGTCACGATTTATGCTCAGCGGCCATTAGATTTCTCTATATTTCCCATGGTGATATTAATTGCCACCTTATTAAGACTTTCTTTAAATGTTGCGTCTACTCGAGTGGTATTGTTATACGGTCATGAAGGTCCTGGAGCTGCAGGAAAAGTTATCGAATCCTTTGGAGAAGTTGTGATTGGTGGTAACTTTGCCGTTGGTTTAGTCATTTTTATCATATTGATTATTATTAATTTTGTGGTAGTGACAAAAGGTGCGGGTAGAATTGCTGAAGTAAATGCGCGTTTTACTTTAGACAGTATGCCAGGAAAACAGATGGCAATTGATGCGGATTTAAATGCTGGTTTAATTGATCAAGATGAAGCTAAAGAAAGACGAGAAGATGTAACTAGAGAAGCAGATTTCTACGGCTCTATGGATGGAGCGAGTAAATTTGTCAGAGGTGATGCTATTGCAGGTATTTTAATTACCTTAATCAATGTTATTGGTGGATTCTTAATTGGAGTTATTCAGCATGATTTAACGGCATCTGAAGCCGCGCAAACCTTTATTTTATTAACGATTGGTGATGGTTTAGCCGCACAAATTCCTTCTTTGGTATTGTCAACAGCTGCTGGTATTCTTGTCACCCGAGAAAATAATGATAAAGAAGTTTCTGGGCAATTTAATAAACAGTTATTCAGCAAAACCAAAATTTTATCCACCGCCGCTGTCATAATGGGATTAATTGGCTTAGTTCCCGGGATGCCACATATTGCTTTTTTAGGATTTGCTGGCATTTTAGGGGGAGTTGTTTGGTTCCGTCAGAAAAAGCAAACGACTGAGCTGGTAAAAGTTGAAGAAGAACAACAGCAAGCCTTGGAGGCTCAGGAAGAGCCGCATGAAACACGTGAGTTAAGTTGGGATGATGTTATGCCTGTTGATGCCATCGGTTTGGAGGTAGGTTATCGCTTAATCCCAATGGTTGATAGACAACAGGGTGGTCAGTTAATGACGCGTATTAAAGGCGTAAGGAAAAAACTTTCCCAAGATTTAGGGTTCTTGGTGCCACCCGTGCATATTCGAGATAATTTAGATCTCCCTCCTAATGTGTATCGGATTACTTTAATGGGGGTGTCTGTTGGCGAAGCAGAGGTTCACCCCGATAAAGATATGGCCATTAATCCAGGTCAAGTATTTGGTGATATCGCAGGTGTTAAAGCACTCGACCCAGCTTTTGGCTTAGAAGCGGTATGGGTTGATGTGGCAGATAAAGAACAAGCACAAACACTTGGATATACGGTGGTTGATGCGAATACGGTGATAGCCACTCATTTAAGTAAATTATTGCAAGAAAATGCTCATGAATTATTAGGCCATGAAGAAACCCAACATCTGCTTGACCGATTAGGTGCGACATCGCCTAAATTAGTTGAAGATCTTGTGCCTAAACTTTTACCTTTAAATGTCGTGGTTAGAATATTACAAAATTTATTATCTGAAGGTATTCCAGTTAAAGACTTTAGAACTATAGCCGAATGTTTGGCGGATAATGCCAGTCATACTCAGGATGCCAATTTATTGACGTCAGTTGTTAGGGTTGCTTTAGGTCGAATGATAGTTCAACACATTAATGGCCTAGGTAATGAACTCCCTGTAATCACCTTAGAGCCTTCTTTAGAACAGATTATGCTTCAATCTTTACAAATGTCAGATGAAGGCGGTGGAATTGAACCAGGGTTGGCCGAAAGATTGCATGGTTCTTTAATAGAAAGTGCTCAAATGCAAGAAGGTCTGGGACAACCCGCAATTTTATTAGTCTCTGCAGGAGTCCGACATATGTTGGCTAAGTTTGTTAAGCACTCGATACCACAATTAAGCGTACTGGCATATAACGAAGTACCAGATAATATGCAAATTAAGATTGTGTCGACAGTAGGTCAAAATTAAAAAACAAATTGTACATAAATATTTATGTCATTTAGGTCGGTGAAGGAAAAGGAGTTAGAAATTATGAAAATCAGACGTTTTTATGCCAAGGGGCTTCGAGATGCATTGCGTCAAGTCAAGGAAGAATTAGGTTCTGATGCAGTCATACTTTCTAATAATAAAGTTGAAGGTGGAGTCGAGTTAGTTGCTGCTATTGACTATGATGAGAGCAAAATACAGGAGTCTATTGCGGATAAAATTCCACCTAGCCCGATGCTTAAAAAAACAGAACTTGAAACTGCTCTAGATAATCCAGCAACCTTTTCTCGAAATCATAAAGCTAAACCAGAGCCTTCACCTAAATGGATGGAATCCTTAAAACAACGTCAATCGGATAATTTGGCCAGATTAAATAAAGATGATGTATTAAAAGAAGATGTCGTCAGTTTTTCCCAGGCACGTAAAATAAGAAAAAGCAAAAAAGAACCTCACATTTCAGAGGGTAGAGTAAACTCAGTTTTAGATAAGGCTGATTTTTCTGATTTACTAGCAAAAACGGCTATAGCTTCGACGAATGAGCCGGAAGAAAGTGAAATCAATCCCTTTGATTATGAAGCGCTTTTAATGGAAAAAAACAAAAAAAGGTTTAATGATAGACAAATTAGTGCGAGCAGCAAAAGCAATACTTATGATAAGCCACAGCGAAAAAAGGTTAAACAAACAGAACACCAGGCTAAAGTAGAATGGAGCCAGGATCCCATGTTGGTTTCAATGAAAGAAGAAATTCAGGCATTGAAAGATATGTTGCAAAGCCAAATGTCAGGCCTAGCCTGGGGAAATTTCAATCGAAATAATCCTCATCGCGCAGAGTTATTACAACGTTTATGCAAACTAGGCTTGCGGCCCAGCATTTGTGAAACAATCCTGAGACAGTTAAGTGAAAAAGATAGTCTTGAAGAGGCCTGGAAAAAATCACTAGCAATTATTGCCAAAGGTGTAAATGTTGCTGAAGAAGATATTATTAATCAAGGTGGAAAAATCGCATTGGTCGGTCCTACCGGTGTCGGTAAAACGACAAGCATTGCTAAATTAGCTGCTCGCTTCACACTTCGTTATGATGCGGAAGAATTAGCTTTAGTTAGTACAGATAGCTTTCGAATTGGTGCTCAGGAACAATTAAAAACCTATGGTCAATTATTACGAGTTCCCGTTTATATTGCTTCAAATGAAAAAGAATTAGCTTCAATTTTAAAGCGTTTGGAAGATAAACGTTTAGTACTCATTGACACAGCAGGGATGAATCAGCGTGATATCCGTATGACAGAACAATTAGCCATGCTAAAAAATGCTCATACTGACGTCAAATTATTGGCAGTCTTATCTGCTTCTGCCCAAAGTTCAGCTGTTAGCGAGGTGGTTGAAGTATTTAATAGTTATGGCTTGGATGGTTGTATTGTCTCAAAATTGGATGAGTCTACTTCTTTGGGTGGCATTTTATCCGTAATTTTGGAACACCAATTAACCCTTCATTACGTAACCGACGGTCAGAAAGTTCCGGAAGATATTCACCCCGGACGAGTAAATCAGCTATTAAAAACTGCAATGGGTATTGTTCGCGAGTACAAAGATGCTTATGATTATAGCGACATAGCAATGTCTTTTGCAGGAGAGTTATTACATGCAAATGGCTGAAGTAAATAGTTTTGATCAAGCCGAGGGGTTACGTCGTATGACACAAGGGCATCCAGTAAGGGTATTAGCAGTTAGTAGTGGCAAAGGTGGAGTTGGAAAAACTAATGTCAGTGTCAATATAGGTATAGCCTTGAGCAAACTGGGCCAAAAAGTAATGATAATGGATGCTGATTTAGGATTGGCAAACATAGACATTATGTTGGGCTTACATCCTCGGTTTAATCTTGCACATGTTTTAAGTGGTGAGAGAGAACTATCCGAAATTATATTGGATGGTCCTGGTGGGTTAAGAGTTATTCCAGCATCTTCTGGAGTCTCTTCAATGGCTGGATTAAGCAATGCAGAAAATGCTGGCATAATTCATGCATTTAGTGATTTAACAGAAGAAGTTGATGTACTAATTATTGACACTGCTGCGGGTATTGATAATTCAGTCATTAATTTTTGCAAAGCAGCTCAAGATGTAATTGTAGTTGTTTGCGATGAACCAGCGTCGATTACCGATGCTTATGCCTTGATAAAAGTATTAAACAAGGAACATGATATTACTCGTTTTCGGGTGTTAGCCAATATGGCACATGGAGTCCAGGAAGGACGAATGCTTTTTAACAAGATTATGATGGTAACCGATAAATTTTTAGATGTATCACTGGACTTTTTAGGCGCTGTCCCATACGACAAGAGTGTAAAAATGGCCGTACAAAAACAAAAACCTGTGACGTTGGCTTTTCCAAGCAGCCCAGCTGCAAAAGCCTTTTATCAAATGTCACAAAAAATTGTACGTTGGCCATTTGCAAAAACTCCTGGAGGACAACTGGAATTTTTTGTGGAACGTTTAATTGCATATAATAATAACAGTTAATTAGAAGCACTAAAAAGAGCTAAGCTAATTGACATCTGCGGAGATATAGTCATGTATAATACAGCATTTTATACAGAAACCTTTCAGCAGGATCAAACTAACCATTTGGTCGAGCAACATCTGGATATGGTTAAGCGTATAGCCTTTCATTTGAAAGGTAAATTACCAGCACAGGTTCAGGTTGAGGATTTAATTCAATCCGGAATGGTGGGGTTAATCGAAGCTGCAAAAAACTTTGATGAAACTCAAGGAGCTAGTTTTGAAACCTATGCAGGGATTCGAATTCGAGGAGCCATGTTAGATGAGATACGAAAAAATGATTGGACTCCTCGCTCGGTACATCGCAATACACGTATGATTTCTAAAGTCATTACCGAAGTGGAAAATGAAAAAGGACGTGAAGCTTCAGCCAGCGAAATTGCTGAGGAGCTTGGAGTTTCTTTAGATGAGTATCACCACATGTTGCTGGATACTACCACACATCGCGTCCTAAGTTTTGAAGACTTGGGAATTAATGATGACTCCATTATAGAACATATTCCAAATCGACAGCCTTTGATTGTTGACGGTTTGCAAAAAGAAGATATGCGAAAGATAGTGGCTCAAGCAATCAGTGAGCTTCCTCAAAGGGAAAGCCTGATTATGTCACTCTATTATGATGAGGAGCTAAATCTACGTGAAATTGGCCTTGTTTTGGGAGTGACAGAGTCACGAGTTAGCCAAATTCATTCGCAGGCAATGATAAGATTACAAACCAAGTTAAAAAAAATAATTGAAGAAGCAAAAGGTTAAAATTTAAATCGTAAAAAAATAAAGCCGGACAGACAAAGCAGTGGTTGGGGGAGGGGAATGCTTTGTCAATAAACTGGCTTGTATCGCTGTCTTGTTTTTCTTGTTGGGCTTCTTTATCGTTCTAATCTATCGATTGTCTAAAATCTGTAATTTTTTACTATTATGCGGTTTCCTTAATAGCTGTTTCACTATTACCCTAGAAAACTTCTTATATCCAATCTACCTTGCATTTACAGGTGGTTTGGGTATATATCTGGAAATCTATAAAATTCTCAATTACCTTTGGTCTCTATTAACTCAAGTCTCTATTGTTTATAAATATAGAAAAAGTTTATGTTATGAATTATCTTTCATATAATAGTTAATGTTTTAAATTCGACTGCCGACATAGATATTAACGGTATGTGCGGAATCTACTATTATTTGTAATGAATTGCTAGATGCAAAGTCGTCATAAATTAGAGTAGAATAAAACAATTTTAAATTTTTACAATTGTGTCAGTGAAAGCAGGAGACTGAATTGAACAAAGATATCAAAATTCTGATTGTTGATGACTTTTCAACAATGCGCAGAATCATCAAAAACTTACTTCGTGATCTTGGATTTACCAACACGGTTGAAGCTGATGATGGTCTAACCGCTCTGCCCATTTTAAAAGCAGGCGGTATTGATTTCTTAGTGACTGACTGGAATATGCCAGGAATGCAAGGAATTGATCTTTTAAAAGCTGTTAGAGCTGATGAAAAAATGGCCACCATGCCAGTTTTGATGGTGACAGCTGAACAAAAGCGTGAGCAAATTATTGAAGCGGCCCAAGCCGGTGTAAATGGATATATCGTTAAACCATTTACTGCTGCAACTCTAAAAGAAAAAATTGATAAAATCTTCGAACGTGTGGGATAAATAAAAAAGATTGAGATCTTTTGCCAACAGATTACATTTGTTTGGATATTGTTTCATGTGCTAAGAACTATCAAGGAATAAGATAGTTTGTCGAATCATCATTTTTTATTTTGGAGAATATATCGGTGTCTGAATCAACAACGATAGACCAAGAATTTATCGAACGCGCAAAATTATTAGTTAAATGGTCTGAAGAAGGTAAAGAAGAAGAAGTTAATAATCTTTTGGATGAGATGACCGCTTCAAGAGAAACCTCTTTATACCGTGAATTAGGAAAATTAACTCGAGATTTCCATGAGGCTTTAAGTGAATTCAGTGGCGATAGCCGTCTTATGGAATTAACTAATAATGAAATTGCCGATGCAACAGAACGTCTTAATTTCGTAGTTAGCAAAACTAAACAAGCCGCTGATGTCACAATGACTCATGTCGAAAACTCCATTCCTTTATGCGAATCATTGGTTAATTCTGCTACTGACATTGCAACCAGTTGGGAACGACTTACTAAAAAAGAAATGAAGCCAGAAGAATTTAGAGAATTAAGTAAAAAAATTAAAGGTTTTCTGGAAGCTGCCAATAAAGATGGAGAGACGCTTAAACAAAACTTAAATGAAGTACTAATGGCGCAGGATTTTCAAGATATTACCGGACAGGTAATATTTAGAGTAATCAAACTGGTTGAAGATGTAGAAACTAGTATGGTTAACTTAATCCGCATCGCTAGTAAACATATAAGTGTCGAAGGTAATTCTAAACAGCCAGAACAAAAAGATACAAAGAACTCACTGGATGGTCCGGTAATCCCTGGACTGGCAGATGAACAAGAAACTGTTTCTGGTCAAGATGAGGTCGATGACCTCTTGTCAAGTCTGGGATTTTAAAGGTACAAGTTATGTCATTTAATGCTGATGATGAGATTCTACAGGATTTTTTGGTAGAAGCCGGGGAAATAATTGACACCCTTAATGAAGAAATGGTTGAGTTAGAACAACGTCCTGAAGACGCTGATTTGCTTAATTCAGTATTCCGTAGTTTCCATACCATTAAAGGTGGTGCTGGGTTCCTTGGTTTAGAGCCATTGGTTGAATTGTGTCATCGGGCAGAAGATGTCTTTAATCTATTAAGAAATGGTGAATTACATGTTAACGCCCGAATCATGGATGTTATGTTACCAGTGCTTGATAGTCTTAATGAGATGTTTGATAATCTTCGAGCTGGAACCGAACCCGAAGATGCAGATCCTGCTCAATTAGCAGCTTTAGATGCGATTATTAAAGGCGAAGACGCTCCGGCTCCTGCTCCACCTCCCACTGAAGAACCTGCTGCTGCTGAACAAGCTTCTTCAGAAAATGAAGATATTACCGACGAAGAATTTGAACATCTACTTGATGCCTTAGATGATGAAAATGCTGATCAACCCCCAGCGGAAAATAATGATGATGATGGGTTCATCGATTTATCCAATGATTCTAATGATGGTTTTATGGATTTGTCGGGTGACAATGGTCAGGGTGACGACTTATTTGATATTGGTGCTGGAGAATCAGCTACTGAACCAGAAAGTGATGAAATCACAGAAGAAGAATTTGATGAGTTATTGGATCAATTGCATGGTAAAGGGCAATTTAATGCGTCTAATATAGATAGTCCGGTGTCAGAGGCAGGAGCAACTGAACCAAAACAAACTCCATCTGAAAAGAAAGAGGAAAAACCTCTGGCCGATGATGAAATTTCTGATAGTGAGTTTGAAGACTTACTCGATGAATTGCATGGGAAAGGAAAGTTTGTAGGAGTGCCGGGTGAAGAAAACAATGCTAGTACAGATGCAAAAGAAGACGTTAAAGAAGGTGAGTTACAAAAAGCGTCAGAAGTAGTTCCCGAACCGAAAAATGAAAATATAGAAGAACCACAAACCGTACCTGAAGCTGAAACTAATGCCGCTGCCGCTGCAGAGGCAAAACCAACTGCGGTCAAACCTAAACCGGCTAAAAAGAATGAAGTACCCTCTGTTCAATCCGAAACTACAGTAAGGGTAGATACTAAACGTTTAGACGATATTATGAATATGGTCGGGGAATTAGTATTGGTAAGAAATCGTCTGGTTACCTTGGAACATAAAATTGCTGATGATGATATGTCTAAGGCTGTAAGTAGTTTAGATGTTGTTACTTCAGATCTACAGATGTCTGTGATGAAAACACGAATGCAGCCCATTAAAAAGGTATTTGGACGTTTTCCTCGAGTCGTTCGTGATATATCTCGGAGCATGAAAAAAGAAGTTAAATTGGTATTAGTTGGGGAAGAAACTGACTTAGACAAAAATTTGGTTGAAGCTTTGGCTGATCCCTTGGTTCACTTGGTTAGAAATGCGGTTGATCATGGCGTAGAAAGTCCCGAAGAGCGAGAAAAATCCGGCAAATCGAGACAAGGTACAGTTACCTTGTCGGCGGAACAAGAGGGTGATCATATTCTACTTTCTATTGAAGACGATGGTTCCGGTATGGATCCTGAGTCATTAAGAAGAAAAGTCGTAGAAAAAGGTTTAATGGATGAAGAAACTGCGGCTCGTTTAGATAGAGGTGAATGTTTCAATTTAATCTTTTTGCCCGGTTTATCCACCAAAGATGTAATTTCTGATGTGTCTGGGCGTGGCGTGGGAATGGATGTGGTTAAAACTCGTATTGCCCAACTAAATGGTGCTGTTGAAATTGAATCCGAGCTTGGTGTTGGTACCGTCATTGCCATTAAAGTACCTTTAACATTAGCAATTATGCCTACCTTGATGGTTAAGCTAAAAGATCAAGCCTTTGCTTTACCTTTGGTCAGTGTTAATGAGATTTTCCATTTAGACCTTACTAAAACTAATACGGTAGATGGCCAAATGGTTATAATGGTACGAAATAAACCATTACCACTATTTTATTTGACGCGTTGGTTGGTTAAGGGGGCTGAATACGATGAATTGCCTGAGCAAGGTCATGTAGTGGTTGTCCATGTCGGGACAAAAAAGGTTGGATTTGTCGTAAACCATTTAATTGGCCAAGAAGAAGTGGTGATTAAACCTTTGGGAGCTCTATTGCAAGGAACAGATGGACTGGCAGGAGCCACAATTACGGGTGATGGAAAAATTGCCTTGATAGTTGATATACCGAGTTTAATGGTATCACGGGTAAGATAAATATCGTTGGCTGCTCATATCTATTCTGAGCGGTCATTATCGGTCATAGAGTTTTCTTTAAATTAATAGAACTCTAAGTATAAAAATGATTTATTTTGATGTCCCAATCCTTATTCCCCTCCTGATATAGTTCATAACAAATTGAGAACTGTAGATGAATTTTTTTCCATTTTAGGAAATATTTAATCGTTTTTCCGGATATAATAATAACAAATTTAAAAATATTGGGTATATATGATAGATTTTTTAAGCATATTCGGACTTATCCTTGGCATTGGTGCCATTTTGGTTGGTCAATTTCTAGAAGGTGGGCATTTATCTACCTTAGTCAATGGTCCAGCAGCATTGATTGTATTTGGCGGAACTATTGGCGCCGTTATGTTACAAGCCCCTGTGGCTGTTTTTTTACGGGCTTTACGTATGTTTCCATGGGTTTTTCTTCCTCCACGTTTACATAAACAAGATATGATAGATAAAGTAGTCGCTTGGAGTAATATTGCTCGTAAGGAAGGAATATTAGGTTTAGAATCAGTTGCCGATGTAGAAGAAGACCTTTTTGCTCGCAAAGGTCTTGAACTTCTCGTAGATGGTGGTGATCCTGACGTAATGCGGGATATTCTCGAATTAGAAATTGACGCTAAAGAAGAATTTGACAATTTAGGTGCAAAAGTATTTGAATCAATGGGAGGATTTAGCCCAACAATTGGAATTATTGGAGCAGTAATGGGGTTGATTCATGTTATGCAAAACCTATCCGATCCTTCCAGCTTGGGTAGCGGTATTGCTGTTGCATTTGTTGCTACTATTTATGGCGTTGGAATGGCAAACTTAATATTTATTCCGATATCCACTAAGCTTAAAACAATAGTCGGTCATGAAGCGCGTTATCGAGAAATGGTTGTGGAAGGTCTAGTCTCAATTGCTGAAGGGGAAAATCCTCGTAATATAGAGAGAAAGCTAGATGGCTATTTGGATAAAACGGCTAAACCAACCGTCTAAAATTTAATGAAGGTGTTTTATGTCTCGAAGGAAAAGAAAAAAACATGAGGAACATACTAACTTAGAGCGTTGGTTAGTTTCTTATGCCGACTTTATTACTTTATTATTTGCTTTCTTCGTGGTTATGTATTCAATTTCATCGGTTAATGACGGGAAATATCGGGTACTTTCGGATTCATTGCAGCAAGTTTTTGATAGTCAGGGATCGAGTCTGAATGTCATCGAATTTGAAAATCCATTAACTACACCAACTAAACCTGAAACAGAACCGCAATTAATTGAACTACCTATACCTGAAGAGTCTCCGCCTCTGCCGGAAGAAAGAAATCCGACTTTAGAAGAAATCGCCGAAAATGTCACTAATGAAGTTGACGAATTAATCAAAAAAGGTTTGGTGGCAATCAATCAAAATGAAAATTGGTTAGAAATTGAAATTAAATCCAGTATTCTATTTCAAAGTGGAGGAGCAACTTTATCCGAGGATGCGGAAGATGTATTAGCTTCTTTAGCAAAAATTATTAAAGGCTATAAAAACTTTGTTCAAGTAGAAGGTTTTACCGATAACCAGCCAATAAACACAGCTCGATTCCCCTCAAACTGGGAACTATCCTCAGCTCGAGCAGCGAGTGTGGTGCATCTTTTTGAAGATGAAGGAGTAAATCCCGAAAAAATGCAAGCCATTGGGTATGGTGAATATCGGCCTAAGGCTGACAATAAAACCGAAGCAGGAAGAAATGCTAATCGGCGGGTAAACTTAGTTGTATTAGGGGCAAACAATTCTCGAAAAGTCATAAAAACAACTCCTGATAAAGCCAAAAGCATACCGAAATTTGAAGATGAGCCGGAACAATTTGATAGTGAGTCAAAAAGTTTAATCGATTTTTAAAAATGACAATTTTAAAAGTTGGCTCGTAATTTGCTTGAACTATAAAAAACTAGAAATTATTTAAACGTGTCAAATTATTGGAATAACTTTAGTGAATATTTGGGCAGTAGCAAATCAAAAAGGTGGGGTTGGAAAAACCACGACAGCAATCTCCTTGTCAGGATGGTTATCTCTGCGTGGCGAAAAAACACTTCTTGTTGATTTAGATCCCCATGGTTCCATGACGAGTTATTTTGGTCGAGATCCAGATGAACTGGAACACGGCGTTTATCAATTATTTCAAAGGGCAGTTAATAAAGAAAAATTTGATGCCAATACATTGGTTTTAAAGACTCGCTTTCCTAACCTGGACATCTTACCTTCTTCCACTGCATTAGCTACATTAGATCGGCAGTTAGGAACCCAAGATGGTATGGGACTTGTATTAGCGCGTGCTTTATTAGCCTTACAAGATCAATATCAGCATGTATTTATAGACTGTCCGCCAATGCTAGGTGTACTAATGATAAATGCCTTAGCAGCATGTGATAAGCTGCTTATCCCTGTGCAGACTGAATTTCTGGCTTTAAAAGGTTTAGAGCGTATGCTGAATACGCTAACAATGATAAATCGGGCTCGTAAAAGGCCCTTACGTTATACCATTATTCCTACATTATACGATAGACGTACAAGAGCCTCCTTAGAAACCCTGCGGATTCTCCGTCGTCGCTATCCGAGTAGTAAACTTTCAAAAACAGTTATTCCGGTAGATACCAAATTTCGCGAAGCATCAATGCTTGGAATTCCGCTTCCCATACATAATAATACTACTAGAGGTGCTGCATCTTATAATGTGTTGATGGATGAACTTTTAACCAATAGCAAATCAGTTGATGATAGAGCAACAGGATAATTGGTTATGTCTCAAGAATCTAATAATAAAACAAAATTGGCCGCTCAAAAGGAAGCATTGGGCTTGTACCTTGATTCTTTACTTGGTGTTTCTGTTTTTGAACAATTAGATGATTCTGATTCCATAGATAGTATTAATAATGACCAATTAACTGAAGAAGAAACTTCAAATAAAATTTCAGAAGAAATTCCAGAAAAAGCTTCAGTACAAGAAAGTCCTTTTAAAGAAAGTGGCGAAAATACGCCATCACTCGATCCAGAATTAAAATCTAGCAATTTGATTGAAAAAAAGGATGAAATCCTTAACAGTGGCAAAAAAAATACTGAATCATTAATAAACGAAGGCAGTTTATCAAGTAAGTATTTAAGTGTTAGTAATAAAACGGAAACTAGAAACTCGATCCGGGAAGAGAAAAAAGATTTGCTCAAAGAAAGCTTACTTGGATCAAATCAGGCTGATTCTAATTCTTCAAACAACCAACATAATCGTAGCTCTGAAAAACCTCATGACCAAAATTCTAGTATCTCTAATATTAGAGACACGGTCGAATTAGAGGATAGTCATGATATATATCGTCAAAAACTTTTAGATCGCCAAAAACAAATTCAGCAGCGCAAACAACAGAGACAAATTGAAAGAAAACAGCAGTCTGCTAAAATTAGTTTATCTGCCAAAGATGAAGAAGGCAAAGAAAATAAACAGGTATTGGTACCACGCAGTCAATTTTTAAAAAATCAGCAAAGCAAAAACTCTAACAATAAACAAGTGCCAGGTAATTCCGATAGTGTAATTTCTTTATCTGAAAAAAAGTCAGCCCGGATTGCTGCCGAAAATAATGCGTTGACTGAAAAAACAGATGAATATGTTGCTGCACAAATCAATCATCAATCCACCCATATTGTTTGTGAAACTAAAGTTGCCAATAGTTCTGTTTTAAATGAAAGAGGTATTAGCAATAGCCGAGAGCAAAATAAATCGCAGCAATTACGTTCAAAAGTTAGTTCTTCTGAAGCCGAGCAAAGTGTAAAGGAGGACAGTTCAACGTCTTCTTTTTCTATTCAATCGCATGAGCCGAATCTTCAAGTTGATAAGGCTTCTATTTCAGCATTCTCTGCATTTGCAGAAAAGACTAATAATATAAAGGCAAGCCCAGAAGCTTCGGAATTTGGCAGTCCTCCTATTGAAAGTAAAGAAGAATTATTCAATGGCAATAATGTGACGGAAAAAGCAGCAGCTGAGCCACAAGTTAAAGTTAAAAATAATGAAAATAAACCCAATTTTAGTGATGCACCGGATTTGAATTTAAGTTTATTTTTACCTAAAGTACCGACTTTGGCAGAAATAGAAGCGATAGAACAAAAAGAAAAGGTTCTAAAAGCGGAACAATTTATACTTAATAGCAATCAAGATATAAATGATCAGGTCTCCGAAACAAGCATTATTAATACTGGATTAGAGATTAGTACCTTGCCGGTTTCTCCGCATACTCAGAGAGCCAAAAATTTGGCACCAAACTGGGCTGAACCTTCTTTTCAAGCATTATTTTTTGATGTGGCTGGACTAAAACTAGCAATACCCCTGTTAGAATTAAATGGTATAGTTGAGTGGGGAAAAGATTATATTACTCCAATGCCGGGGCACGAAAAATGGTATTTGGGATTGTTACAATTTCGAGGTAAAAGTGTGCCAATTATTGATACTCTACAACAAGTTTTTCCGCCCAATCAGGTGCGTCGATTAATTAAAAAACGTACTCAGTTTAATAATATTATTATGATTGATGATGGTAATTGGGGATTAGCTTGTGAGCAAGTTCTAGGAATTCGCACTATAGCTGCTGATGCCGTTAAATGGCGCACAGAACAAACCCAACGGCGTTGGTTATTAGGCACAGTTAAAGAACAGATGTGTGCACTACTGGACGGTAAAGAATTTGCGTCTATGCTTAAAACAGGTAAAGATAGTCTGTTAAAAAGTGAATCAAAGAAGAAATAAGATAAAAAAATGAAGTTATAACTTTTATTCACTAATAAAAATAATATAATTGCCGATAAAGGTATAAACAGTACTAATTATAAGGATGACTCATGGAATACGATTTTGAAAAAAGTCAGGAAATTGATCCCATAACCCAATGGGTTACATTTATGCTAGAAGGCGAAAAATACGGCATCAATGTAATGCAAGTAAAAGAAGTACTTAGAAATATCGAGATTGCTCCTGTACCTGGTGCTCCTGATTATATTTTGGGGATTATAAATCTGCGTGGTAATGTGGTAACGGTAATCGACACTCGTAAACGATTTGCTTTAGCAGAAAGAGAACTAGAAGAAGAGTCTCGAATTATAATTATTGAAACTGACGAGCAAGTTATTGGTCTATTAGTAGACGGTATTGCCGAAGTTGCCGATATACCTAAGTCTGAAATTGAAATAACACCCAATGTTGGAAATGATGAAAGTTCCCGTTATATTTTGGGTGTTCATAGTAGTAATGGTGAGCTATTAATTTTGGTTGAAATTGAACGCTTACTGACAGAGGATGAATGGGCTGATATGGAAAGTTTTTAATTTTATATCATTCCTAATTGGCTCTATTATCCTGATATTTAAAAAGTATGAGGAGGAGTTATGTCTACTTTTTATCCAATGGACTCGGTTAATCAACCGACTCCATTAGAGCCATTAAACAAATCCAAACAGGTCGAACAACTGCACAAATCAACTCCATACGTTAGTATTAATGAACGTGATCGTCCTGATCAAAAGCAAGAAAATAAGAAAAAAAAGAAAAAAAAGAAAGACGATGAAGCAGAAAAAGCTTCCCCTGTGTATATTGATTCATCAGAGCATAATATTGACGAAATTGTTTAATCTAATTAATATACCAGCAATTTAGTTCGGGTTACTGCTTTTTTATATGAATATAACAATGGTTCTCTTCGTTTTGGTTTCTGTTTCCCTTTTGGCACTTGTTGCTCTGGGGGTATTAGTCTTTAACTTAAAAAATGAAATTTACCAGTTAAAAAAGTTTAATGCCAAATTATATAGCCGATTAACTGGGGTTGTACAAGACCAGCAAACGATGAATAATGCGACTTTTGAAATTGGGCAACGGATAAATTATATTACCACCCAGATGCAAAATTTGGATGCTAGACAAGATGAACTGGATTTAAAAGAACAAGCTGATAAACCAATTCAGCAGGCTATCGCATTAGCTGAAAAAGGCGCAACTATTGATGAATTAATGGATAATTGTGCGCTATCCCGAGGAGAGGCCGAACTTTTACTTAGATTGCACGGCGAAAGCCTATCTGATGAAATTTAAGTTTTATTCGCAATCCATTTTTAATTTTTTAAGTTCTGAAAACAAAGTATCACCATCTAGACCACTAAAGTCATCATGATTAAACGTGGTAAAACCACCACTAATTTCGTACCAGGCAAATCCACTACTCCAATCAGGTGAGGCCACATCGCACTGATGACGTCTAGGGACACAAAAAATTTTGCCTGGTAAATAAAATAAATTGTAAGGGATATGCTTTTTATTTAAGCAATCTATAAACTCCCAAGACTCTTGAATTCGGGTAAATACATGACAATTCAAGGGGTAGTCTATTTTTCCTCCATTGTGAGACCATCTCTTATACATTATGGGTAGGGGATTGTCTTTAATGAAGAAATGAAAATGAAGATGATTGACCGAAGAGAAAGCACCAATTGAATTATAGGCTAGTCCCAAACCCGGTAAACTTTCAGCAAATTTTTCGGCAAATTGCCAGATATATTCATGATAGGTGTAATTTAAAAGCTGATTAATTTGAAGGTTTTTATCAGGGACTAAAAGAGAATGGAAACGGGCAAAGGGAAATTTATTATAGAATATGGATAGGTGTTTACCTAAAAACTCCCCATTCCAATAGGCTTCCTTTTGCAGGAAGGGCTTATTGAAATTAAAAGCCTGCTCGTCAAAAGGAATTTCTGTTCCTGTAAAATCATGGTTACTAACACGAGCAGGGCGTAATGAACGCATATGATTAAATTGGAGCTCCCAATTTCCTTCTCGTCGAAATTCAGTAGCACGGATTTTTGCAAGTGATATGGCCAATAACTTTAAGAAGACTAACACATCATCTTCAGGTTCAGACAAGATAATTCCTTCTTTGAGGGCATACTGGTAATAGCTACTTAACTCTTCATAACGTTGTAAAATACAGCTTTCTGTATAATCGTGAACATGTTTATCAAAGCTTGAGTTAGCGAGTACCAGGATAAAAGTGCCAATACCATCTTGATCGAGCAAATCCACTAGACCTTGTTCAAAGGTCTGTCGAAAATTTTCTTTAGATGAAAAAAGTTTATTTGCCATATTTTTGCCAAAAATTGTTATAATCGAATGGTGTTAACCATCATATGTTCTTATTAAATTAGTGAATAAGAAAATACAAACATATTAATTCTAACAGACTTTAATACTTAAATACTAAAATGACCAACGAAAAAGATATATTTAGCCATAGTCAAGAAATCTTGGATGATGCAGAGTGTCTATATACAGAAGAAGAAGTATTCCAAGCAATCAATAGGTTAGCTTCTGAAGTTAATGAAAAACTTAAAGATACAAATCCCATTGTAGTCACTGTTATGAATGGTGGTTTAATTCCCGCTGGTTTGCTATTACCGAAACTTAGTTTTCCACTGCAAATTGACTATATTCATGCCACACGGTATGGCGAAAATACCAAGGGTGGCGAATTGGATTGGATTTCAAATCCCTCTTTATCAATGGAAAATCGTACTATCTTACTAATTGATGATATTCATGACGAAGGTAATACAATTAAAAGTATCCGTGATTATTGTATCGAACAAAAGGCAACAAAGGTCTATTCTTGTGTTCTAATTCATAAAAATCATAATAGGAAATGTAGCCCTAAACCTGATTTTGTGGGCTTAGAAGTTCCCGATCGGTATTTATTTGGTTATGGAATGGATTATAAAACCCTATTGCGTAATGCGCCTGGAATTTTTGCAGTAAAAGGAATGTAATATGTTAGCAATTATTGGTGGTACTGGATTGACCTCATTGGAACAACTTGAAATAACTCATCAAGAGAGTGTAGAAACCCCTTATGGTTCTCCTTCATCTTTGTTAAGTTATGGAAAATTAGCAGATAAATCGGTTGTTTTTTTAGCACGACATGGCACCTCTCATAATATTCCTCCCCATAAGGTCAACTATCGAGCCAATATTTGGGCATTACAAAATATTGGAGTAACAACAATTTTGGCTGTTAATGCAGTCGGTGGAATTACAGAGGCCATGGCCCCAGGAGTTGTAGTTTTACCACATCAAATAATCGATTATACCTACTCAAGAGAACATACCTTTTTTGCTGATAATCTCGAGCATGTGACCCATATTGATTTTACTTATCCATACAATAAAAAAGTTACCGAGACACTATTTAATATTGCCGAGAAAGAAGAAATTCCGGTCGTTTATGGTGCGACATATGCTTGTACCCAAGGTCCGCGGTTAGAGACAGCAGCCGAAATAAAACGTTTAAAAAACGATGGTTGTGATATTGTCGGTATGACAGCTATGCCTGAAGCATCTTTAGCTAGGGAAATAGGCTTAGATTATGCCTCGTGCAGTGTCGTTGCAAACTGGGGAGCGGGGATCAGTGAAGAGGAAATCACCATGGAGAAAATCGAATTAGTCCTAGAGCAAGGCATGAAAAAGGTAAAAAACCTACTGAGTGAATACATCAATTCATACTAATCTTCGATTAAGCAGTATATTTTTTAAGTCTAATACCTTTCTAGAAGCACTTTCTATATCAATTTTCCTTTGCTCAAGTGGAATTTGCTGAGGTGAAGATTGTTGAGGAGCTTGTTGTTCACTTTGTGAGGCTTTTTCAACTGGGGTAATTAAAATTAAAATACCCATAGCCGGATTGTCAATATAATGTAATTCACGGCTGCGCATTTTTCGACTTTGTTGAAATACAATGGCTTGTTCTGAACAGGTCACTTGTGGAGCACTACTATCAATACTTATCTCAACCGTTGGTATTTTTTCTGTTGTTGTTGGCTTATCGGGATCGTAGGCTTTATCGGATGCAGAATCATTTACCTGAGTTTCGATATTTTTAGTGGGATTTGGCGTTTCAGCGGGAATACTCTTACAGATTTGTCGTGAGGAAATTAGGTCAATATTAGCGTGTAGATAGCGCGAGAGAGTAATTGTTATGCTTCCGCTCCAATCGTGTTGATTTAACTCAATGGATTTTGCTTCCTTCTCAGATAAGCCGGGTTGAATCCATCCTAAATGAGCCATTGCATCATAATGAGAGGATTGTTTTATTCGTGTGTACTCATCTCGTAACAAGTATTGATCGGGATTCAAGGTGACAAAATCCTTATCTAAAGGAATAAAACGTTGAGTGATTAAATTATAGCTGGCAAGATGACGGTAAATATTTTGTGTCTGTTTAGGATTAAGTTCGGAATTCAATAACGTTTGTTTATTATCGATTGCTTCAGTTTCAGACTCGCTAATATTATTTTGATTTTTTGTGCTGGGCCAAAACTCTGACTTAGTCCCCGTATCATTTCGGTGTTCAAATAAAACTAATTCGATTTGATAGTATTTCCTTTCTTCGAGTTGTTCAGAATTATTGGTTATGTTTTCTAAAATTTGTTGATTATTATTTTGCTTAGGGATTGTCGCTGCTATAGATGGTGATTGTTCGGCAAAAGAAAATGAAATAAAAACACACATACAAACAACAATTAAAGAAGCATACTTAAAGTAAAAATTGATCATTTTATTTATCGCCGATAAGAAAAGAAATTATTATAACTAAATTTTTTATAATGGCCTAACGCTTCCTAAATGAATGGTGATTTTTATTGTGGATTAAACTATATTAATCTTAGAATTAAGGAAAATATTAAAACATGACAGTAAAAAAAGTTAAAACTTTAGGTGACTTTAGTTTATATCAACCTGCAAAAGAGGTAACTGAATTTGGTGCTCCTTTAGAATCTGATATTTGTGACATGATTGACACCATGCGGCATTATAATGGTGTTGGACTGGCAGCTAACCAAATTGGAATCGATAAGCGTATTATCACTCTTGAAGTTCACAATAATCCTCGTTATCCAAATCAACTCGAGGTCCCTCTCATGGTACTGGTAAACCCTCAAATAAATTTTATTGGTGATAAGCAAGACGTTTTTTGGGAAGGATGTCTGAGTTTACCGGGACTAAGAGGAGAAGTCAGTCGATATTGTAATATTGAATATGAAGCCTATGATCATTTAGGTAATTTTCTTAGTACTCAAGCCAGTGGTTTTATTGCTCGAATTATTCAGCATGAATATGATCATCTCCAGGGTGTTTTACTACATCAGCGCTTAGGAGATCTTACCAAGTTTGGATTTGAAAACAATTTATAACACAAGGAGGCTTTTAATTACCGGATTGAAACTCTGATATTATTTTATTCGTAAAACTGGTGCGTAAATAAAATCCACGTGGTAGCGTTTCTTGATATTTTCCACTACGACTTACTCCAGTCGTTCGAATTTTGGCATTGGCAGCTTTTGGACGAATTTGTAAATAATCGCCATAGCTAGCATCAATAGAATCGATTTGTCCTAAAGCAACGTATTCCATCAATTCTTCCCAATCATTTTTTAACTTTGTTAAGGTGTGAATATCGGGACTCCACAAAAAACCAGTTCCGACTCGACGGTCAGAAAGGGGAATGTCAGAGCTGGATTCAATAGGGATCCATAAAACCCGCCTAAGTTTTTTAGCTACGCACGACTTATCCCAGGTAAGTCCAAGATGTTTTTCCAAGGGCACGACACAAACATAAGTCGTTTCAGCTGCATTGCCATTGGCTTTTATTGGAATGGTTTTAAGTTCGATTCCTAAATACTGAAAATCTGGCTCTGAGAGAGAGCCAGCTGAAGCACCTAAAACTGTTTCTAGTAATTGACCGATCCAACCCTTGTTATGTAATAAATTTGGGGGGGTAGTCCAGGATATTTGATTGGCTAATTGTGCCAAAGTTAATCCAGCAATATTTTCAACTCGACTCATTAATTCTTGCTCTGAAAGAGGAGGAGGGATCATCGTCAATAGGAAATTCGTTAAAATTTTTCGGTCAAAATAAAAAAGCCTCATAAAATGAGGCTTTTTTATTACTTTGTTATTTATATCTTAATCATCACCACCCATAAAGAACTGTAATAAGTTCAAAAGGTGTAATAATAAAACATAGATATCGGTATATAGAGAAATGGTCATCATTATATAATTAGTTTCGCCACCATGAACCATCGCACTGGTTTTATATAAAATGCCAGCAGAAACTAACATCACCACACCGGCTGATATCGCTAAGCTCAAAGCTGGAATTTGTAAGAAGATATTTAATAATATTGCACCGATGGCGACTAATGAGCCAACCATAACAAATCCGCCCATAAAGCTAAAATCTTTGCGGCTGGTTAGGGCATAACCGGATAAACCAAGGAAAATCGTACCGGTCATTCCCATTGCCATGGTAACTATTTGAGAACCATTAGGTAGTGCTAGGTACATCGATAGAATGGGGCCAAGGATATAACCCATAATGCCAGTAAATGCAAAAGTCGCGACTAAGCCCATTGCACTGTTTCTTAGCGCATTAATTAAAAATGGGCCGCCTATAAAAATCACTAGCATAATGATCCAATGTACAGGTGCAGCATTGGTTATCATGGCGTAACCTGCAGTTATTGCACTAAACAAAAGAGTCATTGATAATAAGGTATAGGTGTTACGTATGACCTTGTTGGTAGCTATTATCGCTTCTTGAGAACGAGGTGCTACCTCGACGCGTTGATTTAACATTTATTTCATCTCCAATTACTTTAACCTGATATTATTAATACAGCTAAATATGATGCTAAATTGATAAAAAATCAAGAACAAGTTTATTTTTTTATTTTAAGGCTAGTATTCTGTTTTTTCTTTGTATATAATGCACGCCATCAAATCGCACGGAGGGATGGCTGAGCGGTTGAAAGCACCGGTCTTGAAAACCGGCGAGGGTTTGTAGCCCTCCGGGAGTTCGAATCTCCCTCCCTTCGCCATTATAAAAACTTACGGCGTTTTTCAGTGTCCTATTGTTAAGCACCTAGTTTGCAGATGGATAGCACTTTGGATTTCTATTCTACGGGCTGCATTTTTCAAGGTGTTACTTGAGAGATGGGCATATCTTAGAAGCATGTCTATAACTTTTCCAGCCACCTAATACTTGAAGCTCCACTAAACTGGTGCCACTTTGTACGTGCCAACTGGCCCAAGTGTGCATTAAATCATGAAACCGGAAACCAGAGATCCCAGCCTTTTCCAATATGTCCAACCAAGTACAATAGTCTATCAGTAAGGCTTATTCAACCCAGCGATCATAGCGGTACTCGTCATATAAGTCGTCATTGTCAGAGTCGTAATAATTTTGGGTAGAGTCAATATTGTAGTCATTTTCGTTCTCGAATTGATTGTAATCTTCTTAACCTGGCTTTCATCCAAGGGGTCGCGAGGAATAAGAATTGTTAGAACACCATTTTTCATCGATGCTTCTATCGCTTCGCTATTCGCGTCTTTAGGTAAAGAAAGAACCCTTTGAAATGTTCCATAGCGGCGTTCTGCTCGATAAAAATCGCCATCTTTCTCTTCTTTTTCCTCTTTTTTATTCCCTTTTATTGTTAGTATGCCGTCATGTACATCGATGCTTAGGTCATCTTCGCCCATTCCTGGTGCTTCTACCGTCACTAAATATTGCTCGTCTTGACTTGAAACATTAACATTTGGGTGAAAAGTGAGCGTGTTTCGCAAGATTTCCGAATCAAATAGGCCGGAACCGATTAACGGAAAATTAAACGGGGTAAGTGCCTCGTTAAAAATACGATCAATATCTCGATGCAATTGAGTCACTGGGCTAAGTACATTAGCGGTTGCCATTTGTTCATCTTGTTTAACCGGAACGGTATGGGATTTACCTTTTTTGGAATGTTCATGTTTAAACCAATCCCAGGGGTTTAAATTTCTCCAGGTCATTGTTTTTTCCTTATTAAGAAGTAAAATTAAATACATTCAATTTGAAAAGGTTAAGTGTTAAATCTGAATCTTTTCAATAAGCAATATATAACATATTTGACTGAATTCAATAGAAAAAAACAAAAATAAAATTGTATTATAGATAAAAAAAAGTTATCAAAATATCTACTAATAAGGTTATCAACCTACTTTATTGCGTGAGAAATAAATTTATAAACTTCACTATTTTGATTTGGGGTACAAAACGATGGGGTTATCTTAAGAGGAGGATATAGGATCCCTGTATTTATTAACTTTGTTATTATCGGCAAATAACTATAAGAAGTTTTCCCAATTAACAAATTATTAAAATCTTGGGAATTTTCATAGGCATTGAGGATTTCATGAAAGCCTTGGAGGTATAAATAATCTTTAGTAAAACCACCACCACGATATACTCTTGAGGTGATTTTAAATGCTTGTTCGTCATCTATTTGGTACTGCTCCTTAAGTAGTAAGAAAGTATGTCTAAAATTTTTGTCCTTAATCAGAGATGCTACAGCTACCACCCGTAGTGCGAGAACTTTTAATCGGTTGATGGTTAAACATCCAGCCAAATATTCACTTAATATGGCTAATCCTTCTTGGGTTTTAGTATTGACTGGGCACCCCAATTGGAACACTTTTAAGGGTTGTGCCTGAGCGTTCAAGGAGGTGAGCAAATGTACTCCCAGTTCGTGATGAGCTAATGCCATGGCATCCTTGCTGCTAATTAGTGCAGCCTGATTGATTTTGACATTCGAGCCGAAAACCAGGGCGTTCGCGATTAACTTATCATCGATACTTAAATGGTAATCATATTGATGTTTGCGCGAAAATCGTTTGAATAATTTGGCTATGTCAGTTGCATTCAAGATGGTTTGGTTTTCGTCTTCGAAACCTTCTGGAATATGAAGGATAAACTGGGCATTTCGAATATCTTTTTCGGTCGGTTCACCGTAATAGCGTAATGAATCATAAAGGAATTTATGACTACCTATTGAGTCAAATTGATCGATCTTATCGACATAAGAATCTATCACATCGATATATAGGGATCTGAGGTCGTCATTTTCTATTTTATCTACGGGAAGATTAAATAATTCTCGTTTTATTAAAAAGGCATCTATATTTTCTCGTCGATAGACAAATTGAGGAGCGACGGAATAATGGTTGTCAAAAAAAAACGTTTTTTGTTCCTGATAATTTGTGGGAGTAACGACACTTAATATGTCTATATCGTGTAATAATTCATAAAGTTTCCGATCGACCTCGGCTACAATTGGACTGGGTTGAATAATTTCAACTCCGGCTATTTTATTGCTAGTCAATTTTAACTCCCATTTTTCTTAATTTTTGAATGCTTATCATGCGGATTGCCGAGGCATCATCGAGTTGAAGTAACTCCGGTAATATTCGGTTTGCTTCAGTTAGGGTGATAGAACGGATTAGCCATTTGATGAGTGGAATTTTTGCAGCACTAATACTAAATGTTCTAATACCAAGCCCCAGAAGGATGAAAACAGCTACTGGATCACTGGCCATCTCTCCACATAAACTGGCCGGAAGGTTAGCCTGTCGACACGTCGAAACAATGCGTTTAATTTCGTGGATAACCGCCGGATGTAAGGGATCATAATAATGGGCAACCAGCGGATTATTGCGGTCAATGGCTAAAAGATATTGAGATAAATCGTTACTGCCGATGGAAACGAAATCCAACTTGTCGGCCCAATAGGGTAAGAGTGTAATGGCACTGGGGATTTCAACCATTATTCCCAGTTTAGGTTTCCTAACCACTAGGCCCTCGTCCAACAATTGTGTGTAAGCATCGTCGAACAACCGGATACATTTGTCCAGTTCGAAGCCTGAACTTATCATGGGGAGGGTTACGTGGACGTTTTCAGAGTCACCGGATGCCTTAATAATAGCGCGAAATTGCGTAATCAATATTTGGATATTTTCCAGGGTAAAGCGTATTCCCCTTAAACCTAAAGCCGGATTTTCTTCACGGATAATCGGAAGATAATGTAGGGGTTTGTCGGCACCGATATCCAGGCTACGAATATAAACCGGCTTCCCCTTATAAGCTTGAATAACTTCTTGATAAACCCTAACTTGTTGTTCTTCGGAAGGTAGGCTTTGACGAAGCATAAAAGGAATCTCGGTTCGATATAGTCCGATTCCATCGGCTCCATTTTCAATACCGGGTAATAAGTCGGCCTGTAGGCCGGAATTTGTCATTAAATTTACTTGAGTTCCGTCTTTAGTAATTGCCGGAAGATGTTTTGTTGCCAATAATTTTGAATCAAATTTTGTTCTATTTTTTAAAGTATCTTGGTATTCATCGATAAGTGCTTTGGCCGGATTTAAAAAGACTTGCGCTTTGTCGCCGTCGATAACGATATTTTCGCCATCATTTACCTTAAACACACCCGTTCCCATTACAGCGGGAATTCCCAAGGCATTAGCAAATACGGCGATATGTGAGAGTGCGGCACCTTCAAAACAAACCATACCGGACAGTTTTTCGGTAGGTAATCCGGCAATATCGGACACACCGACCGTATGTCCAACTAAAATGATGCTGTTATGGGGGATGGCATTCATTTTATCCGAAGAATTTCCTAATAAAGTCTGATACAGTTTTTCGCCTAATTGTTCAATATCTTCGTGTTTCGATTTTAAATAGGGATCGTCAATAGCCAAGAACTTTTCCGAATACACTTGGACCGCTTGCTTAATTGCCCAGGTTATGGACTTTCCGTGATTAATTTCCTGCTTAACTCGAGCATCGAATGAGCTGTCCTGAAGAAATAAAATGTAGGCGTCCAGTACCGATGCCAAACTTTTACCTAAAGATTTTTCCAGAATAAGTTGTTCATTGATTAAATCCTGAGAGACAGTTGATTTTAATGTGTGCCATTTTTTGAATTCATCGCCGATATCGTCACAATTTGATTCAACGACTTGATTCAGGCGCTCGTTAACAACCGTTTTCACTATACCAATGGCAATGCCGGAAGAGCCGGAGATGCCTTTTTTTACCTCATTAACGGGGCGATTTTTAATGTCTCGGTTGGGTAAGGCGTTGATGAGTAAGCTGAGATGAGCCGCCAATGTGGTTAAGATGGCTTCTTGTTCGCTCGGGAGCTGTTCGGCTTTTTGGCTTTGTACCACTAGAACGCCAATCACTTCTCCATGGTATATAATTGGGACGCCGCAAAAACTGTGAAATAACTCTTCGCGAGATGTCGGTACATAGTAGTAGTCAGGGTGATGTTCAGGATTTATGATATTGATACTATGTTTCAACTTTACCACTTGTCCAACTATACCGGCAGCATGGGGGATAACAACGGGATGGTTTGCTGCTAATCCATGGCTGGCCAATAAAACCATGGTGCGGTCTTCAAGTTGCCGGTATAGACTACACACATCAATGCTTAATTCATGACTTATCGAATCGACAATGACTTGGACCTGTTCACGAGCGCTATTAGCTTGATTAGCACGTTGGACAATCTGCGTTAACTTATGTAATGCGTTTGTTGTCATACAAATTCCGGATAACGCGATGTGGTATTACTTAGTGTTTGTATTCTCATGAGGCTGACCAGTTCAATAACTTAATGTTATTTTTTCCAGATTTTTTTACTTTATACATTAAATCATCGACCAATTTGATACTTTCTCTTACCGAGGGCATGTTTTCCTGAAAAGTTATGGCTCCGATACTAAATGTTACCGGCCAGTTATTACTGTTCATAGTATTAAGCAAGTTGTCTTGCAAATCTTTTAAAAACTTTTGTGCTGCGTCGTGCTCTAAAAAGGGAAAAAGCAAAGCAAATTCATCTCCCCCAAGACGGGCGATTGTATCTGAAGCTCTGGTATTCTCTTTTATGGTATTAGCGACTATTGTCAGCAAATTATCTCCGATGTCATGCCCTAAACTATCATTGACATACTTGAAATTATCCAAATCAATATAAACTAAAGTTAAAGGTTCGGGGTAACGATTAATTCTTATTTGCTCGCGTTCCAGTTGCTCAAGAAAAGAGCGTCGATTAGCCAGTCCTGTAAGGGGATCGGTGTCGGCGAGACTGGCTTCTAATAATAATTTGTCTTTTATTTTTAAAAACAAATATAAAATAGTTAAAAAGAATCCGAGCCTTACCAGCGTGTTCCACAACGGAATATATAAACTGCTATAAGTTGGATTGACGGCTAAATCAGCTATCCCCCAAATTAGTCCTGATAAGAAGGCAATTGTCAGCCCGGCCCGACTGCCGGCATACCAGCCGGCTAACATAATTGGACCTAAGTAAAATACTGAAAAAGAGAGTTCGGGGCCAAGTGAATAATCAATAAAACCTAGCGAAAGCGTCCCGAAAACCATCCCCATTAATATAAATTTAGGGGGAATCGTTTCTAATACCGCATCTATTTTTTTTAACAAGATTATTTTTCCTCGTTAAGGCTTGGGTCGAGTGCCAAACGAAACCCTAAAGTATTTGATTTATAGTCGGCTTGATCTCCAATTTGAAATGTTAAACGCAAGCGCCATTCAGAATCGTGCCAACTGCCGCCTTTATAGATGCGTTTTACCAATTTATTTCGTGTTTTACCATCCGTTGCACTTTCTGCTAAATCTAATTTGTCGACATATCTATCTGAAACCCATTCCCAAACATTTCCGTTCATATCATAAAGACCGAACTGATTGTGAGCCTTCTGTCCGACTTCTTGAGGCTTTTTGTGACTATTATCGTTAAACCATGCAATGGATTCTGCGCTATTTTTATGCCCGCAGTACTTTTGACCAGACTGGCCGGCGAGACAAGCATACATCCATTCGGTATCGCTAGGTAAGCGATACTTTTTCCCGGTTATTTGATTGAGCTTTGTGAGAAATAGCTGAATATCGTCCCAACTAACTTGTTCAATGGGACATCTTTTTCCACACTTTTTGAAAAAGGCTGGATTTTTACCCATTATTTTTTGCCATTGTTCCTGGGTGACTTCATATACTCCCAGCCAAAATTTTTCGACGCAAGTATCGGTATATTTGTCTTCATAATCGGTTATTTCAGGGTACAAATAACATCCGCCGGGCAACAAAAGCATATCTATTCCGTCAATACTTTGTTTTAAATTTTGAGGTTTTTCAACAGGGAAGCTCAAAACATCTCTTGTGTTTGCATTGCCGGAGGAGTCATTAAGAGCATTTCCCGACGAAAATGACGGAAGGATTAAAACCAATACCAAAATTTGCTTTAGAAAATACATTACTAAGCCCTTTTTTTATCGAAAACGAATTGAAATACACTGATGACATTAGACCACAATTTTACTACGCGGCGTCAAAATAATTTTGTTTTATAGACAAATTTATTTTTCTTTTAGAATATTGATAATTATACAAAAAACGATATCATAACATCTCACTTAAGGATTAAGTTCCTTTTAAACTGGTGAAAAAAAGCTCAGCTTACCGCATGATATTCTTGTGCGCCCCGGATTCGTAATTGAAAAATTGCCGATTCGGGTGTCTTTTTTAATATTAAACCTAAATTAATCAGTTGCCCCTACTGCGAATGGCTAAAGCACTAAATCTTAAGACTTTTCTGGAACATTTTGACTGCACCCGTAGGGTGACTACGAATAAAGCCAAAATAACCCATAAAAACCTTAATCTTCAGCACTTTAGACATTCTCGCCACGGCTCAACTGACTAATTTAGGTTAAAAGGTTGTCGTTTCCCGAAAGCCTAAATCTTGTATTTTTTCTAGAATTTACAAAATCATTAATGTGGATACACAATCCAGTACATCTAGGCTAACTGGGTATATACTGGATATAAGATAAACTTTGGTAAAAAAAAATGGTTGCTAGTCAATGAAAAATATTGAAAACACCCACGCTTTATCAGTCGAGCAGGTTTTTAATGGCTTTGAGACTGAGGTAAAGGGGTTATCAGAATCCGAAGTCAAAGCGCGGTTGGAATCTTTCGGTTTAAATCGGTTGCCACCGCCTAAACAGCGCAGTTCATTGCAGCGCTTTTTATTACAGTTTCACAATGTATTGATTTATGTCTTGATGTTTGCCGGCATTGTCACACTGGCGTTGGGACATCTGGTGGATGCCGGTGTGATCCTCGGCGTGGTACTGATCAACGGGTTTATTGGATTCATACAGGAAGGTAAAGCTGAAAAAGCTCTGGAAGCCGTGCGCAATATGCTTTCACCGCAGGCCACGGTTATTCGGAATGATCAACGTATGACAGTTCCGGCCGAGCAACTGGTACCCGGTGATGTCGTTTTTATCCAGTCCGGTGATCGAGTACCGGCAGATCTCCGTTTATTTAAATCAAAAGAGCTACGGATCGATGAAGCCTTGCTGACCGGTGAATCAGTACCAACGGAAAAAAATCTAGCCTCCGTAGTTGAAAATGCCCCTTTAGGGGATAGGGATTGCATGGCTTATTCAGGAACCTTGGTTACTTTTGGCCAAGGAAGCGGTATTGTGGTAGGCACCGCCACCAAAACAGAAATCGGTCGCATAAGCACCATGTTGGCACAAGTGCACACACTGACCACACCTCTGACCAGGCAACTCGCCAGTTTTGCACGTTGGTTGACCGGGGCTATACTAATCATTGCTATACTCACGGCGGTATTTGGGATCAGTTTTCACCAATATGCATTAGGTGAAATGTTTTTAGCCTCCGTGGGACTCGCTGTTGCTGCGATTCCTGAAGGCCTACCGGCAATTATAACCATTACGCTGGCCATTGGTGTCCAGCGCATGGCTGCGCGTCATGCCATTATTCGGCGATTACCAGCGGTTGAAACCCTGGGCTCAGTAACAGTAATCTGCTCTGACAAAACGGGTACCCTTACCCGCAATGAGATGACCGTTACCCAAGTGATCCTGGCCGATGAGAATATAGAGGTGACTGGTAGCGGATACGATCCTCATGGTGGGTTTAGCATCGATAGTGCCGATTTAATATCCGCAGATAAACCGGTGTTAAGTGAATTGTGCAGAGCCGCTGTGTTATGTAATGATGCAAGTATTTATGAGAAAAATGGGCTTTGGCTGGTAGATGGCGATCCCACTGAAGGCGCCTTAGTGGTGTTGGGACGCAAAGCGAGTTTCGAGCCCCGGCTTTTAAACGATGAAATGCCCAGAGATGATGTCATCCCTTTTGAATCGGATTATCGATTTATGGCCACCCTTCATCATGATCACCAGGGCAAGGGATTTATCTATGTTAAAGGTGCACCGGAGGCTATTTTAGGGCGTTGTGCCTGGGAGCTTACAGAAGATGGCCAACGCCCCCTACACGTAGATTACTGGAACACTCAGATTGATGAATTGGCCGCAACCGGACAACGTACCTTGGCGATAGCGGTAAAAAACACCTCATTGGAACAACGTACCATGCAGTTTAACGATCTGGACCAGGAGCTGATTTTGCTCGGTGTGGTCGGTATTATTGACCCACCGCGAGAAGAAGCTATCCGTGCCGTACAGGATTGTTCGCGTGCGGGAATACGGGTCAAGATGATTACCGGCGATCATGCCTCTACCGCCCGTTCCATAGCCGTGAGAATGGGTATTGGTGATGGTGTGAGGGTGTTAACCGGTAGTGATTTGGAGCAAATGGATGATGAATCACTGAAACAAAAAATAATGTCCATCGATGTGTTTGCCCGTGCCAGTCCAGAGCATAAACTGCGTCTGGTGAGCGCCTTGCAGGAAAATAATCAGGTGGTGGCGATGACCGGAGACGGCGTTAATGACTCACCATCTCTGAAAAGAGCTGATGTTGGGGTGGCGATGGGGCTTAAGGGGACAGAAGCAGCCAAAGAAGCATCGGAAATGGTATTGGCAGATGATAATTTTGCTTCAATTGCCCATGCCGTGGAAGAGGGGCGTACAGTTTACGACAACATTAAAAAGTCGATTCTGTTTATTTTGCCTACCAATGGAGGTGAAGCTCTTACTATTGTTGCAGCTATTGCACTCGGTATGATGCTGCCGGTCACGGCGGCCCAGATCCTTTGGGTCAATATGATCACTGCGGTTACGTTAGCTTTATCATTAGCTTTCGAACCCGCTGAACGCGATATTATGCAAAGAGCTCCGCGTGATCCTACAGAACCGATGCTTACGGGCTATATGACCTGGCGTATTATATTTGTCTCTTTATTGATGGTGGCTGTTACCTTCGGTCTGTTTTTATGGGAGCGGAGCCATGGGGCCGGGATTGAGGTCGCTCGTACGGTTGCGGTCAATACCCTGGTGGTAGCTGAAGCTTTTTATTTACTGAACAGCCGCTATTTATTAGCCAGCGTTTTGAGTGTGGAGGGATTAACTGGTAATCGTTGGGTTCCTATGTCCATCGCATTGGTTTTGTTTTTTCAAATACTATTTACCTATACGCCGCTGATGCAAACGTTTTTTGCTACCGCATCAATTAGCCTGGATGCCTGGTTACGGATTATCGGCGCGGGTTGCTTGTTATTTATAGTCGTTGAATTGGAAAAAGCAATCGTGCGGAGGTTAAAAAAAAATAAACGAATCGCGCAATAAGGTGAATAGATTGAACCATATAAAATTATGTTTAACCTAAATTAATCGGTTGCCCCTACTGCGAATGGCTAAAGCACTAAATCTTACGACTCCATGGATGGAGGAGGTAGAGCGAAGCATGGAGCCAGAGCCGAAGGATTTTCTAGAACATTTTGGTTGGGGCCGCCGAGGCTGAACCTCGCTACGAATTCAACTGCGTTTTTTAGGTTAAGTGTTTTGGATGATGGGAAAATCAGAATTACTCCAAATGCCGGCATAGGCATTGCGTAGGCCGCTATATCGACTTTGAGGCCAAAGCCGGAAGAATCATCTTTTTATTAATGATTGATCTAATGAGTTTATTTTACTTTTATCAGCTCACCTACCTTCCATTTAAGCGAGTTGGAACTGGAGTCTTTAATTAACTTAACCTGCCATACTTCATCATTAAAAATAATTTCAGGAATAAATAAATTCAGACTGGCACTGTCCAAAAGTGCTGGGTTAGTCAAATCGGAATGACTACTTTCTCCATAGTTTTTTAATATAAATTGAATGGGGTTGGTGTTGGGTAGCATTTCAAAATTAGCTGTATAGCTTAACCCCGAATAATTGACTACCGGCAAATATAAATTGACTAAACCGTTTTCGTTTAGCTCAGCCCGTGCAGGTTGGGTGGTAGTACCAAGAATACCGGTTTCAGTTTGGCTAATGATCAAAGAAAAACACTGATGCAGGTCCGCTTGCCGTGTTTCGACTCGGTCAAGTTCGCCACATATTTCTCGATACTGTAATAACCCGGTTTGCAGGGTGTTTTTGTGAGTGACTTGAATTTGATAGTTTTGACCAATAATTGGGTGATGTAAGACCACTTGTTCAACATTATCACGAATATTATCGCCAAAGGTTGCACCCGCTGCCGGATCAGTCAAATCCATTTTCCAGGGGTAAAAGGTAATGGCGTTGCCGGTGATCCTAAGATCCAAATCATTTGATAGTACAATATCTTGTGGATCAACACTATCATCTTGTATTTGACCGGGAAAGTCGGTCCATGCCAGGGTTGCTACGATGGGTTGGTTAGACTGGGCGGTAAATTCAACGGTGTAACTTTCGTTATTATTAAGACGATGTTCGATGATTTTATGTGTCGAATTATTTTCATCCAATAAGGTGCTTGCGCGTCGAGTATTTAAAATACCCCAGCCATAGACGAAGTCGGGACCTGCAGGTGCTACGTCATCAGCGCTATGAATAACCAAGCCTTTCAATGTGGCCGCACGCATTGCTCTATCCTGGTGTAAACTTTTGTATTTCTGTTGCAATAAAAGCAGAGAACCGGATACCACCGGGGTGGCCATCGACGTTCCGCTTAACATGTTGTGCCCGTCATCTGTCCAGGTCGAACTGACATTATCCCCTTTGGCAACAATATCTGGTTTAATTCGCCAGTCATCGGTGGGTCCCCGATTACTATATGCAGCAATTTTTCGTTTATCGTCAACAGCACCTACGGTTAAAATATTCTTAGCAGTAGCATCGGGTGTTAGGCAATCATAACCGCCTTCGTTTGCACAATCGTAAGGACGCGCTTTATCAGATACAATTTGAGACCAGTCAATACCGTTCCAATACCAGGTGATATAATCTGTACCGGCAGGGGGGCCTTCATAATGGTCATTGCCTGCAGATTTAACAATTAAGTGATTAGGTAATAAAAAACTGACCAGATCGAGTTCATAGGCGTCCCGATTATATAACCCGTGTTTGTAGTCTTCCTGTTCGTGGCAAAAAGTAAATTCATTGCAGTCCACACCTTCCCAGGACCAATAGATGTTACTATGGTTTGGGACACCGGAGGCATGAAAAGTCCACCCCGTTACGATACCGTATGAATGATTGGATATTAACAATTCGTCCGTACTCGTTGCGGTTTTTGCACCGGCATTGAGAAGCTCGGAAATATTATTGTTCCAGTTATAGGCACTGATGGAGGCATTTGGCGCCATCCCTTTTAGTTCGGGATTGGTCACCCCGGATGCGATCAAGGTTCCGGCCACATGGGTGGGATGAAAGTCGATGGGACTGTATTCATCATCCTTCCAAAATACTCGATTCAAATATTCAAGATGGCTTTCATTTACACTCCCTAAATCCCATAAGCCAATATTCATTCCCTCACCGTTAAATTGTTCCCAAAGTGAATCGGTACCGGCCTGTATCGCCTCTTGGTAATTTCTTGAGTTAGACCAATTTAGGGTCCCATTGTATAGTGGTATCCCGCTGTCGGTTAAATGGTTAATTTCGATGCCTTGCCCGTTTACTAACCAATTATTTGATTCGGCCTTGCCAACGGCCTCTTGGTATTGAAGGTCTTCGCTTTCCTCAAATTGGTTGCTGATTTCAGCAATAATTTTGGATTTAATCGATACGGCATGCTTTTTACAAACGGTCGAATAGGCTTCTAAAAATTCGGGTTCGCCATTATCATATAAATTAACGAATTTATCCGGATTGAAGCTTTCATAACCATCCGGTTCGTCGGTACAAGTTAAGGAAATGCTATTGTCTATGCTATCAGGATCGAGTCGAGAGCATTCCAGAATGGCTTGATTAATTTCGGAATAAGTTGGAGTTCGCCCCAGTAAGGCCAAATCATTTATTTTTTCTTTATGACAGTTAGTCACAATCAGTTCAATGCCGTCAAAGGTGTTGTAACATTGACTAATCGCGTAATCGATCTCGGTATTACTGGGTACACGTTCCAGACCAACGAAATAGGTTATAGTTTTTTCATAACAACCTCTGATACTGTCACTGGCATAGATAGGACTTTTATACACTATCAAGGTGTTTGCCAACAATAAAGCTAAAGTAGCAAGCGACCAGTTTATGTTTTTTTTTGTTAAAACGAGCTTTGATATTTTTAACATTGTAAATAACGAGCCTGCAAATTATTTGTAGGTAGGAAACTTTCAAAAATCATTAAATATACTACATTAATAGGGATAACTTTACTGTTTTAAAGATTGCTATTTTTGACATCAAAACGTAATGTAAGTTCCCAATCTCAAAGCAGCCACATCAATAAAAAAATTGTCTTAAAGACAATTATTATTTTAAATATTGGCATTGAAAATAATATTTTGGGGTGTATATTGCGCTGTTAAATAAAGATAAAAAAATCTTTTCTAGGTTAAAGCTTTACCAATAAATTTAAGTAGGAGAAAACAGATGCAACGTTTTACCAATATATTATTTGTTGCACAGCCGATAGCGCATGCATTGCCGGCTTTAAAACGAGCAGTACAGTTGGCGAAAAGTAACGGCGCAAAACTAACTATTACCAGCGTTCGGGATGAATTGCCTAGAACATTAGAAAATCTGAATAAAACGTTTTCTAAGTTGCAACACGATGATTTAAAATCGTTACTGAAAGATGTAAACGTAGAAGACGTAGAATATAAAATTGAAACCTATGTCGGCACTCCTTTTATAGAAATCATAAAGTCTGTCGCAAAGAATAATTATGATTTGGTGATAAAGCCGACAGAAGGAAAGGGACAAGTCAGTAATTTTCTATTTGGAAGTACCGATTTGCATCTTTTGCGTAAATGCCCTTGTCCGATTTGGATTATAAAACCGCTAAAACAAAAGCAATTTAGTACCATACTCGCTGCGGTCGATCCCGATCCTTCAGAAAAGGCTAACGCGGAATTAAATACGCTAATTTTAAACCTTGCTATTTCTTTAGCACGGCAAGAAAAAAGTGAACTTCACGTAATGCATACCTGGAAATTTCCCTATGAAAATTCTTTACGAAGTGGACGTGCACGGTTAGATATCTCCGAAGTCGAACAGATAGTTAATGACTCTCGATTAAATTATAAAAAAAGGTTTGACAATCTGCTAAGTCAATTTGATTTTGAAGGAGTAGATCTAAATGTACATTTTCTAAAGGGAGATATTGACGATATTATTTCCACATTAGAAGAACAAATTAATCTGGATTTAATTATTATGGGTACGGTCGCTCGAACCGGTATTCCAGGTTTTTTTATTGGTAACTCGGCGGAAAAAATACTGAGTACTGCGGACAGTTCTATTTTAGCTGTTAAGCCAAGCAAATTTGAAACGCCGATAGGAAAATAGTTGCTGCAGTACAACTTATCTAAGTAAGAGAATGCAAAGTAAAAACGGATTGTATTTTGGACCAAAAAGTTAATATTCCGGCTAATTTATCCAGTTTCCAATTGGTACGACTTATCGGAACGAGTAATTTTTTAAGTAGGAGTCGTCTAAGAGAAATTATAATCGTCGCTTATTAAAAATCGTAATAAACAAGCATGGTAATAATGCCGACCGCACTAATGGTAATAAAACTCCAAAACAACTGACGAAAAAGATTGCGGTTACCAATGCTAAATACCAAAATAAGTTTCATAAAGGTATTTGAAAGGGCTCCCAATACTAGATTAAAGCTCGCCCATTCTAATGATATCAAACCGTTTCTTTGCAGGTTGCTAATTGAAAAAGCAATCGCGTCAGCATCCGTTAGGCCGCTGACTATTGCAACCAACGGTAACCAGGAGTTCCCAAGATAAATGGTAGCTAAGCGCGTCGCTGCTAATTATTAAAGTGAAGATAATTGCGAAGGTCAGAGCTGACTTAAGACTAAATGGATTATCAAAGTTTAATGATGATGATTCGTTTTGTTGGGACGTTTTATTTTTCCAAAATGAAAAAGCGGCCAGCAAAAATCCGGTTACTCCCATGGCGAGTAACGGTACAGCAATACTTTTCATTAACGACGGGTTAAATATTCCAATTTCAACAATGAGTCGAGGGAACATAATCGACGAGGCCAAAATTATAGCTGCAGCAATGATAGGTATGGAAGTCGTTGCCTCCTGGCTTCTTTTGGCGAAACTGATAGTGGTGACGGTACTGGAAACCAATCCACCGATAATTCCTGTTAAACCAATACCACTTTTACTGCCAACCAACTTAATTAAAATGTAGCCCAGAAAACTCACAAAAGAGACTAATACGACTATTAACCAAATTCGATAGGGATTGATGGCGCTTAAAGAGACATACAGCGGTTCAAAATTAAAGCGGCTTCTAATTTGTTGATTAACCAACAGCAGATTGGCTTTATCACCAATATATTCACCGATTATGATTTTATTTTGGGTTTCAGTAATTTTTAGCCGTCCAATTTCTTCCCATCCTGGACCAATGATTTCCAAAAATTGACTTTGACTTAAGGAGTCTATACCCAATCTACTTCAATTTGCATGAAATAATAATTGACGTCATCCCCGAGGTCTCTTATCGGGGATCCATTTCTCTCGATAGATTCCCGATAAGAGACCTCGGGAATGACGTATTTTGAATGATTACGAAACCTTGCATTTCCAAGTATCACGGGTATAGTGTACAACCAGGGCGTTGAGTTGATCTTTTTGCGTTTGTATAACCTCTTTTTTATATTTTTAAAAATAATGAGGTAACTCTTTTAAGACATTGACGACGGAAAGTTTGGCTTTATTTTTATATGCCAAGTCGATAGCTTTTTTCAGAGCCTCGTTATTGCCGGATATCGGCTCATTTACAAAAATAATATTTTTAAAACGTTTCATTGAATTTTCTCGGGTAAGCCCACAAAGTTTCTGATTATCGCTCTAAATTAAGACTGCTTGATTCCTTCGGAGCTATGAACATAATCTTTTAACCATTCAACACTGGGAAAAGTTGCCTTAATCCATTGGCAATCATTTCTATTGCTATAGCCGATAGAATTAAACCAAACACTCGGTTAAATATATTAAGCCCTGCGTCTCCCAAACGTTTAGCAATTGGGCCGGCAGAGCGCATGACCAACCACAATAAAAAGCTCGCCAATATTATGACTACAACGACTCCTACCCAATGGAAAGGTTGCTGTGATCGGTGCATTCCGATTATCACGGTACTAATTGCACCTGGGCCTGCAAGTAAAGGTATGGCAAGCGGCACAATAGCTATCGATGATTGGTTTTTTACATCGCTTGTTTCTTGCGGGGTTGCTCTTATACCCAAGCCACCTGAAAATGCAGGTTTCAGCAAGTCGATAAGCGTATCTATTCAAGGCATGAAGGCGACGTAATAGCCAGGCCTATTTCGAGTCTTCATAACGCCGAAGAGATGTGCTTATCGGCTTGCCCTACGGGAGTTCAGCGAGCCATCCAATACGGCGTTGAAGACCTTAGCAAGGGTGAGGCCATTCCCGGCGGTCTTCGCCTTGTCTTGAATGGCTCGCTGAGCTCTGAATCATGCATTTTCAGGTGGATTGGGTATAGTTAGAAACTGACTATTTTTTTGGAAATTAGACTACTACTATTGATGTTTGTTGATACCGCCACAAAACCACCCAATATTTATTTCTTTGGCGATTTAATTTAACACTGCCAGTACTTAAATTAATTCAACCCAAGCACTAAGCAGCATTTATATAGACGAAGGATTTAGGCTTTAATATCTAAAAGAGTACCCATAATATCATCTTCAGCTCTAACTACTTTTGCCGAAGCATTAAAACTATGGCCTGCATCTTTCATTTCAACCAGATCTTGGCTTAGATCATTTTTACCTTCCTGAGTTTCTTTACTCGCAATATTCGCGGCACTTTGAGAAACCTGACGTTGGGAGTTTTGTAATCCTAATAAGGCTTGATTCGATATCGATCCAATTTCCATTATAATAACCTTTTTCAAAGATAGAACTGATTTTGACTGGGAGGTAGCTTATAAAAAATACCTTACTAAAAGCAACTCGTAAAAAATGTGATAGAGTTCACATTTTAGTTGAAACCAACAGATATTATTATTCTTAGTAAATATTTTTCCACTGTCCCACTAATCGCTGGTGATTTAAAATTAACCATTGCATACAAATAATGGTACTTGCATTATTGAGCTTGCCTTCTTTCAACCATTTCACAGCCTCATCATAATCAACCACAGTCGCCCGAATATCTTCTCCCTCAGTTTCCAGCCCATATAAACCTCCGATCCCTTCACTATCTACGGCTGCACAATATAAGTGCAAGGTTTCAGACGAACCTCCCGGACTGGAGTAATAATCACAAATAAATTCCATATCCAAAAGCTCGCAATCAGCTTCTTCTCTAGCTTCCCGATGAGCCACCTCCTCAGGGCTTTGTTGTGGTTCAATAATTCCGGCAATGACTTCATACATCCACCCCTGTTGATTATTTACCCAAGCCCCGATTCGAAATTGCTCTAATAAAATAATTTTGTTTTTAATCGGATCAAAGGCTAATACGGCGACGGCATGTCCTCGTTCAAAACATTCTCTATGTATAGTTGATGACATTCCACCAGCAAACAAACTATGTTTAATAGCATAACGATTAAGTTTAAAAAAACCTGAGTAGGCTGGCTCTATCGAAAGCACGTCTACATTCATAACTTCTGTATTATTTGTGGTCGTCAAAATTTCACCTGATATTTTGATTGAGCTTATACCCAAGCCAGCTAAGCTCTGAATCATGCCTTCCCAGCTAGTTTGGGTATAATACTTTTGTTACATCTACACTCACTGTTATAATGAGTTCCTTAATTTATACCTGTTTTGAGTTTTATGATCAAATCTATCACGCCAATTATCGGTTTTGCCGCTTTTAGCGGAACTGGAAAAACCACCCTATTAGAAAAATTAATACCTAAATTAAAAAATATAGGTATACGTGTCAGCCTAATCAAGCACACTCACCACAAATTTGATATTGACACCCCTGGAAAAGACAGTTATCGGCTCAGAAAAGCTGGAGCGGAACAAACGCTAGTTGCTTCAGGACAACGCTGGGCATTAATGGTGGAAGAAAACCCACCGAAAAAAGATCCCGTGTTAAGTGAACTAATTGGCAAATTGGACCATACAAAAACTGATCTCATTTTAGTCGAAGGGTTTAAACATGAAAACATTAAAAAAATTGAGTTACATCGCCCTTCTCTCGATAAGCCTCTCTTAGCCTCGGATGATCCCAATATTATTGCAATCGCAACAGATGATTTACAATTGAGGCAGAACCAAAAATCAATAATAAATTGTCCTTTACTGGACATTAATAGTCCTGAGCAAATTGCCCAGTTTATACAAGATTATATCAATCGCATTGGATGAGCATATGAGTAAACAAAATGATTTTTTTCTTAGTATAGAACAAGCCAAAGAAAAAATGGCTGCAGCTATCACTCCTATTCAAGGGTTTGAGCGTCTCAATGTAAGACATGCTTTAAATCGTATATTAAGCGAAGACGTAATCGCAACATTTGCTACTCCTCCCTATGATAATTCTGGAATGGATGGATACGCATTTCGGCATACAGATGCTGCGGGGAATTCCAACGTTAAGCTCACATTAATTGGAACTTCTCTAGCCGGTCATCCTTTTGATGGGGAAGTTGCCGAAGGTCAAGCCGTAAGAATTATGACCGGAGCTAAAGTTCCCTCAGGAGCTGACACGGTTGTAATGCAAGAAGATACAGAAAAGCCCGACGAAAATAACGTAATTATTCATAAAATCCCCGCAGTTGATAGCAATATACGCCATATTGGCGATGACCTAAATAGTGGAGAAACCATTCTATCTAAAGGGAAAAAGCTATCTCCAACCGATTTGGCCTATTTAGCTTCACAAGGTGTCGCTGAAGTTACCGTAAAACGAAAAGCCAGAGTAGCCTTCTTTTCAACGGGTGATGAATTGCGTTCGCTCGGCGAAGCCTTAGAAGAAGGTCAAATATATGATTCTAATCGTTATTCCTTGTATGGCTTACTAACGAATATGGGCCTAGATGTTATTGATATGGGAGTCATAAAAGATGACCGTCAAGCCATTGAAAATGCTTTTTTAGACGCAGCAGATAATGCTGATGTGGTAATAACTTCCGGAGGAGTCTCAGTTGGTGATGCCGATTATGTTAAAGAAACATTGGATAAATTGGGAGCAATTGACTTTTGGAAAATTTCCATGAAACCAGGTAAACCATTGGCATTTGGATTAATTAACAAGAGTTTATTTTTTGGCCTACCAGGGAATCCAGTTTCAGTAATCGCAACTTTTTATCAAGTCGTTCAACCAGCTATTCAAAAACTATTAGGACAAGACATGCAAGCTCCCCTAATAGTAAAAGCAAAAACGACCGATTTTCTGAAAAAACGTCCCGGTAGAACTGATTTTCAACGGGGTATTTTAAGTAATGATGAAAATGGTGAATTAATCGTAAAAATGGCGGGAACTCAAGCATCGCATATTTTGACCTCAATGAGCAATGCCAATTGTTTTATTGTCTTAGATAAAGAGAGTGGAAATATTGAAGTTGGAGAAACCGTCAATGTACAGCCATTTCACGGTTTAATTGACTAATCTTTTGACCTGGAAAACGCAGTTGCCGAGTAGATGGCAACTGCGTTTTTAGGTTTAATTAACTATCATTTTAAAAGTTTGTATCTCCTTGAGTGGCATTACTGTCACCATTATTAAACTCTAAGCGCAGCACCACACGACGGTTCTTGGCACGGCCTTCTTCGGTGTCATTACTGGCTACCGGCTCTAACTTACCACGACCAATGGCTTCAATCTGTGCATCCGGAATTC
>Ga0209475_10000768_pt1 | contig 51922 bp, 43 predicted proteins | sample tdDd471_FD_187128 | JGI IMG/M metagenome (GOLD analysis project Ga0209475, IMG submission 187128) | Marine sediment microbial communities from the Atlantic coast under amendment with organic carbon and nitrate - tdDd47.1 (SPAdes)... | ecosystem: Environmental > Aquatic > Marine > Coastal >... | reverse complement strand
CATTTCGTTTAGCAATAGTCTGTGCCATGTGGATTACAGGTTTTGATGCGCCATGTGTTTCAACAGTATATCTAGATAAACCCATTAAAGGACATACGTTAATGCAAACCATTGCTCGAGCTAATCGAGTATATGATGATGAGAAAGAAAATGGCTTAATTGTCGATTATGGTAATGTGTATAAACAATTAGAGAAAGCCTATTCTATTTATGGAGAAGGAAGTAAAGGGTCAGGTAATACAAATAAACCAGGAAAACCAGTAGAACCATTAGAAGATGTTGAGGTAGAGTTAAAACAAGCCATTAAAGACGTAAAAGCCTATTTAAAAGAGCTTAATTTTTCTTTACAAGAGTTAAAGGATGCTAAACCTATGTCCAAAATTGCTAAAATACATCAAGCAACCGATGCAGTATGTCTTAATGAAACCACAAGAACGACCTTTGAGACGATGGCGCGTAATGTATTTAGAAAATACAAAGCTTTGTTCCCTTCAGAAAAGCTTAAAAAACATGTAAAGGATTTTAATGCAATTGAGGCTATATACACAGCTTTAAACCAAAATGTAAAAGGAGCAGATGTAACACAAATTATAATGGATCTTCAGGCAATTGTTAGTGATAGTGTTGCTATTAGAGATATAGTTAAGGAGCATGAAGAAGAAGTTTATGTAGATTTAGCGTCTTTAGATTTTGATAAGTTAAGAGCAGCATTTGCTAAAACACCAAGAAAAAACACTTTAGTTTTTAATTTACAAGACGCCATAGAGCAACGTTTGGAGCAAATGATGAAAGAAAATCCGTTACGGATAGAATTTTACGATAGATATAAAAAAATAATAGAAGAGTACAACAAAGGGAAAAGTCTTGAAGATACGGTTAAGACATTTGAAAACTTAAGTAACTTTATAAAAGACCTTTCATTTGAAGAACAACGTGTGGTTAGAGAAAACCTAAAAGATCAGGAAACCTTAGCTATTTTCGATTTATTGAAAGAAGGTAAAGAATTATCAAATAAAGAAATTAAAGAGGTTAAAAAAGTAGCAGCCAAAACATTGGAAACGCTTAAGAAAGAAAAACTAAAGATTGATAATTGGAGAGAAAGTAGACAGATTAAAGCACAAGTTAAAAGCTTAATTTATGATAGCTTATTGTACTTGCCACAAGAGAGTTACACGGATGAAGAGGTAGGAATAAAAACAGCTAATGTTTATCAGCATATTTTTACTAACTATTATGGAAGTGGTAGAAATGTTTATAATCAAAAAGTGAGTTAAAAATTATAAAACGTCAATATCTAGAAATGCAAAAAATAAGTCTATTAGGTTTGTAGCAATATTAATTAAAATTATAAGAAAAATGAGCAAAACTAAAATGACTACAAGTGCGGCAGCAAGAATTACAAGTGCAACAGCAAAAGCAGGTACAGGGTCTGTATCCAAAGGTTCTTTTGCGGCAAGAGCCACAAGTTCAGCAGCAAGAAACTCAAAATCTAAATAAAGAAGTGCCAAAGAGAAAACACCTTTCTTTAAAAGAGTTTGAGCAGGTTTTATTACAACCTGGACACCGTTGGAAAAACCGAGGGCATATGCTTTCGGTTTTTGTACTTGGGGCTGTATTTGGAGATAGTTTCAATTCTACTAGAAATGCTTTAATCTATGCCATGTATATGTCTAATTGGTTGGTTATTTCGCCGAATCGACCTCATAAATCGATTTCAATTGAAGAAATAGCCCAGACTATAGACAAGTTTGTTCCTGAAATAGTTGATAATGAGTATGTCTATAAGTTTTTTGGTACAACTAGAAATACTTTTAAATGTAAATATCAAAAATTTTTAAACTTACCTAAAAATCCTACTATGGGAGATGTGTTTATTGCAATGAATAGATGGACAGATAAAAAATGGAAAATTTTACATCCTATTAAGAAAAAAGATTTAGCAAGACTGCCAGGTATGCATCATAAAAAATTGAGTTTTCAAATTAAAGAGACACCAGAGCTTAAAGAGTTTTTAAGCTTGTCAAACTTGTCGTATTCAAAAATAAGAGGATTTCCTCCTTATATTGTGGAGCAATATTTTGAAGAAATTGGTGAGCCAGAACAATATCAAAATTTAGTAGACTTGTTAATAGATACTCAATAATTATAGAGGTTTATTATATAAATCTTTTCATAAACAAATCAACAGCTTCTTCAAAGACAGCAACAGGAATCCGATGTTCCAAATTTGGTAAAATAGTTAGCTTATAAAGCTGCTTTTGTGATAAGCAATTGCCTAAAAAAGCCAGTGTGTCTTTGGGGTTGATAACAGTGTCTTTTGCTCCCAATACAATATCAATACTGGTGTTGTTGTTTTTGGGAGTTTCAATAATTTGTTGAGGTACACTTCTTTTAGCTAAAGCTGGATTAAACAACAATGCAGGCACTTGAAGTAACTTACTTAAGTGAAATCCTGCAAACCCGCCCATGCTACTTCCTATAACTATATCAATATCTTTGTTTTTATAAGAATCGTAAAGCCATAGAATAGCATTAGGATTATTCTGATAGTCAATAGAAGGCGCAAAAACAGTTCCATAAGCTTCAAGTATGTTGCGTTTTTTTGGTTTTAAACTACCATTTAATCCGTGTAAGTATAATATGTGCATTATGTTGTAATGTCTTTAAAATATTCATAAATCATAACCATTGCCAAGGTGTCTAATTCACAATAGCGTAAAAGGCCTTGATTGATTGCTTCTCGCTCTTCTTTAGAAACATCTGGGAATTGTAATTTGCCATAAGCAAATAAAGCAGCGCCACCATCTGCAATTTCTGGAACCGATTTAGACGCATGTTCTGCAGCTTCTTCTAAAGTGTCATAATCGAAGCCATCGAAAATAGGAGGTAAGTTTTTATATGGACTGACCACCGAACCGTTTTCCATTTTTAAGAACACCTGATTGTTGTTAAAATTTTTACTGGTCAAATTAATTTCTTCAAGAGTCTTACTATATTTTTCTTGAAGGAAGGTGCTGGAATGTAATACAGCAGGCAGAATGGCTTTAATGGAATTAGAGCCTCCCGTAATAGGATGAAAGTAATAATTAACAATTGTGCGTTGCAAATCTATCATATCCCTATCTCCGCACCAATTTTCTGAACTACTATTGGTACTATGGCTTATGGATTTAATAAACTCCATTAATTCGTTTTTATCAGGTTCATTAGATTGAGATAGTTGTTTGTAAATAACATTTACAATGGTATTTTCATGATTGTGATACCTAAAGATACTCCCTGTATTTGCAGAAAGAGCCGTTTTTAAAGCTCGTATAAAATGGAAGTTGGGAAAAACACCAATTTCTGTATTCAAATATTCATTACCATGTTCCACACGTCCATCTTCATAAACTATGTGATGGGAAAACTGAAATGCTAATTGTTCATAAGGATGTAAATTCTTTAAAAAAGGGATAGCAACAGCTGTTGTTTCAAAGTCAATAAAGTTTAAAGGGAATTTCCAAGCGTTTAACTCCTGTCTTAAATTTTCAACATCAATGAAAGGTGTAGGGTCTTGATTGATTTCTTTTTCGATCTGTAACCATTGTCTTTCGCTACGACTTAATTTTCCAGCTTCAGGTTTGATGTTTAAATCATCTTCAGTGAGTTGGTTCATAAAAAAGCGTCCCTCATCCATGGCTTTACTGGCTGGATTGTACCAAACATCATAGGTTTTAAGCTTATTAATGGTTTTGTGTGATACTTGTAATTGCTCTTGCCAGCATTCATGAAAACCACTTTTGATGGTTTTGGAGATATCGTCAGAATAAAATTCGCAAGTTTTACAATGGGAGCCAATGGTGTTTTTTATTTTCATGTCAGTCTTATAGGCTTCTAAAAAATATGCGATTAATTCGGCGAACGACTTGGAATCGTCATGTGGATTATGTGTTAAAATATAATCGACTTCTTCTTGAACTGAAATGGTTGTAAGAATTGAATCGCCTAAATCGGCTTTAGTGATCCCTTCTTTTTTTATAATTCCTGTTCGATTTTCAGAAAACGTGTCTACCTTAAAAAACTGATTTAACCCATCGACTGTTGCGGTAGCATCTTTATCCACTAAATTCAAAAAGGGATTAATTTCCCATTTTGGGAAACATAATTGCATCACATGCTTTTGAAAAGCAATATCATACAGGTATGGAGTCCAGCCTCCCGATAGCGTACCATTTTTATTAAAGAAGGATTGATGGTTGTTACTACTTATTGATTTTGCTTTGACCTCGATGAGGTTTATTTGATTTCCTTTCTTTTCTAAAATATCTACACGAATGAACAAACCTTCAAATAGAAATGCCGCTTCAAAGATGGTAACATGATCTTGTTGTAATAAATCGGTTGTTTTTTGAGCCAATAAGTCATAATTCCAATCGTCGCCTAAAATAGCCATGCCTTTTGGATAATACATTCTGGCTAATTCTTCCACCTGGAACCCACCTTGTGCTAAACCTTCTAAAAAAGAATCGGTTTCACTTTGGTTTTCATATTCTTCTTTTCTGGTGTAGAATAGTTTTGTAGGACAATCTAAAGCTAATTTAAATCTGGATTTGGTTAGATATCTTGGTTTCATGTGGAATATTTTTCATAAATCTGTGCTACTTCTTTCTTAATACGTTCCCGAAACCATTGAGGCGCAAGCACTTCTGTTTCTATGCTCATTTTTAAAATTTCAATGATAAACTCGTAATTTGGGATTAAATCATAAGTCACAATCGCAAAACCATCCTCTGGATGCGACTCTGTTTTTTGTGAGTGGTGTAAGGGCAGACTTTCCAAGTATTTTAGATGCAAGTCGGTTACTTTAAGTACAATGTGTTCTGGTTTATCATCTGTATAACGTAAGCCTATAATATTTTTAAAGCGTTTGGTTTGTTTTAAATATGGCATACGGTCTATGGCTGATAATTTACCGAGTTTTATATTTGAAATACGCTCAATACCATAAGTTCTAATCTCATTTTCGCCATTGGGAACACCAATAACAAACCAACGGTTAATATATTCTTTAACAATCAAGGGGGTAATACGTTTCTCTTTATAGGTTTTAAAATAAAAGTTATGGTGTGTAAATTTTATATCGCGTTCCTGTTTTATAGCCATTAAAATAGGTTCTAAATTATTCAGTCCTTTTAGGTTGGATGAATCGTCAAACTGAACATAGTCCAAAGTGTTAGAGTTGCTTTTTAAACCATCACTAAACACATCTGCCAAAGATACAAGCTCCAAAAACTTAAAAAACGACGCTACTTTTACGCTCTTTTCTTCGTCTATATAATACCCATTATGTTGTTTGCTATAGGTTAATTCAATGCCAAAATCGGCTTTTATTTTTTCAAAATCACGCTCAAGGGTTCGAGGTGAGATATTAAAGTCCTTATCTTCTAAAAATGCTAAAATGTCTTCTTTAGAAGCGTATGTTTCATCGTAAATAAACTGAATAACAAACTGTAAGCGTCGTGAAATATGGTATTTAGACATGTGTTGCGAATTTAATGTGTGTGTGCGTCAAAACATGACGATGTTATAAATATAGAGCTTATTTTTTAGTTCGACATGGTTTGACGACCTTCTTTTGTTGATTTGTGACATAATCTTTAAAACCCATAATTATGAGTGCAAAATTAGAAGCCATAAGGTCAGAATTTATAAGTAAGCAAAAACAACTGGAAGAGGCAGGCAATATCTTAAAAAAAGAATTTTTTGGAATTGACAAGGCTATTGATGATTTGATAAACAACACACGTTCATGGTACGTTTTAAATGAATATCAAAATAGACCTTTGGTAATTAATCTTTGGGGATTAACTGGAGTTGGAAAAACGTCCTTGGTATTAAGGTTGGCTGAGCTGTTAGATTATGATGATCGTTTGTTTCGATTTGATCTTGGGTCAAAAAGCGGTAATTATTCTTTTAGAAGTGGCATAGAAGATTTATGTGAAAAGAATGAGCATGAGGCTTTGATTGTTGTTTTAGATGAATTTCAGCACAATCGCACATTAAAAGGTTTAGCGAGGGAAGAAGTGGAAAGTGGGGAAAACAGAAGGGTATGGGATTTAATTGATTCCGGTAAGATAGAATACTATCAATATTATACTGATTTGTATGATTTGATGGGATATGTTAAGAAATTAACATATTTGCTCAATACTTCAATTGTTGTGGAAAATGGTAGAATAACTAAAGGGCTTGAAGCGTTTAAAGCTGAATTTGAAAAAGAACATAACTGGAATGACACTATAAATGACAATTTGTTAATTAAAAAATTAATGTATCCTTCTATTCTTGAATTAGCTGGAGACTCTTTTGGATTTTTTTTACTAAAAGATATTGAAAATCATCTTTTAAAATTAAATGGACCTGAAACATTAATGTTTTTAAAAAAGGTTATTAAAATAGCAAAAAAACCAAAAATCAAAAACTTCACAAAGTCGCTTATTTTTGTTATAGGAAACTTGGACGAGGCATATTCTATGAGCCAAAGTTTAACTGCAGATGTAAATGCAGACGTTTTTTATGAGTCTTCATTAAAAATCACAATTCCTCAAATCAAGAATGCTTTGGCCAATAGGTTTAGAAAGGAACAAATTTCACGATTGGGTAATATTCATATTATTTACCCATCCCTTAATAAGGAAGCGTATAGAACTATAATCTCAAGAGAATTACAAAAGATAGCTGAAAAAACAAGTGCGCATCTAGGTCTAAAGATTGAATTTGAAAGCTCTGTAATAGATTTAATTTATAAAGAGGGTGTTTTTCCAACTCAAGGAATTAGGCCTTTGCTTACTACTATAAACTATGTAATAAAAACAAATCTATCCTTGTTTTTTACTGAAATTTTAATTCAAGAAATTAGGGTTTCAAAACTTACTTTTTTCGTAAAAAATAAAGAACTTGTTTGTAACTATATTTTTAAAAGGAAGGTATTGCACCAACAGGCTACTGCAATTTTAACACCACTTGAGGACATTAGAAAACCTAAAAAAGATGACCTACAGGCTATAACGGCTGTGCATGAAAGTGGGCATGCCATTATTTCAGCAATTTTATTAAGAACAGTTCCAGAACATATATGTTCAGTAACAACCAATAATGATAGCAATGGTTTTACTTACACAAAATTTCCATGGAACTATTTATCAAAAAAGGAAATTGTTTGTCGTGTGGCGTTTTATTTGGGAGGTCAAGTTGCCGAAGAATTGATTTTTGGTAAAGACAATATTACTGCAGGATCATCAAGTGATGTGCAATTAGCAACAAAATTTTTAAGTAATATGTATAAAACACATGGTTTAGGAAAATTGCCACTTTATTATGATTTAGATCCAAATAACAATAGTAGTTTTCATGATTATGAAGAGGTTGAAATATTGATTGAAGCCACTTTAAAAGAAGGTCTTGAATTGGCAAGGGAAACTTTAAAGAAAGAAATGAGTCTCTTGCTCATCATGTCTGATTATTTAAGTGATTATAGTTCCCTTGATAAACAAAGCCTTAAACAAATGATTCTAGAACATAAAGTTTCTGATGTGGAGCTGCTTGAACATGGAGATTTGCTTTATTACAGAAATCACTTAAAAAAGACTATGGCTAAACAAGAGGAATCTTCAGGTTTATTTGAGGGGGTTTCTTTAAATTATCAAAAAAAGATGAATTAAGTGATATATTTTTTAAAACATATTTCTATTCAACAAGTACATGACTTAACTTTGCACTATGCAAGTCAGGAAATTATATAACACGAGAGCAATTGAATTTTATGGTGCAGATGTTTCAACACATCTAAAATTGCCCTTTGTGGCTAATGGTATAAGCGCAGGGTTTCCATCCCCAGCAGATGATTTTTTGGATATAAATATAGACCTGAATAAACATCTTATTAAAAATCCAAGCACCACATTTTATGGTCGAGTTAAAGGAGATTCTATGAAAGATGCCGGTATTCACGATGGCGATTTGCTCATTATAGATAAAAGTTTGGAGCCTACAAACAATAAAATAGCAGTTTGTTTTATTGATGGTGAGTTTACAGTAAAACGCATCCGTATTGAAAAGAACTGTGTTTGGCTAATTGCAGAGAATCAAAATTACAAACCTATTAAAGTCACTAAAGACAATGATTTTATTATTTGGGGTATTGTGACCAATGTTATAAAGAATTTGTAATTAGTCATTTTTTTCTTTTCTTATCTCTATAACTTAAATAGATAACGAATAGATAAAATGCTACAACTGCCGAAGCATAAAAACCAGCCATACTCATAAAACCAAAATTTTATATAAAAATAGAAATATATATTCGTTTTCAAAATGTTCGCACTCGTTGACTGCAATAACTTTTACGCTTCCTGTGAGCGTGTTTTTAACCCATTATTAAATGGTAAACCAGTCGTGGTTTTATCAAATAACGATGGTTGTGTTATTGCAAGATCCAACGAGGCCAAAGCGTTAGGTATTCCAATGGGCGCACCTGCATTTGAATATAAAAAGACATTTGAGACGTATAATATCAACGTTTTTTCTTCCAATTATGCTTTGTATGGCGATATGAGTAGTAGAGTGATGAATCTACTTTCAGAGTTTACACCAGAAGTGGAAATATACAGTATTGATGAAGCCTTTTTAAAATTTATAGGTTTTGATTTTTTCGATTTTCAAGAGATAGGTCTTCAAATGAAAAGAAGAGTTACCAAAGGAACGGGAATCCCTATAAGTATCGGTTTTGCACCAACAAAAGCCTTGTCTAAGGTTGCTAATAGAATAGCCAAAAAGTTTTCTGAACGCACTAACGGTATCTATGTCATAGATAGTGAAGAAAAAAGGATAAAAGCCTTAAAATGGTTGTCAATAGAGGATGTATGGGGAATAGGGAGAAAACATGTTAAAAGACTAAAAGCATTGCAAATTTATAACGCCTATCAATTTACTCAGCTTTCAGATGATTGGGTTAGAAAAAACATGTCGGTTGTTGGTTTACGTCTCAAACACGATTTAGAGGGAAAACCTACTTTAGATTTAGAAACTACGGCAAACAAGAAAATGATAGCAACCACACGTTCATTCGAAGGGATGTTGACATCATATCAAGATATTAGAGAGCGTGTGTCTACGTTTGCTGTGTCCTGTGCAGAAAAACTTCGTCATCAACAATCACAATGCCATATGCTCATGGTCTTTTTGCATACCAATGGTTTTAGAAAAGATTTACCTCAATATGGTAGAAACATTGTTGTAAAAACCCATTATCCAACCAATTCAAGTATCGATTTAGTTAAATATGCAGAAGCAGGGTTGCAAGCCATTTATAGAGAGGGTTTTCATTATAAAAAAGCAGGTGTTATTGTAATGGGTTTAACCCCAAACAATCAAAAACAATATAGTTTGTTTACTTCAGAAAATCCAAAGCATGAACCAATAATGAACGTGGTAGATAGACTTAATAAAGCTTATGGTAACAATAAAATTAAGTTTGGTAGTCAGTCATTGGGAAGACAATGGAAGATGAAGCAAGAGCGTCTATCCCCAAGGTATTCAACTAATATACAAGAGATAATTACAATAAACGCATAACATAGTCCTAAGTTAGAACGGCTTAGTACTCATATTTTGTTTCAATAATTAAAACTAATACATCATCATGAAACACTCGTCTTTCAATTATATTATTTTTTTTGTCATACTTATACTTGAATGAAGTTACTTTTCCCTTAATAGTATCGCTGTTTTTTATCCTAATACTACTTGCTAAAATTGGGTCATTATTTTTGTTAAATACTGTTTTTGAATGCCTTAAAAGTACGTCTTTATCATTATAATATTTATAGCTGATTTTGTTTCCGTAATTATCATATTCAATTTCAGATCTATTTTTTTGGTTTCCTTTATAATCATACATTGTTGACTCAATTATATTCCATTTTTTATCATATTTATTAATTGAACAAGCTTTAGAAGTACTATCAATACTTTTTTTGTTTAATATTTCTATTCTGTTTTTTATATCTATGATTGCTTTGCCAGTTGTTTTTTTTCCGTCTTTAATAGTCGTGTTTTCAGTTCTTAAACCATATTTATTGTATTTATATGTAGTTTCACGAATAATAGAGTCTCCTTTAGATATAATAGTCTTTATTATATTTCCTTTTTTATCATAAAAATAACTATAGTTTAATGGTAAAGGTGAATAATTTGGTGGTGAGAATGAAAAAGATTTTTTACTTCTTAAATTGTAATCATACAAGGTTACACTTTTATTATCTTTGGTTATAATTTCTATAGTATCCTTGTAGATAACTTCGTAATTAATTGATTCAACTTTTTTAGGATGACCATATAAGCCATCAAAATTTAAACTTGTACAGCTTGTATACGCTATTAAATAGAATATAATTAGAAGTTTTTTCATTAAGTAATTATATATTTATTCAAATATATTTAATTTATGTGCTTTCACACCTCTCAAACCAAAAAAGTGGTCGCGCTTGAAAATAAGTTTAAGGTAAAGATTTCCGATAATGCCTTAATAGACTATTTCAATACGCCAAAGTATCACTTAAATGGTTTCGCCCATCCAAACATGCTCGTTATTCCACAAGAGAGGCCAGACGTTTTGGCACCAGCTGTTTGGGGCATAGTTCCAAATAATAAGAATACAGATGAAATAAAGCCATACTATAAAGAAGCAGTCAAATATGGAGGAGGTTTAAATGCACGTTCAGAGAAGGTATTTCAGCATTTTATTTATAAGGATTCCATCATGGAGAAACGTTGTGTCATTCCAGTTTCAGGCTTTTTTGAACCCCATGACCAAAACGGGAAAAAGTATCCGTTCCATTTTAAATCTAAAAGCAATGATGTATTGGCATTGGCAGGCTTATATACAGTAATTGATACATACATCACCTTTACTATTTTAACAAAAGAAGCATCTCCATTATTTGAGAAAGTGCATAACACTAAAAAACGTCAGCCAATTATACTTGATGAAGATAGAACCCATAATTGGTTATCTGTGGATTTAAGGGCATCGGATATAAAAGATGTTTTAAAATATCATTACCCAGAAAATAATTTAGAAGTTTATCCAGTAAGCAAAGATTTGTTCAATACAAACGTTGATAGTAATATCCCAAGTATCATTGAGCGAGCGTACTATGACGATTTATTGCTTAAAGTATAAACTTGATTTGTCTTTATTGATGTTTTTTTAAAACCAAAAAGGGACTGTCTGAAAAGTGGTTTAGATACCTCATTGTATTCAGCATGACACTTTTTCAGACAGTCTCTTTTAGTAGTGGTTTTTCCAGCACTCACCAAAAAAAACGAGTTTGAGTGGTTGGAACTCTTTGAGGACAACAAGCAAAAAGCTCAAGATTTACAAGCCCAAATAACCCAAACGGAAAAAGAGATAGACCAGATGGTGTGTGAGTTTCCTGGCTTGACACAGGAGGAAATTAAAATTATTGAGGAGTCTTAACTATAAGCAAGCATGACTATTGTTTTTGATTTTGATGTGATGCATTGCAATACACATCTAAAAAATAAATCGCGCAGACAGGTTTGGGGTAAAATTTAGAGATAATTCGTTTGTTTCAATAACCGTATCGTCCTTTAGCGTGTAGAATTTATTTATTATGTTTTCGGTGCCAAAAACATTCCAAATAGAGCCGCCAAACTCCCCTTTAATTTTACTGTTAAGATCAACAGTGTATAAGGCAGAGACATCTGCCCTAAAATAAGAATCTAACCTAGATGAGTTTGTTGACTGAAAATTGATTTCGTTATTTACTATTTCATTGCCTTTAACGGGTTCTGTAATAGGCTTGCCTGTATGCCAATTTAGTCCCAACGAAAACTTAAAACTATTTTTAGTGTATGAAGAACCAAAGGAGGCAGCATGGGTTATATCGAAATTACTTGGAAATGGATTCTGACTAATAGATTTAAAGGTGTACTTATTATCCATGTAGGAATAGCTTAACCATACATTATAATTGGGGAAGGACTTTTTAAGTAGTAAATCCATACCATAAACGCTGTTGGTACCACTTGATTTTTCAAATTGAAATTGGTCTGTAAATCCTTGGCTTTGCGTAGTAATGCCACTTATGTATTTATAATAAAATTCTGAACTGATAAGAAAACTGTTTTTTGAGTAATTTATACCAAAGGATCCTTGTTTGCTCTGTATTACTGGAATGGAACTGTTATTGGATAATTGCCAACGTCTTTTTTCCACCCCTAAAAAGTCGTTTTGGAAATTTCTTTTTGCTCTCTCTTTAGTAAGCAATATAGTACCTTTTTAGGGTGTTTTAGCTACTATATGTTTTTCACGTTTGATTATCGTTTGCCAAAAAGTAATATGCTATATGAATGGGTTGTTTGTTTGCCTATTAATAAGGTTTTTGGTTAAAGAGGTCTTCATTGGCAATGTTTTGCCATAGGTCAATTTTGTTTTGTCAAAGGTAAAATATTTGTAAAAAATATTTAGTTGTACACTATGTTGTACACTCCAAAAACCAAAAAACCCGAACATATGTTCGGGTTTATAGTGGTGGTGCCTCCAGGAATCGAACCAGGGACACAAGGATTTTCAGTCCTTTGCTCTACCAACTGAGCTAAGGCACCAGTCGCTTATTTGTGGACTTGGACAATTAAAATCAAATGTTTTCAATCATTCAAGCGGGTGCAAATATATATTCATTTTTATTATTCGCCAAAAGAAAATAAATAAAAAATGGTTTTGTAAATTTACAAACTTAATTTAAGATATGAATTTAGTTGTAGACGTTGGGAACACTTTTGTTAAATTAGCTGTCTTTCAGGATCATGACATGGTTTTTAAAACTGTGGTTGAGCTACAGGCTTTCCAACATGCGTTTGAAACTATTTTAGAAACTTATCCCAAAATAGATGCTTGTATCCTTTCCTCTGTTGGGAACTTGCATGATTTGGCGCTAAAGCAGCTAAAAAAGCGCTTGCCAGTGGTTGTATTGAATTATGAAACCAAAATGCCTTTTAAAAATCTTTATGGGACCCCCAAAACATTGGGAGTGGATAGGTTGGCTTTGGTGAGTGCTGCTTCTGCTCAATTTTCAGGAAAAGATGTGTTGGTTATAGATGCAGGAACATGCATTACCTACGATTTTATAACCAAAGAAAACAGCTACTTGGGAGGAGCCATTTCACCAGGCTTGCGGATGCGATATCAAGCATTAAATAATTTAACGGCCCATTTACCGTTATTGGATACAAAGCGTCCCGATCATTTTATAGGACAGTCCACAGAACAAGCCATTCATTCCGGGGTTGTTTTTGGTGTTTTAAATGAAATGGAAGGTGTTATAGAGGCTTATAAAGAAAAATATTCAGATTTAACAGTTATTTTAACAGGTGGTGATGCTAATTTTTTGTCTAAACAATTAAAAAGTAGCATATTTGCCAACTCAAATTTCCTTTTAGAAGGATTGAACCATATTTTACAATTTAATTCAACCGAATGATAAAAAAACTGGTATTCGTTTTTATTGCATTATTTGCAATTAAAAGTTACGCACAAGAGGGCACAGCCTCGCCATATTCATTTTATGGCATGGGTAGCTTAAAATTTAAAGGAACCGTAGAGAGTAGAAGTATGGGAGGGTTGAGTGTATATTCAGATAGTATTCATATAAACCTAAGGAATCCTGCATCGTATGCTTCAAAAAACTTAGCCATATACAATAACGAAAGCAGGCCAGTAAAATTTGCCATAGGAGGAAGCCATACCAATGCCAAATTAAAAAGCGATACAGCCTCAGATGAAGTCAATTCCTCCACCTTGGATTACCTGGCCATGTCCTTTCCCATTGGGAGGTTTGGTTTGGGAATGGGTTTGATACCTTATACATCTGTGGGATATAAATTGGAAACCTTGAACAATAACAACGACCTTTCCACCAAGTTTAGAGGAGAAGGAGGCGTGAATAAAGTATATGCTTCCCTTGGATATCTGGTGATGGATGGGTTGAGTGTAGGTGTTGATTTGGGTTATAATTTTGGTAATGTTAAAAATAACACCATTGAGTATGTTTACACAAACGAAGGCACTTTGGCACAATACCAAACCCGTGAAGACAACCGATCGGATATTGGTGGTTTGAGTGCCAATTTTGGGATTATTTTTTCCAAAATGATTCAGGATAAATTTGAATTGACAACCAGTCTTACGTTTAGACCGGAAATGAATTTGAATTCCGAGAACTCACGTACCTACAACACCATTACCATTAATGCGATAAACGATCAAGAATACGTGATCAATTCCATAGAAGCAGATTTGGCCTCTCAAGGGTTAAAAAGCACAGATTTGGTATTGCCTACCAAATTATCCCTTGGAGCAGGAATTGGGCAGCCAAGAATCTGGTTTGTTGGGGCAGAATACACGTACTTAAATACCAAAGCGTTTAAAAACGAATTGTATGCTTCAAGTGATTCTGCAGGAAACGTTACCTATTCCAATGCCTCCACAGTATCCATAGGAGGTTTTGTGATACCTGATTACAATTCGTTCTCAAGTTACTTTAAAAGAGTGGTTTACAGGGCTGGAGTTCGTTTTGAAGGCACTGGTTTAAACATCAACGATCAGGCCATAAACGAGTTTGGCATATCTTTTGGAGTAGGGTTACCAATGGGAAACACGTTCTCCAATGCCAACATAGGTGTTGAGTTTGGAAAAAGAGGAACAACCAGCGAGAATTTAATACAAGAAAATTTCATTAATTTTCAACTAAGTTTTTCATTTAACGATAGATGGTTCCAAAAAAGAAGATTTAATTAAGTATAAAATAAATTATTATGAAAACCAAAATTACATTATTGTTGTCGTTCCTATTCCTAGGAGTGAACTATGTATCTGCCCAAGATGAAGATTCAAGCACATTATCCATTATGAGTGAGTATGCCAAAGCAAAAAATTATGATGCAGCATATAAGCCTTTTATGGAACTGAGAAAGAGGAATCCTAATTACAGCAGAGCAATATATGTATACGGAGAAGACATACTTGAGGATAAAATTGAAAAATCCTCTGGAGCAGAGCAAGCTGCCTATATCAACGATTTGGTAAAGCTTTGGGAAGAAAGGGAAACGCATTTTGCCAGCAAAACCCCTAAAGGCGAATTTGGTGCCAAAGCTTGTCAGTTAATGTACGATTACAGGGAGGTTTTAAATAAAACGGACGAAGAATTATATGCGTGTTTTGATGCTGCTTATAAAGCAGATGCTGAAACCTTTACAAACCCTAAATCCCTTTATACCTATTTCTCTTTGATGGTAGATTTATTTGATGCCGGAAAAAAATCGGCTGGGGAATTATTCACCAAATACGATGAGGTTGTTGAGAAGGTAGACAGCGAAGTTGCCAATTACTCTGAAAACTTAAATGCCCTTATTGAAAAAGAAGATGCAGGAACTGCTTTAACCAGTAAAGAAGAGAGATATAAAAAATCTTATGAGAGTTATTTAAATGCTTACGATCAAATTTCAAGTAGTATCAACAGTAAGTTAGGTTCTAGAGCGAATTGTGAAAACTTGGTGCCACTTTACACTAAAGACTTTGAAGCCAACAAAGATAATGCTGTATGGTTACAAAGAGCAGCCGGAAACATGTCGGCTAAAGAATGTACAGACGATCCTTTGTTCTTTAAATTGGTGAATGCGTATCACAATTTAAGCCCTTCAGCCAACTCGGCTTATTACTTAGGAATCTTAAAAGATAAGGAAGGTAAAACATCGGAAGCCATTAAGTTCTACGAACAAGCTTTAAGCCTGGAGTCTGATAGTTTCAAAAAAGCCAAGCTATATGAAAAAATTGGTGACAAATTAAAAGCTAGGGGAGATTTTGGTTCTGCTAGGGCTTACTTTAGAAATGCTTTAAAGTTCAACCCATCAAACGGAAGACCACATTTAAAAATTGCCGATATGTATAATAGAAGCGCCAATAACTGTGGAGACACCAACTTTAACAAGCGTGCTGTATTCTGGTTGGCTGCCGATGAAGCTGAAAAAGCAGGACGTGTGGACCCAACCTTAAAAAGTGCAGCAGCTCAAACAGCAGCCAATTACAGAGCTAAAGCACCTCAGAAATCTGAGATTTTCAGTGAGGGGAATGCTGGGCAAAAAATCAACATTGGATGCTGGATTGGAGCCAGTGTTACTGTGCCAAGCTTATAATGGACAAGATAGGTTTACATAACATAAATTACATAGTCATAGCGCATGCTGTGACTATGTTTTTTTATATGATACATTTATAGCATGGACCTCAATCATTCGTTTAAAGTGTTTTTTGTTTGCCCTGTGGTTTTAAGCCTGTTCCTTTCGTGTAAAAACAATTTTGAAGAGGTTAAAAAAATTGGGATATCAGAAAACGAACCTATAGGCATTGCAGAACATATCAATTTAAAATATACAGATTCTGGTCGGGTAACCGCCAATTTAAAGAGTCCTAAAATGTTGGATTATTCCAATAGGGAGTTTGCCTTTAACGAGTTTCCAGATGGCATAGATTTGGACTTGTTTGATGAGCAAAACCAAAAAAGCAACGTTATAGCAGACTATGCCATAGTTTACGACAAAACCGGAATTATAGATTTGCAAGGCCATGTGGTACTTTCTTCCACCAATAAAGACACCTTGTTTGCAGAACAGTTGTATTACGACCAAAATAGGGAATGGCTTTTTACAAACAAGCCAGTAACCTTTAGAACCGGAAGGGATGTTATAAACGGCAAAGGCTTCGATTCCGACACCAAGTTTACCAAAGCCCAAGTTTTGGAAATTGATGGAATCATCACACTTGACGAATAATTCTGTATCTTTACCCCATCATTTTTAATATATACTAAATGAAACTATTTAAGTTTTTCCAATACGCCTATTTGTTTTTTGCTGTTATCTTTATTTACGATGCTGTTTCAAAATACATGGAAACAGGACAGGTAGAATACACTTCCTTATTATTGGCAGCAGCAGCTATTTTTATGTTTTTCTTTAGAAAACGATTCAACAAAAAATTTGAGAACAAAGACCGTAATTAAAACATGAACCCAGATGTTATAATTATTGTTGTCTCTTTAATTCTTTCTGCTTTTTTCTCCGGGATGGAGATTGCTTATGTGTCTTCAAACAAGATTCATATAGAAATAGAAAAAAAGCAACAGGGGATTTTAGCAAAGATTTTAACAAAAATAACCGCAAGGCCTTCCAAGTTTATTGCAACCATGCTTATTGGCAACAATATTGCTTTGGTTATTTATGGGTTTTTTATGGGAGATTTGTTGGTAGATTGGTTTCATTCCTTTTTGCCCTCCAGCTCCAAGCTTATCAATTTTCTATTGGTGGATTTTAGTTTGTTAAGCCAAACCGTCATCTCTACCCTGATTATTTTAATCACTGCCGAATTTTTACCAAAGGTATTTTTTCAAATCTATGCCAATTCCCTACTCAAGTTATTGGCTTTTCCGGCCTACTTTTTCTACCTGCTCTTTAATTACATTTCCAATTTTGTGATTTGGATTTCGGATGTGGTATTGAAAAAATTCTTTAAAACCGAAGGCGACCAAGTCCAATTGGCCTTTTCCAAAGTGGAATTGGGCAATTATATTAGCGAGCAGATGGAATCTGTGGAAGAAAGTGATGATATAGATACCGAAATACAGATTTTCCAGAATGCCTTGGAATTTTCTGAAGTAAAAGCAAGGGAAGTGATGATTCCCAGAACCGAAATAACTGCTGTGGATGTTACCGAGTCATCCAAAAACCTAAATGCGCTATTTACAGAAACGGGTTTTTCAAAAATATTAATCTACAAAGACACTATAGACGATATCTTGGGCTATGTGCACTCCTTTGAGCTTTTTAAAAAACCAAAAAATTTAAAATCCATTTTGGTTCCAGTAGAATTTGTACCAGAAACTATGTTGATAAAAGATATTTTAAGTGTGCTTATTAAAAAGCGAAAAAGTATAGCTGTGGTTTTAGACGAATATGGAGGCACTTCTGGTATCATAACCGTTGAAGATATAGTGGAAGAACTTTTTGGCGAAATAGAAGACGAACACGATACCATAGATTTAATTGAAGAGAAATTGGGTGAAGACATCTATAAGTTTTCAGCCAGACTGGAAGTAGATTATATAAACGAAACCTTTAAGCTCAACCTTCCGGAGAGTGAAAACTACGAAACATTAGGAGGTTTGATTGTAGACCATAAAGAGGAAATCCCTCAGCAAAATGAAGTGGTTTTAATAGACAGGTTCCAGTTTACCATCCTTGAAGTTTCCAATACAAAAATAGATTTGGTAGAGCTTAAAATACTGGAAGCCGACTAATTTGCTAAGCTTAAAAGAATTAATATAACATTCTATTTTATTATTAAATAGAAAATGGTATTTTCGCGCACGATAATTTATAATCAATATAGACATATAAAATGGCAGTTTTAAATAAAATTAGACAACGTGGACTCTTTTTAATCATTGTAATTGCGTTAGCGTTATTCTCTTTTGTAATTGGAGATTTGTTTAGAAACACAGATGCACTGGTAGGAAAATCTCAAAACATTGTTGCAACCATTAACGGCAAAGACATTTCCCGTGAAGACTTTATGCAAAAAGTGGAGGTTGCCCAAAGACAGCTTGGTCCTAACGGCACCAATACACAAGCTATGAACAGGGTTTGGGAGCAAGAAGTTAGACAGGCAGTACTTGAAACACAATTTGAAGAATTGGGTATGACTGTTGAAAAAGACCAAATGAGGGATTTGTTAAGAACCAATTTGGCCAATAGTCCGGAGTTTCAAAATGAAGCAGGACTTTTTGATGAAAATAAATTAAACGAGTACATTGCCAATCTCAAGGAAACCTCTGCCGTTGCTTATGCGCAATGGGTTGATTACGAAAACAGCATTGGAGTGAATGCCTTACAGCAAGACTATTTTAATATGGTGAAAGCTGGTATGACAGGCACTTTGGCCGAAGGGAAATTGGAACATATGTTGGAGAGCGAAACGGTTGACATTAAATATGTTCAGATACCTTACACGTCCATTCCAGACAGCACTGTTTCTGTGTCTAAATCTGAGATATCTTCTTATATCAACAAGCACAAAAAACAATATGAAGTAGAGGCTACCAGAGACATTCGTTATGTGGAATTTAAGGAAGCTGCTACAGTTGAAGACGAAAACAACATCAAACAGGATTTAGCAAACTTATTGAAAGATCAGGTGGTTTACAATGAAGTTACCAAGAATAACGATACAATAAAAGGATTTGCTACAGTAACCAACCATAAGGTATTTGTAAATTCAAACTCCGACATTAAGTTTGAAGACCGTTTTAAATTCAAATCAGATTTGCCTGCATCAGTTGCAGATACCATCTTCAACATGAATGTTGGTGATGTGTATGGGCCTTACAAAGACGGGAATTATTTTAAATTAACCAAAGTAATTGCTGCCATACAAATGCCAGATTCGGTAAAAGCAAGACATATTTTAATTCCTTATGTTGGTGCTGCAAGTGCACAGCCAGATGTAACACAATCCAAGGAACAAGCTAAGAAAACAGCAGATAGCTTGCTGTCTGTTTTAAAGAAAGACAATTCTAAATTCGGGGAATTTGTAAGTACCTATTCGTCGGACCAAGGCAGTGTTGCCAATGGAGGAAGTTACGATTACTTTACATACAATACCATGGTACCAGAGTTTAGGGATTATGTTTTCCAAAACAATGTTGGTGATATGGATGTGGTAGAAACCGTATATGGATACCATATTATTGAAGTGGAAGGACAGAAAAACAAACAACGTGCCATTAAGGTTGCAACCGTTGCCAGGGAAATAGAGCCTTCCGAAACCACTATAAACCAAGTGTTCAGGGATGCTTCAAATTTTGAAATAGCCATAGAGAAAGGTGATTTTGAAGCTGTAGCTAAAGAAAAAGATTTGGCAGTACGTCCTGTAAATGGTATAAAGGTTTTAGATGAAAACATCCCTGGTTTAGGAAACCAAAGAGCCATGGTACGTTGGGCTTTTGAAGAAGGAACAGAGGTTGGCGATTACAAGCGTTTTAACTTAAATGGTGGTTATGCCATTGTGCAAGTAACGGCTACCAATGCTGCTGGATTGATGAATACAGAGCAAGCGTCGGTAACTGCTTTGCCAGCTATTAGAAAAGAGAAAAAAGCAGCATTGATTAAAGATAGGATTTCTGCAACCACTGTGGAAGATGTGGCTGCTGCCGAAAACCAAACAGTTAAAACAGCTTTAGCCATCAACATGAAAAACCCAACCATTTCCGGAGCTGGAAAAGAGGGTCTTGTTGTGGGAACAGCCTTTGGATTAAAAGAAGGTGAAACCTCTAAATTAATTGAAGGTGAAAAAGGCGTTTACATGGTACAGGTAACCAAAAAGACACCTGCTCCAGAACTAGACAACTATCAAGGGTTTGCAAACCAAGTAGGTACGTCTAAAATGAATAACGTAAACACCAAATTATACAATGCCTTAAAAGAGGCTTCAGATATTGAGGACAATAGAGCCAATACGGTTCAATAATAATTAGGTATTATACATATTGAAAAGCTTCACAGAACATGTGAAGCTTTTTTTATTTTATCATTTCAGGATAGGGAACAATGGTATCATAGCCTTTAGATCTAAAATAGGCTGTCGGGTTTTCTTCAGATGTAACCAATACAAAATCGCCTCCCCAAGCACCAAGGCTTTTTACAGACCCTTTAAAATCTGAAAATAAGGCCTCTTTTACGGGAACTTGGTGGATGATGCTGGATATAATTTGTTCGTGCCTGTTTATTAAGAGATTGCAATCGGTTAGATTGGAGCAGGAAATTAGTTGGGAAGTAATCTCGCTAATCTCCTTAATAACATGTGTTTTATTTGAAGTGTTGGCTTTGTATTTCGCAATACCATCACGACTGTTCTTTTTTTTGTTTAAATACACAAAATATAGTGAGTCTTTAAAAGAAGGATTAAAGTTTGCTTTCTTAATATGTCTGTTGTTATTTTCAATTTGATAGGTAATGGCAGTGTCGTGTTGTGCACAGGCAATATCATAGCCAGAACCACCAAAGGTTTGTTCCAATAACCTGTAAGCATCTATTTGAGCCCAATTTGCCATGTTGTTTATTAAAGTGGATGAGGAACCCAAACCCCAATCTTGAGGGAATGTTAATTTGTTCTCTACTTGACATCCAGATTTTAAAAACCCTGGATTTAGTTTTTTTGCAACCTGTAATATTTGTAAGAGACGCTCTGTTTTACCATTGTTATTTAAAGCTTGAGTTGATATCTCGTTATGGTTGATTTTAAAGACTGTCTCAAACCAAATGTCATCTTTAAAATCAAAACTTTTCCACACCAGGATGGGTTTGTTTAAAGTGGTGACCTCTAGGGATTGTCCGAATTTAGTAGGCACAGCCAAAGCCATTGCGCCATCAAGAACTAGGTATTCCCCTGTAATCAATAATTTTCCGTTACTCTGAAACTTCTGCATTCGTTATTTGTTATTCTTCAATCTCAAATCCTTTATGGCTTCTACTACAGCGCTATGTGTAGCCGTATGGTTTTTAAAATGGTTTATTAAGGTGTTTTTTTCTTCATCTGTTGCTTGAAACTGGTTTAGGATATTCAACAAATGCATTTTCATATGGCCTTCCTGGATTCCTGTGGTGGTTAAAGAGCGCAAAGCTGCAAAATTTTGTGCCAATCCGGCAACAGCCACTATTTGCATGAGTTCTTTGGCAGACGGGTTGTGCAATAATTCCAAGGCCAATTTTACCAAAGGGTGTAAACTGGTTAAACCACCAACAGTACCTAAAGCCAACGGGATTTCCATCCAAAAATAAAAGATGCCAGCTTCTATTTTAGCATGTGTTAAACTGCTGTATTGTCCGTTTCTGGATGCATAGGCATGAACTCCAGCTTCCACAGCCCTGAAATCGTTTCCGGTAGCCAGAACCACGGCATCTATTCCATTCATGATGCCTTTGTTGTGTGTTACCGCGCGATACGGTTCCACTTCGGCAATTTTAACGGCTTGTATAAATTTTTTGGCAAACTCTTCGGGGTTTATGGATGGGTTTTCGGTTAATTGTTCCACAGGACAACTTACTTCAGCCCTTACCAAACAATTAGGGACATAGTTAGAGAGAATGCTCATAATGACCTCGACCTGTTTTTCTTTTTCAGTAAAGCCATCAAACAAGCGCGCTTCCTCCCTAAAGGTTTTGGCAAATTGTTCCAAACAAGAATTTATGAAATTAGCGCCCATGGCATCCAGGGTTTCAAAGGTGGCGTGAAGCTGGTAATAGTTGTCCAGGCTTTGGGTTTTATCCCGAAGTTCAATATCCAGGATGCCTCCACCACGTGCTTCCATATTTTTGGTCAAGGATTTTGTGGCTTGTATAAGTTTGGGTTTAACATGTTTAAAAAAGCTCTGTAAGGTCTTAGGGTTGCCATAGTACATAACATGTACCTGACCAATTTTGGTAGTGGATAGGACCTCTGCTTTAAAACCACCCCTTTCCAGCCAAAATTTAGCAGCTTTGCTAGCAGCAGCCACAACGGAACTTTCTTCTATGGCCATTGGGATGGCGTGCATTTTGCCATTGATTAAAAAATTGGGAGCCACACCAAAAGGCAAATAATAATTGGTAATGGTGTTTTCTATAAACTCGTCGTGCAACTGTTGTAGCTTGATGTTGGAATTCCAATACTGTTTGATGATGTTTTTTGCGTCTTCATTGTTGTTGAAATAAGTAGCTACAATCCAATCGATTTTATGCGATTTGGAAAGTTTAGAAAAGCCAGATATAGATTTGCTCATGAAATATAAATTGAAAACACAAAGATACTGTTCTTGTAACTAATTTTATATTAGTTGGGTTTTAAAAGGCTATTTAACTGTTAATATTTACTGTTTTTTGCTTATTTTTTAGTAAACTTGGCATTATTTTATTCAAAAGAAACATTTAAATGAAATTTACCAAACTCCTTCTACTGTTTTGCATATTTGCAACTTTCTTAACCTCAGCACAAAATAAAGAGATAACCCTAGAAGATATATGGACTGGCGCCTTTAGAACCGAAGGTATGGACGCCTTGCACTCCATGAAAAACGGGCAGCAATATTCTGTTTTGAATTTTGATAGAACCTCTGGAACCACCTCTATAGATGTTTACGATTATAAGACCCTGAAAAAAGTGAAAACTTTGGTGAATTCTAACCAATTAGAGGCCATTCCAAATTTTTCGGATTATACTTTTAGTGAAGATGAAAGTAACATACTTTTGGCTACAGATGTGACGCGTATTTTTAGACGTTCGTCTTTAGGGACTTATTATGTGTACAATACCAAAACAAAGGACCTTAGCTTGGTAGCCGAAGAACAGATTCAAGAACCAACCTTTTCCCCAGATGGTACTAAAATTGCCTATGGCTATAAAAACAATCTTTTTGTAAAAGATTTGAGCTCTGGAACCACCACACAAATCACTTTTGATGGGGAGAAGAACAAAATCATCAATGGTATCACAGATTGGGTTTACGAGGAAGAGTTTGGATTTGTTCGCGCTTTCGAGTGGAATGCAGCCAGTGATAAGATTGCATTTATCCGTTTTGATGAAACCCAAGTACCAGAATTTTCAATGGATGTCTATGGTTCGGCTTTGTACCCTACGCAAGATGTGTTTAAATACCCTAAGGCAGGAGAAGCCAACGCTTTGGTGTCGCTTCATTTGTATGAGTTGAAAACCGATACCGTTACTGAAGTGAAAGTGAACAAAGACTACACCGATTTTTATATTCCCAGAATAAAATGGACCAATGATCCAGATGTGTTGAGTGCCCATTATTTAAACAGACACCAAAACGAATTGGATTTATGGTTTATAGACGCTAAAAACCAGACAGCAACCTTGGTTCTTGAAGAAAGGGATGTTGCTTATGTGGATGTGACAGACAATTTAACTTTTCTAAAAGACAATAGTTTTATCTGGACCAGCGAAAAAGATGGCTACAATCACATTTATCACTATTCAAAAGAAGGAGATTTAATAAACCAGGTGACCAAAGGAAACTGGGAAGTGACCAGTTATTATGGATATGATGAAAAAAGCCATAGAATTTTCTACCAGTCCACCGAAAACGGTTCCATTAACAGGGATATTTATTCCATAAAACTGAATGGTAGGGATAAGGAGCGTTTAACCAAAAGCGAAGGTACCAACAGAGCCTCTTTTAGTGCCGATTTTTCTTATTTCATCAATACGTTCTCCAATGCTTCCACACCACCAGAATACACATTGAACGATGCCAAAACAGGAGATTTAATCAAGAGCATTAAGGACAACGACAAACTCTCTGAGACTTTGTTGGACTATAAAACCTCCAAAAAGGAATTTAGCACCATTCATGTAAACGGAAACGATTTAAATATGTGGATGATTAAGCCAGCAGATTTTGATGCCTCCAAAGAATATCCATTATTTATGTATCAATATTCTGGTCCAGGGTCTCAAAGTGTTTCCAATACTTGGAACAGTGCTAACGATTATTGGTATCAGTACTTGGCTCAAAAAGGCTATATTGTAGCATGTGTAGATGGTAGGGGAACCGGTTATAAAGGAGCCGATTTTAAAAAAGTCACACAAAAAGAATTAGGGAAATACGAAGTTGAAGACCAGATAGAAGCAGCCAGACAATTAGGTAAACTACCTTATATTGACGCTTCTAGAATAGGAATTTGGGGCTGGAGCTATGGAGGCTTTATGAGCAGTAATGCGCTTTTTAAAGGAAACGATGTATTTAAAATGGCCATTGCTGTGGCACCTGTAACAAGTTGGCGTTTTTACGATTCTGTATACACAGAGCGTTACATGACCACACCTCAGGAAAATCCTAGCGGTTACGATGACAATTCCCCAATAAACCATGTTGATAAATTAAAAGGAGACTTTTTGTTGATACATGGTACAGCAGATGACAATGTACATGTGCAGAACACCATGCGTATGGTGGAGGCTTTGGTGCAAGCCAACAAACAGTTTGAGTGGATGATCTATCCAGACAAAAACCATGGTATTTATGGCGGCAACACGCGTTTGCATTTATATACCAAAATGTCTGATTTTATAGATAGAACTTTAGGAGATAAGATACCTGAGGCATCAAAAAACCATGAAGAAAAAGTAAAGATTAAAGGATAAGATAACGAACTAACTAAACACTATATGTCGAAATCAATTTTAACAGAACAGGGAGAACCAGAATTATTCGGACATCCTAAGGGATTATTTTATTTGTTTTTTGCTGAACTATGGGAACGTTTTAGTTTCTATGGGATGCGAGCTTTGTTAATGCTATACATGGTTAATGAAATTTTCCAGGCATTGGCAGAACGAGACACAGCAGCTGCAGCAGTATATGCTTCTTATGGTTCCTTGGTTTATGCGTCCACAGTTATTGGAGGTCGTATTTCCGATAAGATATTAGGGATGCGAAGCTCCATTTTCCTTGGAGGTGTTTTAATGGCTTTGGGACATTTTGTTCTTGCCATTGAGAATGATGTGGCTTTCTTTTTGGCCTTGGCATTTATAGTGGTAGGAAACGGTTTCTTTAAGCCTAATATTTCCACCTTTGTAGGGTCTTTGTATAAAGATGGGGATAGACGAAAAGATTCTGGGTTTACCATCTTTTACATGGGAATCAATATTGGAGGTTTTGCTGCACCATTGCTTTGTGGTTGGCTTGGTGAAACCTATGGTTGGCACTATGGATTTGGACTTGCGGGAATTGGGATGTTAACAGGTCTCCTATTCTTTTGGAGTGGTATAAAAAAGAATGTGTTTGGAGACAGGGGAATGCCTCCCAATAAGGAAATATATGAAAAGAAAATATTGGGTATTCCACAAAAAACATTTGTTCCCATTGTTGCCTTTTTAGCAGCTCCTGTGGTAGCACTTATGTTGGCAAGTTATAAGGATATTGGTGGAGGAGATACCTTTTTAGGGGATCAGAACGTGGTGAATTTGCTTTTTAAGCTCATAGGTGTTGGCGTTTTGATTTTTATGACATATGTGATTATTAAATCCAAACCAGATGAGCGAAAAAAATTAATCATGGCCGTTTTAATAACCTTTTTCATGACCTTGTTTTGGGGTTTCCATGAATTGTCAGGAAGTGTTATAACCTTGTTTGCCGACAGAAATGTGGATTTAGAGGGTATTATGAACGCCAGTCAAACCAACTCGTTAAACTCGTTGGTTATCATTGTGCTTTCCATCCCAATTTCGTTGCTTTGGGCCTATTTGTCCAAAAAGAATTTAAACCCTAGAACCCCTTATAAATTTGGTTTGGGCTTGTTACTGGCTGGTTTGAGTTTTTATATTCTATCCTTAAGTGGAGGAAGTGCAGACGAGAACGGTATGGTTCCATTTGCTTACCTGTTTATCATGTATGTGGTTATTTCCATTGGAGAATTGTTTATGTCTCCAGTAGGGCTCTCTAAAATAACCGATTTGTCGCCACAAAGAATTGTTGCCTTTATGATGGGGATTTGGTTTTTGTCATCGGCCTATGCTTTTCAAATTGTAGGTTTTATTTCCAAACAACTAGCCGTTGAAAGTACAGACGTAAATGTTGGTGGTTTACAAACATTGGCAATATATACAGACGGGTTTGGCTTAATTGCCAAGTATGCTCTTGGGGCAGGACTTGTGGTATTGATCTTTTCGCCATTAATGAAAAAATTAATGGGCAATGTCCACTAAAAAAAGAACTAACTAAATTTATTATATATGAATACAGATGTTGAAAATCTATTTAAAGACAAGGTAATAGGCCATCCAGCCGGACTGTTTGTACTGTTTTTTACCGAAATGTGGGAACGTTTCTCGTTTTATGGGATGCGTATATTATTGGTATTGTTTTTAACAGCTCCAATTTTAAGTGATAATCCAGGATGGGAATGGCCAAGGGAACATGCTTTGGCTTTAATAGGTACTTATGCCTCCTTACTTTACTTAACTCCAATAATAGGAGGTTGGGTTGCCGATAAAATTACAGGATATCGTGTGGCTGTGGTTATAGGTTGTTTGATCATGACCTTAGGGCACGCTTCCATGGCTTTTGAGACCACCACAAGCTTTTACATAGGTTTAGCTTTGTTGGTAGTGGGAACCGGTTTCTTTAAGCCCAATATTACCTCTATTATTTCTGAAATGTATAAAGGCAAGGAATCCAAAAAAGATGGTGCTTATACCATTTTCTATATGGGAGTAAATGCAGGTGCTTTTTTTGGAATGATGTTATGTGGTTATCTGGCTGAAAACTACGGTTGGTCTTGGGGCTTTGGTTTGGCAGGAATCTTCATGTTATTGGGGATGCTTCAGTTTTGGTTGGCTAAAGATTTGTTTGGAAATGTAGGAGGCAAACCATCCATAAAACATGTGGTTGAAATCCCTCAGAATATCAATGAGGAAGCACCTAAAGAACAAGAAGAGCCAGATGCAGATGAAAAGTTGAACCCTTTTACCATGTTCGATAAAATTTTAGTGGTGTTATCTTCCCTTGGAGGTTTGATTTATCTGTTTAACGATCCATTGGAAAAAATTGATGGCTCCAGTTTGGTGCCATTTACAGTAGGTAATTTAAGCGGTTCCAATTTTGTGGTGCTTTGTGCCTTGGCATTATTCCTAATCTTGCTTGTAACAAGAATTGCCAGGTATTTACCAATTGTTAGGGACCGTATTATAGCCGTGTCTATCTTTGGGGTGTTTACTGTATTTTTCTTTGCGTTTTTCGAGCAATCTTTAGGCTCCATGACGCTTTTTGCCAGAGATTACACAGATAGGACCTTGGTAGGAAGTTCGGCCATGATATTTAAAGTGGTTGATGCTTTGTTGACAACCGTTCCATTAATGATCATTACTTGGGTACTTTGGTTGTTGGCCAAAAAAACGTTTTCCAGAATAGGTTTGTCCAATGTCATTTTGGCTCTGGCCTTTGCTGGTTTGTGGTTCTTGGTTATATTTAGGTTGATGGACAAGTTCTCTCAAGAAGGGAACGAGATTGAAGCCACTTGGTTTGGTATTTTAAACTCGTTCTTTATTATTACCTTGGCACCTTTGTTTTCTCGTTGGTGGGAAAGCAAATACAATCCAAGCGCTGCTATGAAATACGGTTTAGGTTTAATTTTGTTAGGTTTAGGTTTTGCCATCTTATCATATGGAGCTTCAGAGATACCTTCAGGAGCCAAAACAGCTTCGGTTAGTATCATCTTTTTAATATTGGCTTATTTGTTGCACACCATGGGCGAGTTATGTATTTCCCCAGTAGGCTTATCATATTTAAGTAAGTTGGTACCTGCCAGAATGATTGGATTTATGTTTGGGGTTTGGTATTTGGCCATTGCCGTTGGACAAAAAGCAGCGGGTACCATGGGAGGCATGATAGATAAAATTTCAGAACAATATTCCTTAGGGACCTTCTTTTTAATTTTTACCTTAATCCCTATAGGTGTTGGAATTATCTCCATTATATTAAACCCGTTATTAAAACGATTGATGCATAACGTACGTTAATCGAATAAAGCGTTAAAATTTATAGAAAACACTCCTAAATTGGAGTGTTTTTTATATTTTAGGAACAGTTTTTGAAACCTACAGAACTTATTTGCTAAGTTTGAAATTATACATTATTATGAAAAAATTAATCTCTGTATTTGCCATTTTATTATTTGTTGTTAATATATCTGCTCAAGAAATTAACTGGGTCACTTTAGAAGAAGCTGTAGCGCTTCAAAAGAAAAACCCAAAAAAAATAATGATTGATGCCTATACCAACTGGTGTGGACCATGCAAAATGTTGGATAAAAACACTTTTAAAAACAAAGATGTGGCAGACTACGTGAACAAGCATTATTATGCCGTGAAATTTAATGCCGAAGGCAACGAGACCATTAATTTTAAGGGTAACACCTTTACAAATCCGGGTTATAATCCTGCCAATGCCAACAGACGTAATTCGCAACACCAATTATCGACCTATTTTAGTGTCAGGTCTTATCCAACCATTTTGTTTTTGGATGAGCAGGCCGAGTTTTTAAGCCCAGTTATTGGGTATAAAACGCCACAACAGCTGGAACTGTATTTGAAATTGTTTAAAAACGATGCACATGTAAACATGAAAACACAAGAGGATTTTTCTGCTTATTACAGTGCTTTTAAACCGGAATTCTCAAATTAATCCCCTTTTAAATTTACTACAAAAGCTCCCTTTTTATATGTATGATGAAAAGGGACTTTTTTGTTTTTACAGGTCGCTTCCCATCGCATGACATAGGATTTGTAGTTGCTGCCATCTGCAATTATCAGTTTCGGACTCAAACTATCAATAAGCCGAACCAGATTGATTTTAGGGGAATCGCGTAGTAAGACGAGTTCTGGTTTAAAGCTGGAAACTTGGTACACACCAAGGCTGTCAATAATTAAAAGGAGCTTGTTGTTTAGTCGGTAAAGGGGCAGAATGTCCTCTTGCTTGATCTCTGAAATATGATGTTTAGTTGCATAATTAACAAGCATGGTTTCGTTTAACAGTTTTGTGCTATCCAGCGAATGATGTACTTGCAGGATGCCGTTTTCTTGAAAGCCAAGAATGGAAGATTGGCTTTTATGGAACACTATCCATTTGGAATCGGTTTTTGTTTGATATTTAGTGTACAGGCTTGCAGATTGAAACAATATTATAGCCACCAAAAGCATGCGTAAATTTTTATAGTCTTTATGTTTGTAAACATGGTATGTGCTTACAATGATGGCGTAACTGGTCAATACTTGAAGCAGGTTGAATGCTATGTCCTTAAACAGGAACGCTTCTTGTTGAGAAATCCATCTAAAAAACTCGTTCATCCATCCAATTATCTTTCCATAGAACAGAGCCACAAAATTGGGTAATATGTTACATAAGGCCAGGACAATTACAGCAATGCCATAAGCCAAAATAACCCCTAGAAAAGGGATGACAATAACGTTTGAGAGAAAAAACAGCCCTGGGATTTGATGAAAATAATATAAACTTATAGGCAAGACACCAAACTGTGCAGCGATGGATACGATAAAAGCTTGCCATAACTTATCCACTACCCAATATTTGGGCTGCCAAAAGCTATAAAGTAAGGGATAGATGGTTACAATGGCAATCACAGCCAAATAGCTTAACTGAAACCCTACATCAAACAGTATGTTGGGCTTAAAAAGTAAAATGATAAATGCCGAACAAGCTAAAATATTCAATGTGTTGGTAGGTCTTTTGTAATTTAAGGAAATTGCGACCAGGCTAAACATTAGTGCTGCCCTGGTAACAGAGGCAGAAAGACCTGTAATGACTGCAAATCCCCATAGGCATAAGATAATCAGGATGATTTTATATACGCGTCCATGCTTGAGCAACCCCACTGGCTTGAACAGCATATTTAAAAACAATAAAATGATGCCTACATGTAAACCGGAAACAGCAAGGATGTGAACGGCTCCAGAGTTTTTGTAGTCTTCGTAGATTTCTTTGGAAATATCATTTCGCTGACCCAATAAAAGGGCGTTGATTATGGCGCGTTCATTTGGTTTAAACGGATATTTTTTAAGCTCTTGGTTAATATGTGCCCTTAAGGCATTGGCATAGCCAAACAGTGTGTGCTTTTCCTTGCTTGCAACAAATGTTTCTTGGTAAGTGCCATACATTTGCGAATAGATGTATTTGTTTTCCAAAAACGATTTGTAATTGAATTGCCCCGGATTTATAGGGCTTTTAATGGGAAGTAAAGATGTTTTTACAAACAGGACATCATCAACTTCAAACGCACTGGACAAGGAGTCTTTTTTCAAATTTAGCAATGCCAATCCGTTAACTGAAATACTATCGATTTTTAAGAGTTTCACAACATATCTGTCGTTGTAAGTGTTGGATTTTAAAAGGTTTGAAACTTTAAGCTTTATTAAGGAAGGGGTTTCGTTTAAATGGTTACTGTAAGCTGTATAGTGGTTTTTATGGAGTTTCTGGTCGTGTAGCTTTTCAATATTAACACCTAGGGAGACCATGGTTAAAAAGGCTATGGTTCCAAACCAGATATTTCTGGTGAACAAAGGCTTGGAAAGGACATAGGCTATGCTAAGGAATACTATAAGTATGGCCGTAATTATTACAGAACCGGTTAAGGAAATATCTGTAAGCTGAGCCAATAGAATTCCTAAAACCAAACAAATGGTTAGCTTAACAATAACAAAGTCAAGTAGTTTCACATAAGTAAGATACTAAAAAACTTATAATATTCTACGTGCTTGTACGAAAGCAAAATACCAATATTTTTCAGATAATCTAGAAGTAATCACACCACTGCTTGTGGTGGAATGAATAAATTCCACATAACCAGACCTGGCTTCGGTAACTAGGCCAACATGGTTGATGTTTCGGCTGTTTTTTTGGGTTGCAAAAAACAGTAAATCGCCTTTTTGAACTTCTTTGACATCTACCCAGTTTCCGGTAGTTGCCAAAGCTCCAGTGGTTCTGGGCAGCAAGATGTTTTCGCTGCTATAGGCTGTGGTTATTAGGCCAGAACAATCCATGCCTTTTTTAGAGGATCCACCATATTTGTAGCGCACTCCATTGTATTTTTCGGCTGTTTTAATAATGTTTTCTATGCTGGCGTTTGAGGCAGGACTTGCGTGGTTATTGGGTTTTTTGGCAACCGCTGTTGTTCTAGTTGTTTTTTTGCTTGAAGCTGCTGTTTTTTTGGACGACTTGCAAGCCGATAAGCTTAATAGAAGACACAATAAAAAGACTGTTTTTCGCATGTTAATTTTTAATGGCATTGTAAATTAGTTTCGCTATTTTTTGGCTAGCTCCCTTTCCTCCAAGTTTCTTCTCAAGTTCGTAATAATCAATAAAAAACTTTGTACGCTCGTAAGGGTCTAGAATGAGGTCCAGTTCCCTTTTTAAGGATTTGGTGTTAAAGTTGTCCTGGATCAATTCCATAACCACTTTTTTATCCATGATTAAATTCACCAAAGAAATATACTCAAGATTGATTACGCGTTTCCCAATTTGATAGGATATCCAATTGCCTTTATAACACACAACTTGAGGCACTTTAAATAAAGCTGTCTCTAAAGTGGCAGTTCCAGAAGTAACCAAAGCAGCTGTAGAGACAGAGAGTAAATCGTAGGTCTTGTTGGAAATAAAACCCACGTTAGCATTTTTAATAAAAGGCTGGTAAAAACTGTAATCCTGACTTGGAGCGCCAGCAATAACAAATTGGTAATTGGGGTATTGGTTTACCAAAGAAAGCATCACCGATAGCATTTTTTTAATTTCCTGTTTTCTGCTTCCAGGTAAAACGGCAATGATGGGTTTTTCGTTTAACTCGTAGTCAGCCCGAAAGGCATACTCGTCCACTTGATGCCTGTTTGCTATGGCGTCTATGGTTGGGTGTCCCACAAAATGAACTGGGTAGTTATGTTTTTTTTCGTAAAAATCTTTTTCAAAAGGAAGTATCACATACATTTCATCCACATCTCTTTTTATGGCTTTGATTCGGTTTTCTTTCCAGGCCCAAATTTGAGGGGAGATATAGTAATGTGTTTTAAAGCCTTTTTGTTTTGCCCATTTGGCTATTCTTAAGTTAAACCCTGGGTAGTCAATAAAAACAATTACATCTGGGTTAAAAGCTTCAATATCTTTTTTGCAAAAAGACAGGTTTTTAAATATGGTTCTCAGGTTCATGAGCACTTCGGCAAAGCCCATAAAAGCCAAATCCCTATAATGTTTTACTAAGGTATCGCTAGTGGCTTCCATTAAGTCGCCTCCCCAAAACCTAAACTGGGCATTGACATCTTCTTTAAGCAATGCTTTCATTAGGTTTGAGCCATGTAGGTCTCCAGAAGCTTCTCCAGCAATAATATAGTATTTCATCTAGATAAATTTAAAGACAAACGTTGAAACAGCAATAATAATTGTAATTAAAAGTACGCCTCTTGCTCTATAATCCTGTCTTTTTTTAATAAACACAAAAAACGCCAGAAGGTTTAATATGGCTCCCAAACTGATGAGTTTGCCCAAAAAGCCTTCAGAAGAAGCCGCTTTTAGGACCGAAACAACATCTTCGCCATTCCCAAAGAAACTAATGGCAAAATAAAGTCCTATCACATTGGCAATAAGCCCAACGACAACACCAATAAGCAATTCCTTTTTCATACAAGCAAGTGTTAAGTTTTATTAAAATCCCAAGTGTTTAAAGTTGTAATGGCATGATGTGCCGTTAAATCAAATTGTACAGGAACTACAGAAATATAGCCGTTTTCCAAGGCCCATTCATCTGTATCGTCACCATGGTCTAAATTTACAAATTTTCCAGTTAGCCAATAATAATCTTTGCCTTGTGGCGACTGTCTCTTGTCGAATTCCTCTTCCCAATTGGCTCTGGCTTGTCTGCAAACCTTGATACCTTTCATATCTTTTTCAGGTAAATTGGGAAAATTGACATTTAAAACCACCTGTTCTGGAATGCCGTTTTCCAAAGCATTTTTGGCTATGGTTTTTGCGTATTTTTTGGCAACTTCAAAATTGGCATTGTAGTTATAATCCAAAAGCGAAAACCCAATGGCAGGAATGCCTTCAATTCCGGCTTCCAAGGCTGCGCTCATGGTGCCTGAATAGATTACGTTTATAGACGAATTGGAGCCATGGTTTATACCAGAAACGCATAAATCGGGTTTTCTTTTTAGTATTTCCCTTACAGCCAGTTTCACACAATCGGCTGGTGTGCCGGAACAACTGTATTCTTCCTGGTTTCCTTCATCTATGTAAACACGTTCCAAGTGCAACATGGAATTAATGGTAATGGCATGTCCCATACCACTTTGAGGGCTGTCTGGAGCTACCACTACCACATCTCCAAGTTCTTTCATGACTTCTATAAGAGCTCGAATTCCTGGAGCTGTTATTCCGTCATCATTGGTCACTAAAATTAGAGGTTTTTCTGTCATTCCAACTATAAATTAACAGTGCTAAAATACATAAATTCCTACGGAAGACATGAATTTTTCTGGTTTAACAAAAAATTAGTACCAATTGTCTTTATTGGCATAGTTTTTTCTTTAAATTAGTAAAATAAAAAGACACTTTTGGGAAGGTTTAATCGATTAGGTTTTAAATTGCCCACAAATTTCAATCCTAAAAAGTGATTATTAAATTAATATGATAAGATTTATGAAAAGGAATTATAAGATTTTGGTGTTAGTGCTTTTATTGGCATTTGCTTCTTGTAGTTTTACTACAAAAACGTTTGAAGATCCAGATAAAGATAAATTACTGATACAGGTCATTACTTATGTCTTACAACGAGGACACTTTGATCCAAAAGAGATAAACGATGATTTTTCGGCAGAGGTATTTGCAGATTATTTGGACCAACTGGATCCTTTAAAAAGATATTTCTATAAATCGGATATTGAAGAATTTGAAGCCTTTAAATTCCAATTGGACGATCAGTTAAAAGAATACGACATTTCGTTTTTCAATTTAACCCACGACCGTTTGGTGCAACGTATCGAGGAGTCTAAAGCCATTTACAAGGAAGTTTTGGACACGCCATTTGATTATTCCATAGACGAAGAATTTAATTCCGATTACGAAAATATTGGTTATGTAAAGAACAAAAAGCAAATGAAAGAGCGTTGGAGACAACAGCTTAAATTTTCTAATCTGGTAAATTACGACGATTTAATGTCTGCACAAGAAACCAGCGAAGAAAAGAAAACACTCACAGAAATTGAAGCTGAAGCTCGGGCAGAAACCCTAAAATCCATCGATTTATATTATAACGATTATATAGACGACCTGGACAGACAGGACTGGTTTTCTATGTATATCAATGCCATTGTAGAGGAATTTGATCCTCATACAAACTATTTTGCCCCCGAAGATAAGGAGAATTTCAATCAGCAAATGTCCGGAAAACTGGAAGGGATTGGAGCCCGATTGTCCAAGCGTATGGATAACACCAAAATTGTTGAGCTTATTTCCGGAGGTCCAGCATGGCGAGGGAACGAGCTGGAGGTAGGCGATATTATCATGAAGGTGCGTCAAGAAGATGAAGAAGAACCGGTAAACATTGTGGGTATGCGTCTAGACGATGCCATTAAACTTATAAAAGGGCCTAAAGGCACCACTGTTATCCTAACCGTAAAAAAGGTTGATGGTACCATTGAAGATATCAGTATCACCAGAGATGTGGTTGAAATTGAGGAAACCTATGCCAAGTCTTCCATAGTAGAAAAAAACAACAGACGTTTTGGGGTTATCAATCTCCCAAAATTTTATGTGGATTTTGAAGATTACAAAAGCAGAAATGCTGCTTCAGATATTAAGCAGGAAATAGAGCGCTTAAAAGCTGAAGGCATGGAAGGTCTTGTTTTGGATTTAAGAAATAATGGAGGAGGGTCGCTTCCTGTGGTAGTGGATATAGCAGGTATGTTTATTAAAGAAGGCCCCATAGTACAAGTTAGGGCAACTGGAGAGCCAAAAGAAGTGTTAAAAGACAAGGATAAATCCATTGTTTGGGATGGCCCTTTGGTAATTATGGTGAATGAGTTGTCTGCTTCAGCATCTGAGATTTTAGCAGCAGCCATGCAGGATTACAAACGTGCCATTGTGATAGGTAGCAAGCAAACCTATGGTAAAGGAACCGTTCAAAACTTTTTGGATTTAAACAACATGGTTAGAAATAATAAAAATGGCGATTTAGGTGCTTTAAAATTAACCACCCAAAAATTCTACAGAATCAATGGAGGTTCAACCCAACTTGAAGGGGTTAAAAGTGATGTGGTTGTTTTAGATAGATATAGTTTTATAGATGTAGGTGAAAAAGACCAAAAAAACCCATTACCTTGGGATAAAATCGATTCTGTGGATTATACCTTTTGGGATGGATATTTTGACTACAATGAAACCATAGAGAACAGTACCCAGCGTATGAATGCGAATGAGCAACTAAAGCTAATAGGTGAAAATGCCAAGTGGATCAAAACCAGAATGGACGAAAACATTCATTCCTTAAACTATAAAAAATATAAGGCGCAATTAGAGTTAAATGAAGAAGAAGCCAAGCGTTTTGATAAAATTTCCGAATATCAAAGTAATCTAACCTTTGAATCCCTGCCTTATGAAAAAGAACTGTTTAAAACCGATACCATCCTTAAAGAAAAAAGAGACCGTTGGCATAAAAGTTTAAGTCAGGATGTGTATGTGGAAGAAGCTATTAACGTATTGGAAGACTTAAAAATGTCTTATGCCATCAAAAAGGTAGCCAATGTTAAAGATTAATAATCAATGAGTGAAATTACAGGCTCATTAAGTACTTTAGCGCTCCAAAAATTCAAACAGGATTTTTGGGGCGTTTTTAGCTTTTGCTTTATTGTTTTGGTAGGTTTTGTTTCTGTGTTTGCCTATGTTTTAGCTCCAGACAATTCGCAGCATGCCAACCAGATGCATTTGTCCATACATTCCAAAAAACCTGGCTTTAAGGTACAGATGCTCAGCATCCCTTCCAGTATCGCTCAAGACCAATCTGTTATTGATAGGCTGTTTTTTGGTAAAAAAAATCCAGCCTCCGAAATTCCAATATCGGCATATCGAATAACAGGCAACAAATTGTTATATACAGAATATGCTTCCGATGGTCTTGAAGGAGCCGAAAAAGAATTGGATTTAAGCAATCACCCAAACTTTAACGAAGCCACATTTATTAAAGAGCAAACTTTTATTTTTGGTACAGACAAATATGGACGCGATTTGTTAAGTCGTATTCTTGTTGGGGCAAGAATTTCTTTCTTTATAGGTTTTGTAGCAGTCTTTATTTCATTGGTTATAGGTATTTTTATGGGAAGTGTGGCAGGCTATTTTGGTGGGAAAATAGATGCTTTCATCATGTGGATTATTAATGTAACCTGGTCCATACCAACCTTACTTTTGGTTATTGCCATTACCTTAGCTTTAGGCAAAGGCTTTTGGCAAGTGTTTATTGCCGTAGGTTTAACCATGTGGGTTGAAGTAGCCCGAGTGGTACGTGGGCAAATTATAAGTGTAAAAGAAATGCAGTACGTAACTGCCGCCAGAGCTTTGGGATTTAACGATTTTAGGATAATAACCAAACATATTTTGCCAAACATCATGGCTCCTGTGATTGTTATTTCAGCAGCAAATTTTGCGGCTGCCATTTTAATTGAAAGTGGCTTGAGTTTTTTGGGCATTGGCGCACAACCACCCATGGCTAGTTGGGGAGCCATGATTAAAGACCATTACAATTATATTATTTTAGGAAAGCCCTATTTGGCGTTAATTCCAGGTTTTTGCATCATGAGTTTGGTTATGGCTTTCATGCTTATAGGCAATGCTTTAAGAGATGCTTTAGATGTAAAAAGCGCCTAAGTTTTTTTGCTAAAGCTATGATGAAGTTTCCCGTTTTGCAGCAGCCAATCGGTTTAGTCTAATCGCATGTTTTTATTAAGTGAGTGTATGTATTCCAAAACGGCTTCTTTGCCAATGTCCTTTGAGGATGAAGTAATAAAATAGTTAGGCATTTCTTCCCAAGCTTCCAGCATGATGGCTTTATAATCGGCTACGTGCTTTTCAATGGCTTTGGGTTTAAGCTTATCGGCTTTGGTAAAAATAATGGAAAAAGGAATGCCATTTTCTCCCAGCCACTGCATAAATTCCAAATCTATTGGTTGGGGTTTGTGCCTAATATCCACCAATACAAAGGCAGAAACCAACTGCTCTCTCAAGCTAAAATATTGGGTTATGAATTTTTGGAAAGTTTTTTTTGCGCTTTTGGAAACCTTGGCATAACCATAACCAGGCAGGTCTACCAAATACCAATTTTTATTGATAATAAAATGATTGATAAGCTGTGTTTTTCCTGGTCTTCCAGAAGTTTTTGCCAAACTTTTCCTATTGGTTAGCATGTTTATAAGAGACGATTTTCCCACGTTGCTTCTGCCAATAAATGCATATTCCGGAATGGTGTTTTTTGGGCATTTAGAAACATCGGAATTGCTCATTACAAATTCAGCCGATTTTATTTCCATAGATCATTTCCCTAAAAAGGAATGTGTTTTTAAAGGGTTTAAAACCCTTTTTTGGTTAACCAGTTATTTAAAATCTCATTAAACTCATCTGGATGTTCCATCATGGCAGCATGGCCACATTTGTCTATCCAAAACAGTTCGGAGTCTGGTAAGAGTTCATTAAATTCTTCAGCAACTTCAGGAGGTGTCACTGTGTCGTTTTTCCCCCAAATAATACAAGTTGGAGTGGTCATGTTGGGCAAATCTTTTGCCATGTTGTGTCTAATGGCACTCTTGGCAATGGCCAATGTTTTAATAAGTTTGTTTCTGTCGTTTACAGTTTCATAAACTTCATCAACTATTTCTTTGGTGGCAATTTCAGGATCGTAAAATACGTCTTGTGCCTTTTTCTTTATCACCTCGTAGTCACTACGTTTGGTATAACCTCCACCCATGGCACTTTCATATAGGCCAGAACTGCCAGTAATAACCAAGGCTTTTACTTTTTTAGGATATAATTTTGTGTGATATAAACCTATGTGTCCACCTAAAGAGTTTCCTAACAAAATGACTTCGTCAAATCCTTTAAACTCAATAAAATCGTGTAAATATTTAGCAAAACTCTTAACGTTGGTTTTTAATAAGGACATCGTATAGATTGGTAATTCAGGAATTACAACTTTATAACCCTTGGTGCTAAAGTATTTTGTAACCGACTCGAAATTACTCAATCCACCCATTAATCCGTGGAGCACAATTATGGGTGTTCCTTCGCCAACTTCAATATATCTGTAATCTTTTTCTTTTTTTAGTCGATGCGCCATTAATTCGTTAATCTTAACATTGAAACAAATATAGTTAAATCATTCATATTATTTTCATAATAATTACATCTCCTTAGTGCGCCTTGTTAAAGAGATATTAACAAGATGTCTTTAAAAATACATCCATTTTGTAACCTTCTGAAAAAGAGCTTTTAACATTTATGAAGCTTCTGAAATAACGAAATAAACATGCTGTTAATCGAAAATTTATCAACAAAGTGGTAAAATGTGGTAAAATGTGGTATATTTTTCGATATATTTGAAACTTAAACACAAAATCGAGAACGAACCCCTTTGAACTCATTAATAGGAACATACGAATGTAAAGTAGATGCAAAAGGCAGACTGATGCTTCCTGCTGCGCTTAAAAAGCAGTTGTCTCCTGTATTGCAAAATGGGTTTGTTTTAAAGCGAGCAGTTTTTCAACCTTGTTTGGAATTGTATCCCATGGAAGAATGGGAGGCTTTGATGCAGCGAATTAATAAGCTTAACCGGTTCAAGAAAAAGAACAACGATTTTATTAGGCGTTTTACGGCTGGTGTTAAAGTCGTGGAAATTGATGCTACGGGGCGTTTGTTGATACCAAAGGATTTGGTTGTTTTTGCTGATATCTCCAAAGAGATTGTGCTTTCGGCTGCTGTGAACATTGTGGAAATTTGGGATAAAGATAAGTATGAACAGGCCATAGACGATGCTACTGTGGATTTTGCAGATTTGGCTGAGGAAGTTATGGGACAAGATGATGAAGCGCATGGACTATCATAATCCAGTATTATTGAAAGAAACCGTAGATGGTTTAAATATCCGGGAAGATGGTGTTTATGTGGATGTGACTTTTGGAGGTGGAGGACACAGTAAGGAAATCTTGAAAAGATTAGGAACTAAAGGAAAATTATTTGCTTTTGATCAGGATGCTGATGCGCTTGAAAATACAATTCACGATGACAGGTTTACCTTGATCCATGAAAATTTCAGGTACATCAAACGGTTTTTAAGGTTTTATGGTGTGAAAGAAGTGGATGGTATTTTGGCAGATTTTGGTGTTTCATCCCATCAATTTGATGTGGCAGAAAGAGGGTTTTCTACCAGATTTGAAGCCGATTTGGATATGCGTATGAATCAAAGCAGCAGTCTTTCGGCTTATCATGTAGTCAATGAATATGATGAAGAACAGCTTAAAAACGTGTTGTTGCAATATGGTGAATTGAGAGCAGCGCCAGCCATGGCAAGTTTAATTGTGGCCAGTAGAGCTGTTGAACCTATTAAAACAAGTGAACAATTAAAAAGGGTGTTAAAGAAATTTTTGCCACCTAAACACGAAAATAAAGTGTTGGCTCAAATATATCAAGCCATTCGAATAGAGGTCAACCAAGAAATTGAAGCTTTGAAAGAGCTTTTGTTGCAAACACCGGATTTGCTGAAACCAGGAGGTAGGTTGAGTGTCATTTCCTATCACTCTTTGGAAGATAGATTGGTAAAACGCTTTATAAGAAATGGTTTGTTTGAAGGAGAGCCAGAAAGAGATGTATTTGGGCATTTTGAAGTGCCTTTAAAAAAAGTTGGAGGATTAATAGTTCCAAGTAAAGATGAAATTAAAATAAACAATAGAGCTAGAAGTGCAAAACTAAGAGTGGCTGAAAAGTTATAGATGAGAAAAAGTGTGTCACATATTTTAAAAGGAACCTTTTTGGTTAATGACGATGCGTTTAAAAACTGGAGAATGATCCTTTTTATTTCGTCACTAGCATTCGTTATGATAGCCAGCTCACATAGTGCAGATAAAAAAGTCCATAAAATAGCCAGATTGAATAATGAAGCAAAAGAATTGCGATCGGCATTTGTGGATGGCAGAAAAAAACTCATGGAACTCAAAAAAGAGTCGGTTGTAGAATTAAAGATGAAAGAAAAAGGCTTGTCCATTTCAGAGATTCCACCAACCAAAATTAAAGTAAAATCCCAAAATTAGTTCGACTTGGCAGTAAAAGAGAAGAACATATTAAACCGATTGTATTTTATAGCAGGATGTATGTTCATCTTCGCTCTGGCAGTTGTGTTTAAACTTTTGAGCATTCAATTTATTCAAGGGGACAAATACCGGGAGTTGGCAGAAGAACGCACCATTAAAAACGTGGTGATTCCTGCCAATAGAGGCAATGTGTATTCAGTTAATGGGAATTTACTGGCTACTTCTGTCCCTAAATACGATATTAGGATAGATGCTGTGACTTCAAAAGCAAAAGTATTTGAAGAAAATTTAAAACCATTGGCGGACTCCTTGTCCAAATTTTCAGGAAAGCCATCTTCCTATTACCAAAAAGAAATTAGGAAAGCTAGAGCAAACAGAAACAGATACTACTTATTGGCGAGGGATATTGGATATTCCGATTACATACGAATAAGAAATTTCCCATTATTGAATTTGGGAGCTTATAAAGGAGGTTTGATTGTTGAGCAAACAACCAAAAGAGAGCATCCTATGGGTGGCGTTGCCGAAAGGACCATAGGTTACGAACGTTTTGATGAAAATGGCAATGTAACCAGGCCAGGTATTGATGGTGCTTATGGTGTAAAGTATTTACGTGGAACCGATGGTTTAAGGTTGAAACAAAAAATTGGCAATGGACAATGGAAACCTATTGCGGATTATAATCAAGTAGAACCAAAAGATGGGTATGACTTGTATACAACCATTAGTGTTAATATTCAGGATATTGCGCATAATGCGCTATTGCAGCAATTGGAGCACTACGAAGCAGAACATGGTTGTGTGGTTGTTATGGAAGTGGCAACAGGTGAAATACGTGCTATTTCAAATTTGGGAAGAACCAAAAACGGTTCGTATTACGAGAAATTAAATTATGCAGTGGGTGAATCGCATGAGCCAGGCTCCACATTTAAGGTCATGGCTTTAATGGCAGCCATGGAAGATAAGCTTGTGGACACATCTACAGTTGTAGATACCAAACAAGGTGTGAAAACTTTTTACGGAAGGAAAATTAGAGATTCCAAACATGGAGGTTATGGAAAAATTTCTGCAGCAAGAGCTTTGGAAGTGTCATCAAATATAGGATTGGCAACCATTATAGATGAAGCCTATTCCAAAAACCCTGAAAAATTTCTCAACCGTTTAAAAAGTTGGAATTTAGATAAGCCTCTAGGCTTGCCAATTTTAGGAGAAGGAAAGCCTGTGATTTACGAACCTGGACATTCAAAATGGAGCAAAAATGCTTTGCCTTCCATGTCTTATGGATACAATTTAAAGTTAACACCTTTGCAAACACTCACATTTTATAATGCCATTGCCAATAATGGTGTGATGGTAAAACCAACCTTTATTAAAGAGGTTAGGGAGCTGAACAAACAAATAGAGACCTTTGATAAAACAGTTATCAACAATAAAATTTGTTCCGATAAAACCATAAAGGAAATGCAGGAGATGCTTAAGAACGTTGTGGTTCGTGGTACAGGAAAATCTTTATACACGCCATACTTTTCTATGGCGGGTAAAACTGGAACGGCTCAAACAGAGTATTGGATGGACGATTGGGATGACAATAAAAGATATGTGTCTTCTTTTGCTGGATATTTTCCAGCTGAAAACCCAAAATATTCCTGTATAGTTATTATACATAAACCTAGTATAGAAAAAGGCTATTATGGAGCAGATGTATCTGGGCCGGTTTTTAAACGTATTGCTCAAAAAATATTTACAGATACTCCTATTATTGATGAAGTTGAAACATTGGAAGTTAAGCATGTTGCTGTAGAAAAGGAGTTTGATAGTTATTACAAAACGGCACAAACCTATAAAACCATTATGCCGAATGTGGTTGGTTTACCATTAATGGATGCTTTGGCTCTCTTAGAGAATATGGGACTTAAAGTTAAATTTCAAGGTGTTGGCATCGTAAAATCCCAATCTTTGGATAAAGGATTGAAAATCAAGAAAAACCAAACAGTAGTAATAGAAGCCTCATGATGATTTTAAAAGACATATTGTATAAAGTTACCCTCAACGCTGTTGTAGGGAGTACAAACCTGTCTGTTAAACACATGGATTTTGATTCCAGAAACATTTCAGAACACGATGTGTTTGTTGCAATTAAAGGCACTGTTTCCAATGGTCATGAGTTTATAGATATTGCTATAGAGCAAGGAGCCATTGCCATTGTTTGTGAAACCTTGCCAGAGAATATCAAGCAAGGGATTACGTATGTTCAGGTGGAAAGCTCATCAAAAGCTTTAGCCATTATGGCCTCAAATTTTTATCAAAATCCTTCTGAAAATTTAAAGCTTGTTGGTGTAACAGGAACCAATGGTAAAACAACCATAGCTTCATTGTTATATCAGCTGTTTAAAAAGGCCGGTTTTAAAGTGGGTTTACTATCAACTGTAAGAATTATGGTTGATAACAAAGCATACAAAGCAACCCATACCACACCAGATTCCTTGACCATAAATAAGTATTTAAAAGAGATGAATGATGAGGGTGTGGCTTATTGTTTTATGGAAGTGAGTTCTCATGGTATTCACCAACACAGAACCGAAGGCTTACATTTTCAAGGAGGTATTTTCACCAATTTGTCTCATGATCATCTGGATTATCACGATACGTTTGCTGAGTATAGAGATGTTAAAAAAACTTTTTTTGACCAATTGCCGGCAACAGCTTTTGCTTTGGTAAACGTGGATGACAAGAATGGCTTGATCATGCTTCAAAATACCAAAGCAAAGAAATATACTTATGCCTTAAAAGGCTATGCCGATTACAGGGCTCAAATTTTAGAGAACCAATTAAATGGTTTGTTGCTAAAAATAAATGAGAGTGAAGTTTGGACCAGACTTATTGGAAATTTCAATGCCTATAATGTGTTGGCCATTTATGCTACTGCCGAATTATTAGGTTTGGAGAAAGTGGAAACTCTAAGAATGATCAGTGAATTGGAGAGTGTGGCTGGGAGGTTTCAATATCTAATTTCAGATAACAAAATAACGGCCATAGTAGATTATGCCCACACACCAGATGCCTTAAAAAATGTTTTGGAAACCATAAACAGTATCCGAACCAAAAACGAAGAATTGATTACCGTTTTTGGGTGTGGAGGCAACAGGGACAAAACCAAACGTCCTAAAATGGGACATATTGCTTCGGCATTGAGCAGCAAAGTGATTGTAACCAGCGATAATCCAAGAAACGAAGCCCCGGAAAGCATCATGGAAGATATTGAAAAAGGGATAGAACCACAAAACTTCAAGAAAGTCCTGTCCATAGCCGATAGGAAACAGGCCATTAAAACAGCTTGTCAGATGGCAAATCCCAACGACATTATCTTAATTGCAGGAAAGGGTCATGAAACCTATCAGGAAATTAAAGGGGAAAGATTTGATTTTGACGATTTTAAAATAGTAAAGGAATTTTTAAAACAACTGGAAAAATAACCAAGGGTCACCTAAAGCGCCTGTAGTCGAGCAGGTTGGCAAAAGGGCTTAAAAAATGAAATAAATATATGCTGTATTACCTATTCGAATATTTAGAAACACAGTTTCAGATTCCTGGAGCATCTCTCTTTGGTTTTATAACTTTTAGAGCTGCTTTAGCTGTTATTCTATCATTGCTTATTTCTACCATATTCGGAAAGCGTATTATTAAGTATTTACAAAAGCAACAGGTAGGGGAAACCATAAGGGATCTTGGGTTGGAAGGACAGGTAGAGAAAGCTGGAACACCAACCATGGGAGGTGTCATTATTATCCTTGCAACGCTTATTCCGGTTTTGTTGTTGGCTAAATTGGAGAATATTTATGTGATTCTTTTAATAGTTACAACGCTCTGGATGGGAACCATTGGGTTTATAGATGATTATATCAAGAAATTTAAAAAAGATAAAGAAGGGTTAAAAGGAAGGTTTAAGGTTTTGGGACAGGTAGGACTTGGTATTATTGTAGGGGCAACACTCTATTTTCACCCAGAAGTTACCATAAAAGAAAAACTGCCTATAGCGCAGCAACAGGAAATTCTGGCTGAAAACGCAAAGGTGGAGTCGTCCAAGTTGTTTCAAAATGAAGAGCGATCAACCAAAACAACCATTCCCTTTGTAAAGTCCAATGAGTTTGATTACGCCGAAATAATTTATTGGATAAATCCAGCGTGGGCCAAATATGCTTGGATTATTTTTATTCCCATTGTTATTTTCATTATCACAGCCGTTTCCAATGGTGCCAATTTAACTGATGGTATCGATGGTTTGGCAGCAGGCACTTCGGCTATTATAGTTTTAACCTTGGGTATTTTTGCTTGGGTTTCGGGAAATATTATTTTTTCAGATTACCTAAATATCATGTACATCCCAAGAGTAGAGGAAATCACCATTTATATAGCAGCTTTTGTAGGTGCATTGGTTGGGTTTTTATGGTACAATGCTTATCCAGCCCAAGTATTTATGGGAGATACAGGAAGCTTAACCATAGGAGGGATCATTGCTGTTATTGCCATAGCTGTTAGGAAAGAATGGCTTATTCCAGTGTTATGTGGCATTTTCTTGGCAGAGAATTTATCTGTGGTTTTGCAGGTAAGCTGGTTTAAATACACAAAGAAAAAATATGGTGAAGGCAGGCGTATTTTCAAGATGTCGCCTTTACACCATCATTATCAAAAATCAGGATATCACGAAAGTAAAATAGTTACCAGGTTTTGGATTGTTGGAATCTTGTTGGCAATTATTTCAATTGTGACTTTAAAAATCAGATAAATTTTGTCATGCTTAAACAGTTGAAGCATTTCAAAAAAAACATAGAATGGCAAAACAAAGATTAGTCATATTGGGAGGAGGGGAAAGTGGCGTGGGAACAGCCCTTTTAGGAAAGGCAAAAGGCTTTGAAGTTTTTGTTTCAGATAAGAATAAAATTAAGGAAAAGTATAAAGACGTTCTTATACATCATGAGATTGAATGGGAAGAAGAAACCCATACGGAATCCAAAATTCTAAATGCCAATTTGGTTATGAAAAGCCCTGGGATTCCAGAAAGAGTGCCTTTGGTAAAACAGCTTCGGGAACAAGGGGTTCCAATTGTTTCAGAAATAGAATTTGCTGCCAAATTCACCCAGGCGACCCTAGTAGGAATAACAGGAAGCAATGGAAAAACTACCACAGCATCGTTAACACACCATATTCTTAAACAAGAATTGGAGGTAGGCTTGGCCGGAAATATAGGAGATAGTTTTGCCAAGCAAATACTGGAAAAAAATTACCCAAACTATGTGTTGGAGATCAGTAGTTTTCAGTTGGACGATATTGTAGGGTTTAAGCCTCATATAGCAATAATTACAAATATTACCCCAGACCATTTGGACAGATATAATTATGAATTTGAAAGATATATAGCTTCAAAATTTAGAATTGCCGAAAACCAAACAAAAGCAGATTATCTCATTTTTGATGCAGATGACCCAGTGATTGTGGATTGGTTGGAGAAGCATCCCGTTCAATCCACATTATTGCCATTTTCATTGGTGAAAAAAATAGAAAATGGTGCGTATTTAGAAAACAAAACAATAAAAATAACAATAGATAACAACTCAATAGACATGCCGACAAAGGATTTAGCATTAGAAGGAAATCACAACATTAAAAATGCCATGGCTGCTTCAACAGTAGCTCATTTATTACGAATTAGAAAACAAACCATTAGAGAGAGTTTGGAGAATTTTCATGGCGTGGAGCACAGATTGGAAAATGTGTTGAAAATTAACAAGGTTCAGTATATAAACGACTCAAAAGCAACCAATGTCAATGCCACGTATTATGCTTTGGAAAGTATGGATGCCCCAACTGTATGGATAGTTGGAGGACAGGACAAAGGCAACAACTATCAAGAGCTCTTTCAGTTTGTAAACGAAAAAGTAAAGGCTATTATTTGTCTTGGTGTGGACAACCAAAAGCTGATGGAAAACTTTAGCTCTATGGTAGATGTCATTATTGAAACCCAGTCTATGAGCGAGGCTGTAAAAATAGCCTATAAGTTGGCCGAATCAGGTGATAATGTTCTATTGTCTCCAGCTTGTGCCAGTTTTGATTTGTTTGAAAACTATGAAGATAGAGGAAGACAGTTTAAAGAAGCTGTAAGGAATTTATAAACCCAAATACCAATTGTTGACAAAGAGGTGGCTTAAGGTCCGGAATCGATAACATGAAAACAGTATTTAAAAACATAAAAGGAGACCGATTGATATGGGCGATTGCTGCTTTGTTGGCAATTTTCTCATTTCTTCCTGTGTATAGTGCTGCAAGTAATTTAGCTTATGTAGGAGACAGTGGAAATACATTTGCTTTCTTTTTAAAACATTTAATGCACCTGTTTTTAGGGTTTACCATTATGTATGGCGTCCATAAAATACCTTACAGATATTTTAGGGGCTTATCCATTGTGTTGATTCCTGTTGTTTTGGTTCTATTGGTTATTACCATGTTGCAAGGTACAACCATAGAAGGAGCCAATGCCAGTAGGTGGATTCAAATCCCGTTGGTTAATATGTCTTTCCAAACATCCACTTTTGCTTTTGTGGTTTTAATGGTGTTTGTGGCTAGGTACATGTCTAAAATAAAAGATACAGAGATCACTTTTAAAGAATCCATTTTACCACTTTGGGTTCCCGTTTTCTTGGTATTGATACTTATTTTACCTGCAAATTTTTCCACAGCAGCCATTATGTTTGTTATGGTGTTGATGTTGGTGTTTTTAGGAGGTTATCCTGTAAAGTATTTAGCTGTTATAGTTGGTACAGGTATTTTGGCATTAACGTTTTTTGTGCTTATTGCAAAGGCATTTCCAGATGCTATGCCAAATAGGGTTGATACATGGATGAGTAGAATTGAAAGTTTTTCTGACGATGGTGATACCGAAGCGGATTACCAAATAGAAAAAGCGAAAATAGCCATAGCTACTGGAGGGATCCAAGGGGTTGGTCCTGGAAAAAGTATTCAGAAGAATTTTCTGCCACAATCCTCCTCCGATTTTATTTATGCCATTATTGTTGAAGAATACGGCCTGTTAGGAGGGCTTACCTTAATGGTATTCTATTTATGGTTGTTGTTTAGAATAGTGATAGTGTCGCAAAAGGCAGATACCATTTTTGGAAAATTATTGGTGCTTGGTGTGGGTTTGCCCATTGTATTTCAAGCCTTGATAAATATGGCAGTTGCAGTGGAGTTGTTTCCGGTTACAGGACAGACCTTGCCATTAATAAGCAGTGGTGGAACCTCGATTTGGATGACTTGTTTGGCATTGGGGATTATATTGAGTGTGAGTGCCAAACGGGAGGAAATAAAAGAACAAGAAGATAAGGAAGACAATCCGTTGGAAATTCTTTCGGAAGCCATATAAGTAATAAAGTTTAAAGTCAATAAAATTAGTGTCAACTAAAAAAACATATAGAATCATATTGTCGGGAGGAGGTACAGGAGGCCACATTTATCCTGCCATTGCCATTGCCAATGAACTGAAGCAACGTTTTCCTGAGGCTCATTTTTTGTTTGTAGGAGCAAAAGACAGAATGGAAATGGACAAAGTGCCTCAAGCAGGTTATGATATTGAGGGGCTTTGGATTTCTGGAATTCAAAGGGAATTTACCTTAAAGAACTTAAGTTTCCCTTTTAAATTAATAAGTAGTTTGATTAAAGCGCGAAAAATCATTAACAAATTTAAACCAGATGTGGTTATAGGAACAGGTGGTTTTGCCAGTGGGCCTTTATTGCAAGTGGCCACTTCCAAAGGGATTCCAAGTTTAATTCAAGAGCAAAATTCCTATCCAGGAATCACCAATAAATTATTGTCCAAAAAAGCCAATAAGATTTGTGTGGCTTATGATGGTTTGGATCGCTTTTTCCCTAAGGAGAAAATCATTAAAACTGGAAATCCTGTAAGACAGGGCTTGTTGGATATTGATACCAAAAAAGAGCAAGCCCAAGCAAATTTTGAGCTTAGTAAAGACAAAAAAACACTTTTTGTATTGGGAGGCAGTTTAGGAGCCAAACGGATTAATGAACTCATAGAAAAAGAATTGGATTTTATCCTAGCTCATAATATGCAGGTTATTTGGCAATGTGGAAAATTGTATTTCGACCAGTATAAAATCTATAATAATACCAAACACGTTCAAGTACATGCTTTCATAAACCAAATGGATTTAGCTTATGCAGCTTCCGATGTTATCATTTCAAGAGCAGGAGCGAGTTCGGTTTCAGAACTGTGTATTGTTGGGAAACCTGTTATTTTCATACCATCGCCAAATGTGGCTGAAGATCATCAAACCAAAAACGCCATGGCCATTGTAAACGAAAAGGCAGCTTTGTTGATAAAAGAAGATGAATTGGATGTGGATTTTGAAAATAAGTTTTCACAATTAATGGCTTCCATAGAGAAGCAAAATGAATTAAGCGAGAATATAAAAAAATTAGCATTGGTGCATGCTACCAAACAAATAGCAGACGAGGTAGAGGCATTGTTGCAAAAGTAGGTTTTAAATGAATTTAGACAACATACATAACGTTTATTTTATAGGAATTGGAGGCATAGGCATGAGTGCTTTGGCCAGATATTTCCATGCCAAAAACAAACGTGTTGCCGGATACGATAAAACCAAAACAGAGATCACCGACGCTTTGGAGACCTTGGGTATTCAGGTTCATTTTAATGATTCGGTGTCAAACATACCAGAGCCTTTTTTTAATTACGATACCACTTTGGTGGTTTACACGCCTGCGATCCCAAAAGACAACATGGAATTGGTTTATTTTAAAAATCAGCCTGGTTTCACGGTTTTAAAACGATCGCAAATTTTAGGCATTATTACAGAGAACACTTTTTGTTTGGCGGTTGCAGGTACTCATGGCAAAACAACAACGACCAGTATTTTAGGGCATTTGCTATACGAATGCCAAGTGCCAGTAACAGCTTTTCTTGGAGGAATTAGTGAAAATTACAATTCCAATTTAATTCTTAATGGAACCGAAGTAACTGTGGTTGAGGCAGACGAGTTTGATAGGTCGTTTTTAACGCTTTCTCCAGATATTGCATGTATCACATCAATGGATGCAGATCATTTGGATATTTATGGAGACGCTAAAGAGTTGGTAAAATCCTTTGAAGGGTTTTCAAAACGCGTGAAAGCACAAGGCAAGTTGTTTGTTAAAAACGGACTGCCAATTCATGGAATTACCTATGGAATTGAAGATGATTCAGACTATTCCATTCACAATATAACGATACAAAATGGGATGTATGTTTTTGATGTTAAAACACCAGAAACCACCTTGGAAAATTTACAATTTAACCTACCTGGTAGACATAATCTGTCGAATGCATTAATAGCCTTGGCGATGGCTGTTGCGTATGGTTGCCCTCACCAACAGCTCGCCAAAGCTTTAGCATCCTACAAAGGGGTAAAACGTAGATTTTCCTATCACATCCAAACAGATGAGTTGGTTTTTATTGATGATTATGCACATCATCCAGAAGAGATCAATGCTGTTTACCAAGCTGTTCGAGAGATGTATCCCGGAAAAAAAGTGTTGGCTGTATTTCAGCCACATCTCTTTAGTAGGACAAGGGATTTTGCAGACGAATTTGCCAAAAGCCTGTCGCAGTTCGATGAGGTGATGCTATTGGATATTTATCCAGCTAGGGAATTGCCAATTGAAGGTGTGACATCTGCTTGGTTATTGGATAAAATGGAAACTAAAAACAAACAGGTAATCAATAAATCCGAGCTTGTTTCAAAAATAAAAGAGAGTCAAGCCCAAATAGTCTTAACCATTGGTGCTGGCGATATAGGAGAAGAAGTAAAACACATTAAAAAAGCATTGAGCGTTGCGAGTTAATTGGAATTACATAAAAATGGTTGCCCTACTGATATTGGTAGTGTTTTTATATGCCTTTTCTTCAGCAAAAAATATGGATAGAAAAGTGTCTCAACCTATAATTCATTTTAAAGGGGACAACAACCTTTTCCTAACCCATGAGAATGTTAGTAAATTGTTAATACAAAATAAGGAGAGTGTTAAAAATAAGTCTAAAGAAACTTTAGATTTGAATGATTTAGAAGCTGCCCTGAATTCTAATCAAATGGTCAAGTCTGCCCAAGTGTATCTGTCTGTAAATGGACAACTTACGGTAGATATTGAACAAAAAAAACCTATAGCAAGAGTAAGTACACATGCATCTTATTACATAGATGACCAGGGAAGTTATATGCCTTTGTCACCTAATTACACTGCTAGAGTACCTCTTGTAACTGGAACTGTTGAAAAAAATAACCTAACACATGTTTTTAAGCTAGCTCAAAAAATTGAAGCAGATGCCTTTTTAAAGAAACATGTTATAGAGATTGAACAAACAGAAAAAAGCACATTTTTTTTAAAATTCAGACAATGCAATTTTACAGTCCAGTTAGGAAGTTTAAAAAATTTGGATAAAAAAATTATGAATTTAAAAGCTTTCTATAACAAAGCTTTAAAAGAAAAATCGCTAAATCGTTATTCGAATGTTAATTTACAGTTTGATAGTCAGGTTGTGTGTACTAAAATATAAACTATGGAAAACAATATAGCAGTAGGATTAGACATAGGAACCACAAAAATTGTGGCCATGATTGGTCGTAAAAATGAGTATGGTAAGGTTGAGATTTTGGGAATAGGAAAATCCAAAAGTCTAGGCGTGCATCGTGGTGTTGTAAATAATATTACACAAACCATTCAATCTATTCAATTGGCAGCACAAGAAGCCGAAGCTGCTTCCGAATTTAAAATTGAAAATGTCACTGTAGGTATAGCTGGTCAGCATATTAGGAGCCTACAGCATAGCGATTATATAACCAGGCC
>Ga0209475_10000760_pt1 | contig 52124 bp, 81 predicted proteins | sample tdDd471_FD_187128 | JGI IMG/M metagenome (GOLD analysis project Ga0209475, IMG submission 187128) | Marine sediment microbial communities from the Atlantic coast under amendment with organic carbon and nitrate - tdDd47.1 (SPAdes)... | ecosystem: Environmental > Aquatic > Marine > Coastal >... | reverse complement strand
TTTCAAAATCGTAGTCATTGTATGGCTGTTATGCTTCGTAATGCTAAAGAAGATAATTCCATGCATATTGCTAATATTAACTCTACAGTATTAAAAACTGTTACTGAAGATATGGCTGTTGCTATTGAAAAATCTTTGGGAAAGACTGAGTTAGAAACTAATAATTTCTAACTTTTTTTATTTTTCACTTTAAACTAAATGTTAAACGTCTTACTGACGTTAGTAAAACGATATAAACTGAAGGTAAACTAAAATGAAAAATTATGTACAATGGTTATTATATGCACTTGGTTCTTTGTCTGCAGTTATGTATGCCGAATTAAAACATAACACAGAAGGTTATTACTGGTTAATTCCTTATATGGTATTAATGTTATGTTTAGTACCAAGAAATAAAAAATAGTCAAAATAAACTTTTTGTAAAGCAAGAGGTAAAATAATACTCACTTTATTGAGTTGTTGCAGACTGGATGTGAGCGAAAGTCTGGGTGTCTCAGGTTTCTCTGACGGCAACTCCTTTATATTTAAACCAAGAGGTCAAGGGTTCAATTCCCTTCGAGGGTATTTTTTTATTTTACTTTTTATTTTTACAAGGAAAGCAGGATGAAACCTCGTAACTCCCCAAAGTTTTGAATGATTCTTGCTTTCCTTTATTTTACTTTTTGTTGAGGTTTTGTGAAATGGTTGTTGGAGAATTAAACAAGTACGAGGCTCGTAAGCCTTTGAAGGTTAATGCTACTAAAGCTAGCAAGCTTTATGCTGCTCAATTATCTAATACTCAGTTAGGTGATTTTGTTGACGAAGAAAGAACGGAAATTGTTGAATCGTATGAACTGGTTGTTGAAGAGAAAAATAAAACGTTTGAATAAGGAAAGGTGATTTGGAAGATGAAATTTAGTGTTGCTGACGGTTTTTTTTGGCTTTGTTTTTTTACTGCTATAGGTTCTAGTTTTTTGGCTGGTTTTTACTTTGAGAGTTATTATCATACTGATGGTGATCTTTCTAAACTTAGCGAGCGTTTGTCTGTTGGTAATTTTAATAATGTTTCTGATGTTATTTCTTCTTGTGATTCTTTCGATAATATTGACGGTAAGCTTTTTTGTGCTCTTGCTTTTGTTGAGGATAATTATCAATATGTTGTTCGTGATGATTCTGATGATGTTTCTTTTGATGTTCTTCTTGAAGAAGGTGGTGATTGTCGTAATTGGTCTCAGTTTTGGAGTTATCTTGCTTTGCAATTAAATCTTTCTTCTCGTGATGTTGTTATTGGTATTGATGATGATACTGCTCATCGTTTTTCTGTTATTAGCTCTGAAGAGGGTTATTGTGTTGCTGATCAGTTAGAGCTTAATTGTTTTATCTATGGGAGAGGGTGATGAATAATGTTGTATACTATGGTTGATGTGAAATTTTATTGTCGTGAGTTATCTCTTGATAATTCTTTTGGTGTTTCTGTTAAGAATCTTTTCGATAGGGCTTCTGATGCAGGTCTTTGTAGTGTTCCTGATGCTAAGGCTGTTCTTATGTGTTGTTTTCATCATGTTAGTCGTGTTTTGAAAACTCCTATTTTGATGCACGAGCTAGAAACTGTTTCTAATGTTCTTGAGAATGATTTGTTTAATGTTTACAAGTTGTTATGTAAGAAACTTAGTCTTTCTTATGTTAGTATTGATCCTAGAGATTTAATTTCTCGTTATGGTAAAATGCTTTGTTTAGAATCGAGGACTATTTATCGTGCTTTAGATTTTTACACTGTTATTTCAAGTTGTGATTTAGTTGAAGGTCGTAGTAGTAAGACTATTTCTGCTTATTGTTTGAAACGTGCTATTGATATTCATATTGTTGACAAGAGTAATAATGATATTTGTATTGTTTGTGGTTTAACTCCTATGACTCTTCTTAATTATCGCAAGATTGTTGACAAGAAAATAATTTCTTCATTAAGAGGTGATTTGTAAAATGTCAAGTGATTGTGAAGTTTGCGGTAGAAAGACTGATCGTGTTGTTATGTTTGTTAATAAGCAGGATTCTGTTTCTCGTTGTTTTGTTCATCGTCATTGTGACTCAATCTTTTTCATGCGTTTAGAACGTAAGTTTGGTATTGTTAAAGATGCTAAGCGACAAATTACTCTTGAGTCAGGTAAAAAGGTTTGGGTTGATTCTTTAAAGTTTGCTCTTATGAAAGAATCAATAAAAAGTTCTGATCCTGATGCTATCGCTAGATATTCTATGGAGACTTTGCTTTCTTGTGATGAGTTGATTAATTCTATGGCTAGGTTGACTAAGGATTTTAATGGTAATATGAGAAAGCATTTAGGTGGTGAAAATATGGTTCGAAGATTTAGGAAGAAACCTGTTGTTGTTGAAACTATTCAATGGCTTGGTAATAATGATGAAGCTGTTGCTGCTTTTGTTGGTGATTGTTTTGGTGGTTTGCGTGATAATTCTGAAGGTCTTAAAGAATTATACATAAAGACTCGTGAGGACGGTTCTGATAATCAAGTAGAGCACATGGCTTCTGTTGGTGATTACATTATTAAAGGTGTTAAGGGTGAATTTTATCCTTGCAAACAAAATATTTTTTTAGAAACTTATGATGAGGTTTTTGAAGATGTTCAATAAAGTAATGCGTAAAAAACTTTATCGTTTGGCTTGGGCTAAATGGGGTTCTGAAGCACAGTTTGTTGTTTTTATGGAAGAGTGTGCTGAGCTTATTAAAGCTGTTAGTAAGTATATGCGTTTTGGTAAAAAATCTGCTCAACCAGCAAGAGATTTAGTTGAAGAGATTGCTGATGTTGAGATTATGATTGAGCAGGTTATTACAATGAATGATTGGGAGAATTTTAGAGAGCGTATTGATCAGGCTAAGTCTGATAAGTTGAAACGATTAGCTAATATTGTTGATCCTGATTGTAAGGAGGTATTTTAGTATGGCAAAAAAAATGTTTAAAAATTTGGATGATGGTTACATTAACGTAGATGGTTTACAACGTGCTCCTGATGAAGAGTTTGAGATTGATGTTAATGATCGCAACAAGCAGGAGATAACTGTGCTTAAATTTCATAAGTACATTGAAGAAGTAAAAAAATAATTTATTTTTGAAAAAAATTACGAAGGTGATTTATGATGCAAAAAACTAATGAACAAAATTATCATTACAATTCGTTGAGTGCTATTATTAAGAAGCATTTACCTGTAACTAGTGATTTGATTTTTGATTTTGGTTATGGGTTTATTCCTCCTATTGTTTTAGAGGATGATCGTAAGGTTTATGTTAATGAGCATAGAGATATGTTGTTGACTGAGCCTTATCATAAATCGCCTATTAAGTATAAGCGATTCAGTGATTATGAGGAGATTATTCAGCTTCATAAAAATGTTCATGATTATCAGAATGTTTCCTCTGATTTGGAAGCTTGCATTGACAAGGTTTATTCTCTTAATATTCCTGTCACTGATAATTTCATGCAGCATCATAATGCTATCAAGTTTTCTGATCGTTATGGTTTCGTTACTTATGTTACTTCTCATTATTTTTTTCTTGGTCAGCATGACGGTGTTAATGATAAGCCTAATGAATTCATCCATCTTCTTTTCAAAAAAGGTTTGGATGCTAAGGAGGGATTATTATGATTCGTGGTTTTGGTGCTTCTGTTGTTGTCTCTGATGATGATGTTCGGCAGTGTACTTTTTGTGGTACTCCAACTCAATATGGTTGGATTTTTCCTTTTAATCCTGTTAAAAAGTTTTTTTTGAGTAAACCTAAATATCCTATTACTTGGCTTTGTCGTTATTGTCAGGATAATAATATTTTGGTTATTCAAAGAAATGAAGATAGGAAAAAACGATTGTTTTATTGATGTTTTTTAACGAATGCAAGGATGGCTTTATTTGAACCCCCAGTTCTATTTCTTTCTTTGCATTCGTTCTTTTATTTTTAACAAATATATGTGAGGTTTTCGCTTTGGTAAAAAATTATGAAACTATAAATGAGAGACATTTTTTTATTAGCATGTTTTTAATGATTGCATGTTTTATTGCTTTTATTTTATCTTCTATTGGTGGTTGTCTTATTCAATCAGGTATTTTTATGTTTTTGTTACTTGTTTCTTGGGTTTATTTTATGGTTAGTGTTTTCAAATGTGCTATAAACTATGAGCCTATTGAGAAAAAAGTTAATTGTCGTTTGAAACGATCAAAGATCAAAAACGCTGTTATTTACAACTGAGGTGTTATTTTATGGATTATGAAACTTGGAAAAATGAGCGAGATAAGCAGCTTCAAATAGATTTTATTGATGCTCATGAAGATATGTATGATGAGTATTGTAAGGCTGAGTATGAGGGTAGATGCAATGAATGAGTTTCGTGAGAATGGTATTGTTGTTCGTTATATTAAGCATAAGTCTTTGCTTGCTGCTGTTGCTAAAGCTTTGAATTATGTTGTTTTGTATCCTCCTGCTAACTTTAATACTCAACTTGTAAAGGCTGAGTTTGAAGGTGGTATTTATCATATAAAGCTTATTAGGGATGATTATGATGGTTAAGAAAGTTCGCAAGGTTGTTAATAAGGAGTTTTCTGTTGCTGGTGTTCGTAATTTGATGCTTACTAATTATGGTGTTGATCCTTCTCTTCTTGATATTGAGTCTCTTGTTGATGGTTCTATTTCTATGTCTGAGAATTGGGCTATTATTAAGCCTAAGGTTATCGCTCTTTGCGAAAAACCTCACAAATCGTATTTTTAATAGATATATTTATATATAAGTACATACTTTATATTGTACATTACAGTAATTTACTGTATTTGTGAATTGAGGTTGTTATATTGAGCGTGAATTTTGAAGCTACTTGTCGAGAGAACAAACGTACTAATCAGAAGTATTTTAACGTGCCTTCAGGTTGTTTGGATGAGTTGGAAGCTGGTGTAACTTACGTTATTATTGCTAAAAAAAAGGGTGATATTGAGTGAGTTATACTAAGAAATTCATGAATACTTGTTTGCGAATTCTTGATAGTATGGTTGATGGTTATGGTTATCCTGCTAAGTTAGCTGAAAAGCTTAATATGTCTCGTCAGAACATGAATCGTTATTGGAAGGTTCTGAAGCGTGAAGGTGTTGTTTCTGAGGTTAGTGTTGATCTTTGGCGTGTTAATAAAAAAGAGCGTTATGATTTTTTCAATAAGGAATTGCATTCTGTTGAGAAGGATTCTAGTGATGATATTTCTCGTGCACGTGACACTATTCGTGCTCATGGTTTTCAAATAAAACTTCCTTATAATTTTCGATGGAGTGCTAATGATCGTTTAAAGTTTGTGAAAAGGATTCGTAAGAATTTTGTTTCTGTTGGTCAAGGTCAGGTTTCTGATGATGATTGGTGGTTTTGCGGTAATGGTAGTACTTGGGTTGGTCAAGGTTTTCAATTAAATAATTGGAAGATTCATTTAACGACTAAAAGTTTTATTTTTATCATGAGTGATAATGTTAGTTTATTTTCTCAAAGCGGTCAAGCTGCTTATCTTGAAGCTTTTAATATGGTGAAACATGAGGTTGTGAAACCTTTAGAGCAGCTTCTTGGTCGTCGTATTGGTGATCAGGGTAAATATGGTTTCAAAGTTAGTCGTCACCATTATGCATTGATCAAAAATTTGTTAGCTCAAGATTATAATAAGAAAAAGCTTGATTTTGCTGTTTATGCAGAGGATGGTACTATTTTTGCTCTTATTGATTCTTCTTATGCTGATGAGTTAGAATTTATTCATCGTGATACTGGCACTACTGATGTTGATCGTCACAAGAATTTGTTGAATAGTAATCGTGATACTAATCTTGATTTTTACAAAATACAAAATTTCATGGGTGAAACTGCTGAATTGATTAATGGCACTGCTAAGATGCAAAAATTTTACGGTGAGAATATTGTTTCTCACATCAATGTTAATAATAGGATTGCTGATGGTGTTGAAAATATGAATCAAATGAATAGAGAACTTGTTGACACAATGAAAGGTTTGAAAAATGTTGTTGCAGCAAGTAAGCCTTCTGTTGTTGATCCTATTATTGATATTCCTTCTCAAAGATTGCCTGATTTAGATGTCGTTAAGAGTAAGATAAAGTCTTTTAGCGACATCTTTTCTCTTCAGGCTGAGATTGCTTCTTTATCTGAAGATGATCGTTTTATTCTTAGTATATGGATTTCTGAGACTTTTGGTGGTGATGCTTCATGAGTTGGTTTGAACATATTGCTTTAAAGATTGAATTATGGTATAATAGTCTCCATGATTGTATTCTTCTCTGTGAAGAAATAATTCCTCGTTTTTGGAAAATTAGTTTGTGGTTTGTTAGTTTTGAAAGTGTTTATTGGTTTTTTGGTAATGATGCTTTGAGAATGATTCGTAATTTGTTAAAACACTCTATTGTTATGGTTGATTTTACTGATCCTTTGAGTGTTATTATTTGGGATTTTTTAAGTGTTCCTGCTTTGATTTTTAGCATTTTTAGTCTTGCTATGTGTTTCAAAAATATTTTGATTGGTGTTGGTGAAGCTATTGCTGAGGAGGTGTCTGAACTTGTTCGGAAATAATATTTTTGTTGCTTATAAGAATTTCCAGTCTCTTTTGAGTAAGGTTTATGGTCGTACTTATAATCGTAATGAGTTGAACAAAGGTCGTCATTGTCTTTTGAAGCCTGTTGAAGGTAATACTCCTTCTTTTTATTGTGTTTTTAAGAGAGAGGTTTTTCATAGTTTCTACAAACAGTTCGAGACTTTTTGCGGTTTGAATCCTGATGCTTCTAAGGTTGGTGCTAGCATTAACGAGTTTTGTCTTCGTCGTGTTATTCAGATGGATGTTGATTATCTTGTTTTTGTTTATCCTACTCGTGCTTATTTTGTTTATCCTCGTCAATTTTATAATTTTGCTAAAATTCATCGTCTTATTCGTTCTCAGGATCGTAATAATGTTTACAAGACTGGTGATTATACTGGTCGTCAACAAAAAGTTAGTGAGATTACTGTTAGTAATCCTTTGAGTGCATTAAATAATATTTTTGATTTGAAAGAATTTCAAGCTCATAAGCCTACTCATTCAAAGAATGATGTTGGTAATGGGAATCAGTCTTTATTGACTGGTTTTTGATCTATATAAAAATATAGAGGTATTTGTAAAAATGGTAGAAGAATTTGTTAAAACTGTTTCTTCAAAAGAAGAAGCTGCAAAGATGCGTGTAGAACTTGCTCGTGCACCTGTTGATCCAAAACATAAGGAATGGTCTAAGTTCGGTAAGGTAGAAGGTAATGAAGTTGTTCTTTATGCACAGCCTTTTGTTGTAAAACGTTTATCTCCTGAGGAGATTGCTAAGCGTGATGCTAAGAAAGAAGCTCGTCGTGAAGAGCGTGAAAAAACTAAAGCTAAGAACGCTGAGAAACGTGCTAAAGAAAAAGCTGAAATTGAAGCTCGTAAAAAAGAACGTGCTGAGAAACAACTTAAAAAAGCACAAGAAGCTCAGAAAAAAGCTGAAGAAGCTCTGAAGTCTCTTAATTAGGCAAGGATTAATTTCCTTGCTCTTTTATTTTTTATTTTTCCACTAGAAGGTTGTTGCTATGAGAGAATCCATGATTACTGAACGTTTAAAAATGCCTGAGGTTATTGCTAGGCTTAATATTAAAGTTCCTAAAGGTCACGAAGTTTTTTCTTTTAGTGTTCCTACTAGAAATATGAAGGACAAGCCTATTGAAGAGTTTGAGCTTGTTGTTAAGATGAGGAAGATTACTGATGCAAAAGAATAAGTTAACTGATGCCGCTATTGACATTATTGATTCTTATGTTGATAAAGGTATTGTTAAATCTGATTTTTATCGTGATTTGTATTCTTCTCGTTGTACTGATGATCTTGTTAAGACTCTTCGTTCTTTGTATTATTTTGATGGTAAAAAGGCTGATAGGGTTTTTTTGCATCTTATTTACAATGTTTTTGTTAGTCCTTCTGATGATCCTGATTTACGTTCTTATCTTGATCAAAAAGAGTGGGCTTTGTTTAAGTCTCTTGTTATTAATAACGGTGTTTTATCTCGAAGTAAAATTTTAAAATGGTCTCTTCCTGCTCGTTGGAATCGTGCTTTAAAAAATCTTGAAGAAATGGATTTGATTCGTGTTTTACCTACTGATGGCAAAGATAGTATTATCATAATTGATTTAGAATTTATGAATGAGGTTCGTGATTAAAAATGGCTCTTAATAATTTTCAGAAATGGGCGTTAGCAATTCTTCTTATTGTTGGTATTGCTGTCTCTGTTTACATTCTTTTTGGTGTTGCTTCAACTCCTTCTGATATTTCTTCTAATTCTTCCATTAATCAAACTGATCTTAATGTTTCTTCGAATGGTGGTTCTAGTTTTTCTTTTTCTTCGTTGTTGGATTTAAATTTGTCAAAGTCTCAGTTAAAAATTATTTATTGGTCTTCTGCTGCTCTTGTTTTTATTATTGCTGTTGTTTTTATTATATATTTTTTTTCTCGTGGTAAGAAAAAGAAGAATAAGGATTTTGATGTTGATTTAGAACTTCCTAAAAAGCCTGTTGATTTATCTAATGCTTTGAAGTTATGGATTGATGCTTTTGTTGTTAATACTGGTATTCCTGTTCGTTTGCAGTTGCATATTGATTCTGATAATCCTCCTTTGATGTTGATGCAGGGTGTTTATGTTCGTATCATGAACGAACTTAGTTTTTCTAATCGTGAGACTGGTGATAATTATTGTATTTTTGAAGTTCTTTGTAATTCAGGTACTAGGCGAGGATTGAATGTTATTTGTATTAAGACTGATGCTGGTGAGGATTGGATTACTAATAATTGGAATTGGCGTGTTCGTGAAAAAATGAGTCTTAATCGTTACAAGTCTGATGAGCGTAATTATCCTTTGAACACTCCTCAAAGTAATCAGGAGCGTTTATTGAACATGCAGTTTGAAGCGATGCTTAGTGGTGATTATACTAATGAGGAGATTCGTATGTTTGAGACTTTACGTTCTCAAATTGCTACAAGTCAGAAATCTAATGGTAATTCAGAGAATAGTAAAAATAAGAATTATGATGATGATTATCAAAGTAATCCTTATTATCTTCCTGATTCTGTTGATGAAGATGCTCGTTCTGATGCTCTTAGTAGTATTCAAGATATTAAAGATCAAACTCGTGAGGAACAAAAAGAATGATATTAAAAGATTTATTAGTGAAAATAATTCGTTTTTTTGTCGAAGAAATTAATTATTTTTATATAGTTGGAGCTTCTTTTTTGTGTTTTTTAGTTTGGCGTGGATTTTATGATATTCAGTATTTAGGCATTGAACTGTTTAATGGTTTTGACGTTTTTATGAAAATAATGTTTTATTTTAGTTTTCCTCTATTTTTTTACGTTGGTTTGATGGTTATGGCTTGGGTTACAACATTAATAGTTTTAGGATCTATTAAGTTTAAGGAATGGTTGAAGGTGAAATTTTCAAAATGAAACGGATAGTTTATTTACTGGTTTTTTTGCTTTGTGGTTCGTTTGTTTTAGGTTTTGATGCTTTCGACTCCGAATCTTACAACGTTGATTATTTACCTGTTAACGATAGTTTTAATTTATCTCTCAGTTTGCTTGATAATCACACGATTTTTTTATCAGAGATTAATGGTAGTGATCATATAGATTTATTTTTTCCTGAGAATGTTACTTTGAATGGTGTTAATGATACTACTGTATTGGTCAATTACACTATTAATTATTTTCCTTTAGCTGAGAATATCACTATCAATAAGAGTTTGTTGATAACTAATAATTTGAATAATAATTCTTTCACTTACGGTTTAATTTTTGATTTGTATGGTGATTTTAGTATTGTTCAGGAAGAAGAGTTTTTCGATGTTAAGATTTTGAATAATGCTTTTCATGTTGATATTACTACTAACATTTTACCTGCTGAGGGTTCTTCTAAATTTGAGCTTTCAGGTCTTAGTGGTGAGCGTGTTAATCTTTCTTGTCAGTCTTGGCTTGATTGTCCTGAATATGTTGTTTTTGATTCTTCTAACAAAACTATTTTTACTGTTGATTGGGAGATTCCTTTAGATGCTGTTGAGGGTGTTACAAAAAGAGCTATTACTTTTGATTGGCAGAATGATTCTAAAGAAGATTTTATTACTTTTAATGTTTCTGAGCCTGATATAACTGTTAATAGTTGGGTTTGGGATGTTGAACGTTGTTTTGATGTTTTGAATCAATCAATAAAATATGATTGTTGGCTTGAATATGAAGAATACCAACTTGCTCGTGCAAATCAGTTAGTTGCTCGTGCAATGGCTCTTGGTCGTAATACTTGTAATTGCACTAACACAACCAATACTGAATACGTTGTTTTTGGTAATGTTACTGCTGAGGTTGGTTATGCTTATGAGCAGTGTGTTACTGATAGGACTGAGTCAACAAAGAGTTTTAATGATTGCAGTGCTGATCTTTCTGATTCGTTACTTGCAAACAAAAAGATTTTTGATAAATACACTGATTGCAAAACTAATTTAGCGAATAATGAAACTAATTATCGTGCTCAATGTTTTGCTGCTATTAAAGCTAAGGATGCAGAGATTGATAGACGTGTTAGTAAGACTTTTTGGATTACTTTTAGTTCTATTATTTCAACTATTGTTTTAATTATTTTAATTTTATGGATACGTCATAATCGTAGAGGTATGTTAGTTCAACCCTGATGTTGGAGGTTTTTAAGGATAAAAATGGTCGAAGAATTTAACGCAATTTTTTTAAGTTGGAAAAGTATTGTTTTTGGTAAGATAAAAATCGAAGACGTGATGCGTAATGGTATCTCTACTCGTAATGTTTATTACAAGAAGTGGGGTTTGCGTATGGGTATGTTCCCTCATAAGTATCGTCTCGTTATTCAAAACTTTAACGATATGTTGAATAATTATAGTGAGTTGAAGATAGGTGATGTTTTTGATGGCATGAGTGATGATTCTTTGATTCGTGTTTATTACTTTGACTTTTTCAGTCTTGAACCTTACATGGCTAAGTTACCTATTGATCAAATGATTCAAAGTGATAATAATCGTCTCGCTGCTGATTATTACAGTAACAAACAATTTGATCAAGAGAATCTTGTTATCTCAGGTAGTATGGATGATTACATGAAAAAACGTATCAAAGACGATGTTGAGTTTGTTAATGGTATTACTTTCAAACCAATGAGCAAACCTGCTAATGCAGGAGGGAAAAAGAAATGAGCATCTTAGAATTTATCAAGGAAAAAAAAGGCATGATGTTGTTTTTTTTATTTGTTATATTATTTCTTTTTGCTTGTTGTTTTGTTGAGTACACTCAAGAAAACATTGTTGATATAGTTGATGTTCGTCACACGACTCTCGCTGTTGGTATTGATGATCCTGACAATGAAAACAATTATATTTTCTACAAAATAAATTCCAAAAATATTGTTAGTGTTAAGATTTATTTCGAAGAAGAATATTTGATTTTAAGTAACGATCGTGTTTCTGTCAACAGTAGTCCTCATGATCGTACTATTTTAGCAAGTGGTATGGGTGTTTTTGGAACTAAAATTTATGCTCGTCAAGATATTAAAAGAAGTGGGGATATAAAGACTAAATTGATGGTTTGTGTTTTTGATGGAGAACGTGAAGATTGTGATCATTCCGATACTATTCGTATTGTTAATTATAATTTAGAGGTGCGATCATGAAGCCTCGTCGTCCTTCTTCTTTACCTGACTCTTCTAAGATTGATGATCAGATTGCTGGTTTGATTGATCATGTTTTGAAGAAGCATCTTGATGTTAAGAATACTCGTTTTTCTATTCCTGCTCTTCATAAGACTGTTAGTTATTATGAGTATGTTTCTGAGATTACTTCTCCTGTTATGAGTAAGCCTTATCTTGATGGTTTGAAGAATATTTTTTTGCATCTTCCTGATGAGTACGATATTTTGCAAAAAGAGCTTCGTATGGTTTTCGAGCAGGTTTTGTTGTATATTCAAGATTGTTTTTCTTATAATGAGGAATTATCTTCTTATTGTGATCATTTAGAGCTTGATCTTGGTGAGAAGGATTCTGTTATTTCTGATTTGCGTGGTGAGCTTAATGACTTGCTTATTTCTCGTGATCGTGATATTGCTGATGGTCGTTTGCGTGCTTATACTGAGGCTGTTGGTGCTATTCAGGATTCTTATCCTTTGTTGATTGAGATTCATAAAAAGGTTGTTTCTAATCAGATTACACAGGGTAAGGTTATTACTGATGTTTCTCCTGTTAACGTTTCTCCTGTTGTTAGTTCTGATACTAAGGTTGCTGCGAAGAAAAAATCTTCGATTCCTCGTGGGAGGTTTAATAAGTAAAAATGTTTGTATCTATGCCTAGGAGTTGGTCTGCTGTTGGTATTAAGCAAATAGATGCTAATTATTGGGCTAAGCGTTGTGAGATTCCTGTTGGTACTCTTGAGCCTTACGAATCTTATGATATTGATAATGATGGTAAGCGTGTTATTCCTATGAGTGAGATTGTTCGTATTAAGTTTAATCCTGTCGGTAAAAATTTCACTGAGAATACTGCATTAACTGTTCTTTCTCTTGGTGGTAGTGGTGATGGTAAGGGGCTTATTCAAAAAATTGCTATTGCTGTTTTACAAGCTGCTGGTTACAGGAATATTTGTATTGATCCTTTAAAGTTTGAGACTGGTCGTGCTATTACTAAATGGTCAAACAGTCCACGTTTACCGCCTAATATGGAGGCTCGTGGTATTCCTATGCATCATTTTATTCCTTCATCTATTATTGATAATATTCCTCGTTTGCATCATAATTTTCGTAAGTTCACTATTTATCTTTCTGAGCTTACTGAGAGTGAGTTTTTGCAAGGTATGGGTATGACTGATACTGCTGCTAGTTTTGTTTCTCGTTTGATAACAGGTCGTTATAATGGTGATTGTATTGATTTCGCAGGTAGAGAAATAATTACTTTTTCTGAGTTAGAACGTGCACTTAATATTTTAAGCTCTAAAGAAAATGGTTATGAAGAAATTCCTCAAGCTAGTGCTGATAATGCTATGCGTGTGCTTGCTAAATTGCAAGATTTAAAGATTGTTGGTGATGGTCGTTATCGTTCTCTTGATCCTATGAATGAGTGGAATGCAGATAATTCGAATAAAGTAATTACAATTAGTTATAAGACTTATCCTCAGCGTTTTTTGACTTTTCATGTTGGTTTTTTAATTTGGAAAGCTGGTAAGTATCATATTAATTCTGATGATAAGAAACCTATAATGTTTTTCCTTGACGATGCAAAAGAATACGCTGATGCTAATATTAAATTTGTTGATTTTAATTTCGCTGTTGATCAAATTAATCAGATTGGTTTTAATTATCGTGGTGCAGGTGTTTATGATTGGTTAAGTGTTCAGTCCCTTAGCATCATTAGTCAGACTGTTGCTGAAACTTTCAATATCAAACTCATTAGTCCTTACTTCAAGAATCCTAAGAGTCTCAGGAATATAAATATTCCTGACAAAGTTATTCATTGGCTTGAGACTGATGTTTTAGTTAAGGATAAGGAACGTCATTTAGTTCAATGGGTTCTTGTTGATCCTGATAATAAGGTTAAAGTATTTTTCCCTTTTACGCCTCCGTGCAATCATTTCAAGGAAATATACTTCAATCGTGAGGTTGTTGAAACATGAAAGATACTACTCTAGAAAAAATATTGTTGGTTGTTTGGTCTATTTCTAATCTTGGATGGTGGGCTGTTTCTATCGTTCTTGGTTACGTGTACAATATTGATGTTGTTCCTAGTAAGAATAACTTTGAAGAAGTGTTGTGGAATTCTTTTTACGCATTAATTTCTCTTATTGCTTGTGCTGGTATTTACGTGCGTGCTGTGAAGAAAGGTTGGGTTTTTGATGAAAATGAAGAGGTTGAAGAATAATGGTTAAATTAAATAATTTAGATTATGGTGATAAAATTGTTATGACTCTTTTTTTTATTTTTATGGTTATATCTATTTTAGTTCTTTGTTTTGTTGCAGACTATCAAGAAAATCAAATAGAAGAATTAAGAAAAGAACGTAACATGTTAGAAATTCATTCAAATTGGGTTTGTACTGATTATGAATATAAATATTCTTTAGTTTTAGATCATACATATTTGAAGCATGATAATTTTTTTGATGTTGAAAAATATTGTGATGATTTGTATTGCGAAACTGAAGAAATGGCTAGTAAATTTTTGAATACAACTAATCCAGATTGGGAGAATTGTCGAAAAAAATGCCGTGATGTATCTCATCAAGATATTTTAGATATTTTGTCAGATAAAGCTGTTCCTGTAGTTAATAAAATTTGTACTGGGGAGACGTTGCAATCTAATGGAAGAGTAAAAAATGTTTACTATGAGGTATTTATAGAATGATCTTAGGATATTTTTTCTCAGGTATTTTTTGTGGTGTTATTTTTAGTGTTCTTGCCACTTTATTTTCAAAAAAGTTTTTATTTTTCTTGGTCAAGTTACACATCATGAGTGTGGATGATCAAATTAAGTATTTGAAGCGTGAAGCTTCTAATGCTAAAAAGATTGCTGTGAAAAAGAAAAAGTTTAATATTATTGACAACTTAACTCACGGCAAGAAAGAATTTATTAATCGTTTGGGTGATATGAAATGAAAAGAATTAATTTTGAATATTTATTTTTGAAATCTGTTATAGCTATGGCTATATCAATGTTTTTTTATGGCATGGCTAATGTTATAAAAGTTTACACTACTGGAATGATAATTCCTGAAGGATATTATTTTATTGGTTACATGGTAAATATTTTATATTTCTATTGTTGGGGATTAAGTATATCTGTCGCTTCTGTTTTTATTGACAAGTATTATGAGGATAAAAATGAATAATCGTGCTGAAATGGGTATTGGTAGTTTGATTTTATTTATTGCTGCTATTTTAGTTGCTGCTGTTGCTGCAAGTATTTTTATTAGTCAACCTAATTTCAATTCTGGTTGTTATAATTTCCCTGAATGTTATGAGCCTATTAATGAATCTTATTTCAAGAATAATAATTATTCTTTGAGTGATTATACTTGTGATGAATTATATATTTCTTTGAATTTTGATGATGCTAATTTAAGAAAAGCTGAAAGGATAGAATACTATGAGCATAAAGTAACTAGAGAGCATTTCCCTTTTACTTATTTTCTTGAGTATAATCGTGAAGATGTTTTTGAGGATTTTTTAATTCGTTGTCTAGAAGGTGGTTATGATGGCGATTAAGGGACAGGCTGCTTTAGAATTTTTAACTACTTACGGTTGGGCTTTTCTTGTTATTTTGGTTGCAATCGGTGGTTTGAGTTATTTTGGAGTGTTTGATTTTAGTAAGTATTCTCCTGATCGTAGTTATGGCAAGGAGTTGCCTATATTGAATGAGACAACTACTTATTATCCTTTGGATTATTATTCTTGTGATTATTTACATGATAGTCTTGTTTTTGGTTATCCTGTTGTTTCGTATGAATATGTGAAATATTATAATTCTACTTTTGAAAACGGTACTTTTAAAACTGGTGGTGGTGGTAGAAATTATCTTGATGATACAATCAAAGATTTTTATTTCAATAATTGTTTCGAGGAGGTTTCTTCTTAGATGGCTACTTATCTTCCTCGTGATGGTAAAAAGGAACGTTGGCTTATGCTTAATGGTAATGAGTTGTGGATTACTTGTGATCAACTCGCTATTATTAACATGGTCTATGATTTCTTAGAGGAAAATACTACTTCGAAGAAAAAACGTTTCACTACTAGTGAGATTGCTGTTGGTGTTGGTAAGCGTAGCGATAGTGTGAGTAATGCTTTGCTTCGTTTAGCTTTCAAGCAGAATCCTTTTGTTCGTATATTTGCTGATAGGTATCCTAATAAGAGTGGTGGGGTTCTTACTGTGCAAAAATACGAGCTTATTCGCCATGTTGAATGATCTCTATTAGGGGAACTTATTTTTTTGTTTGTCTTGTACACGTGCATGTTGCCGCCTAGCTAACCGTTCTGTTTTGGTGTTGGTTGGTTGGTGGTTTTTGTTTTCGGCTGCTTTTGCGGTTATATTCCATCTACGATGGAAAGCACACGGTGTTAATAGCACCGTGTTGTTTTAAAGCACCGTTTGCTAATTATTAGCGATTGGTTGCTATTTATGCCTATATGGGGTGTTTTTGGAAAAATGGTAAGAATTTTTGGAAAATCGAAAAAAGAAGGCGTATCAGGATCAAATCTTCCTGCTCCTGCAAAGCCTGAGAATATGGTTCAACAAAACATGATGGCTCTTGATAATAGGATCAAGGATGTTGAGGGTGCTGTGAGTAATATTTCTTCTTCTGTTCGTAAGATGGCGGAGGGCATGGATCAGATGTCTCAATTAATTATTTCTCAAGCTACTGCTGTTGATAAGCCTGATGCAGTTAATGATTCTAAAGCTATTAAAACGAGTTCTAGTGAACTTATGGGTGATGAAGTAGAGTTTACCATTCCTCATCAAGTGCATACTTGTAAGATGAGTGATTTTCCTGCTTTGAAACAATCACTAAATAATAAGGGTTGCATTATTACAGATGCTCGTTTTCCTAGCTTATCTTTAGATGTGATTAAAGACTCTAATATATCTTCTACAGAAGATAATTAGTAAATTCGAGGTTATGATTAAAATGTTTACAGTACCAGCACCCTCAGAAAAGCTTTTCTCAGGAAGACTACGTATAGGTACTGTAAAGAAAAACTATAGAATTCTAGTGTTTAAGGGGAAATTAGAAGATAAATATATACTAGTACCTAGAGTTTCTAGTAAATTTATTGGTAAGAATAGTTGTAAAAAAACGAGTCTGCATTCCGAACTTAGAGTTAAAACTTTGTTTACTGCTTGTTGACTTGTATATATATTTTGTAGGATATAAATTATAAAAAAATGTTAGGAAGAATTAATTGGGATAAAGTGTTTGCTAGTTTTGGCAGAGATCGTAGTCACAAGCCTGATTTGTCTGAGGCTGAGAAGAAGAAGTTTTATGGATTTCCTAATAAGGATTTTCCTATTGTTGCTGCTCGTTGTAGAAATAAGATTCCTGAGCGTTATAGTGTGCGTAGATTACACAAGCGTTTCAAAGGTAATATTTGTGATGATTTGAAGAAGTAGGTATTTATCAATGGTTGTTGAAGGTCGTTTATATTCTAAGGATTTGGATGGTGTTTTGCATTGGGTTCTTGATGCTGAGCCTTTTGTTGTTAGTTTGTTCAATCGTTTGTTTACTCGTTCTTTGGTTTGTGATCTTGCTGGTGTTTTCACTCATCGTCCTCGTATGTTGCGTGATTCTTTGATTACTCGTCGTGATCTTGATTGGTTTCGTGGTCGTTTTGACTTAACTATTTCTAGTGCTGATTTGGAATTATTAATTTATGGTACTATTAAGCGAAAGAAGAATGTTGCTAGTTTGGATCGTGCTTTTTCTTTAACTACTGTTTCTAATTTGTCTTTGTCTTTGCCTTTGCGTGATTATCAATCTCAGGTTGTTAATTTAGGTCTTGCTCGTGGTTCTTTGTTGTTGGCTGATCAGGTTGGTCTTGGTAAAACGCCTGTTGGTGTTGCTTTTTCTAGTTTTAATCTTCCTGCTTTGATTGTTGTTCCTCCTACGCTTGTTACACAATGGGAGTATGAAATTAAGAAGTTCATTCCTGATGCATGTGTTCATAAGATTTATGGTCGTACTGTTTATGATCTTCCTGCTGCTGATTTTTATGTTACTGCTTATTCTCGTATTGCTTGGTGGGCTGATAGTTTCGTTTCTAAAAATATTTCTATTGGTACTTTGATTCTTGATGAGTGTCATGAGCTTCGTCGTAGTGAGAGTAAGAAGTATGAGGGTGTTCGTATGATTTCTAGTCTTGTTCCTTTTCGTATGGGTTTAAGTGCTACTCCTATTATGAATTATGGTGTTGAGATTTGTAATGTGATGGATATTCTTGATCCAACTGTTATTCCTGATCGTAGTGAGTTTGTTCGTGAGTGGACTAAGCATGGTAGTATTCGTGATCCTGTTGCTTTTGGTAGTTGGCTTCGCCGTCAAAACGCTCTTGTTCGTCGTACTCGTAAAGATGTTGGTTTGTCTTTAGAGCCTGTTAATCGTATTGTTTACAATATAGAGGCTGATCGTGAGAGTTTGGAAGCTTTAGAGGAAGAAGCTAGTCTTCTTGCTTTGAAAGTTGTTACTGGTGATTTTCATACTGCTGGTGAAGCTAGTCTTGATTTTGATTGGAGGCTTCGTCAAGCTACTGGTGTTGCTAAAGCTAAAAGTGTTGCATCTACTGTTCGTTTGATTCTTGATAGTGAGGAGAAAGTTGTTCTTTTTGGTTGGCATCGTGATGTTTATGATATTTGGCTTAATGAATTGAAAGATTTGAATCCTGTTCTTTATACTGGTTCTGAGACTCCAAAGCAAAAGCTTGATAATTTTGATTCTTTTGTTAATGGTGATTCTCGTATCTTGATCATGAGTTTGCGTTCAGGTGCAGGTCTTAATGGTTTGCAGAGTGTTTGCAGTCATGTTGTGTTTGGTGAGCTTGATTGGAGTAACGGTATTATGGATCAATGCATTGGTCGTTTATGGCGTGATGGTCAAGATGATCAAGTGAATGCTATTTTCATCACTATTGAGGATGGTAGTGATCCTATGATGGTTGAGACTATTGGTTTGAAAGCTGCTGAAGCAGGTAAAATTATTAATCCTACAAGTGATAAATTCATCGCTCCTGCTTATTCTGATAAGAAGCGTGTTTCTGAAATGGCTCGTGATTATTTGCGTAAGCGAGGTCATGATGTTTTAGATACTAGCTTTGTTAAGTTGAAAGAAGATAGTACAGAGGCTCATACTTGCTCTATTTTGGACGATCTTACTCTTGATGTGCAAGAAGAAGATGTTATGCAAAAACAGATTTATGAGGCTTTAAATGATGTTTTCAGTGTTGAGCGTGAAAAGCGTATTAGTAAGAAGAGTCGTCTTGATTTCTTGATCGAAGACAATATAATTGTTGAATGCAAGGTAAAAGGTAGTAGTCGTACTGATATGTTGAGACAGATAAAGCGTTACAAGAAGGAATTTCCTGTTGTTAAGTGTATTATTCTTGTTGCTCCTTACAAGTTGAAGACTTTTGAGATTGATGGAGTGCCTGTTTATAGTGTGAATGCAGCTAAAAATTCTTTGTTGATAGAAGGATTGAGTTAAATTACTTCAAAAGTGAACTAAATTACTTCAAAAGTGAACTAAAATAGTTCACTTTGTTAAAAATTAATAATTACAACTTTGGCTAAATAGGTACTAATTATTGATTTTTTAAAGAAATATTTATATAGTTTGCTATAATTATATTTGTTGGTGATATTATGGAACAAACGCCTGAATATATTAAAAAATTAGAAAAGATGGAAGAAGAAGCTAAAAATAACGTTAGAAATGATGTTATTGCTCAAGAAGTTTTGAAAAAGGATTGGGATGATTTGTATAAGATGATATCTGATTCAAAAAGACTTTTAGAAGCTTTATCTCATAGAATGAGGGCACCTGTATTTGCAGATGAGCCTATATCTGAAAATGATTATCTTGCTGTTTCTAGAATTAAAGATTCTGTAAGTGAAGCTTTTGACATTTATTATGAATCGAATGGGTATTAAAAAATGTCTTATGAGCGATCGTTAGTATTAGTCACTAGAAATGGTTTTGTAACAAGAAACTTAGTAGATGATTATTATTCAAGAATTAGGGGTGTTAAAGGTGTTATTGGTATATCTTTGGATTCTGATGATTTTGTTGTTGCTTCTGTAGTTTGTTTTGATGGTGATGATTTAATTTTTACAACAAGTAAAGGACGAGTTGTAAAATTTAATGTAGATCATTTAAAAATTGTTTCTAGAAAGTCTCGTGGAGTTAGAGCTATGATTCTTGAAAAGGGAGATTTTATATCTTCTGTTGTTAGAACTCGATTCTTTGATGAGATAAAGAGAATTGCTAACGTTTAATTTTATTTTTTATTTTTTTATTAATTAAATATTCCTTCTAATTCGTAATCGTTAATTGGTTTATGTAAATGTTCTTCGATGTAAAACGAAAATGATTGTCCCCATTGTATTAATCCCATTCTCCATACGATATTTTTAAGATATGGAGCATCGTCCTGTGTTGTAATATAATCTTTCAATGCGTTTTTACAATCATATATTATGGCTCTAGTTTGTCTTTTCATCGTAATAACCTATAAAATAAAAAATAAAAAGAAGAATAAAATTATTCTTCTATTATCCTTGCAACTGGTTCTTGAATTTGCGGTGGGAGTATTCTTAGTTGAAATTCAATGCGAATACCTCCAACGTGCACGATCATTCTATCTTGTAATTTAGAATTGAGTGATGATGCACATTCACAAAGTCTTGTTTTGATTTCTTGTTCTGACAAGTTATTTTTGTATGTTTCCACTTTTTTCACCTTTTAATTTTTGAATAGTGTTTCTTCAGATGGCATACATTTGTTGCAGTGCATCCCTATTCTGTGCATTGGATGATTTTTCGGTTGGCTGATACCTATTTTCTTGCCGCATTTTTTGCATGTTACTGGTATTAGTTTTCCTTTCATCATTTCGCCGAATCCATCTGTCATTATTGTTTCACCTGTTGTATTTGCATTGATTGCATTCCCATTAGTCTGATGAATTCTTCTTTTACTGGTGCTAGTTCGATGTGAGCGTAGATTTCTGTTGTTTTCTTGCTTCCGTGTCCTAGTAGTATTTGAATGTTTTCTAGGCTCATTCCTCTTCGTCGTAGTAGTGTTGCGTACGTATGTCTCAGGCTGTGTGTGCTTAGTTTTTTAACAAAGCTGCATTCTTTGAACATTGTTTCAATTTTTTTCTGCAATGCTCTTTTTGTGTATTTTGTTTGATCACTTTTCACAAACAAGAATCCTTTGTCTCTATTTCCTGCGTATGCTTTGATGTGTTGCATTAATGCTGTTGATAGAGGTACGTAACGATCTTTGTTTCCTTTACCTGCAACAACTTTTAGTTGTCCGCCGTAAAAATCAATGTGTTGTATTTGTAAGTCATTGATTTCTTTTATTCTCAATCCTGTGAATGTTGCTAAGTGGATCAAGAGGCTTGTTGTATTATCTTTTTGCACTGATAGTGTTAGAATATGGTGTATTTCTGCATCGTTTAGATAATCAGGTAGTTTTCTTGCTACTTTTGGCACTTGATAGTTGCCTTCTTCACGTACTTTTTTAAACACGTAACGTACTGTTCTTGGTGTTGCGTTGTATTGTTTTAACACTTCTTTGATTTTATTGATCATGTTACGTGTTTGTACTGATTCTTTCGTTTGTTTTGTTTGTATTGGGTAATTCATTGTTGTACCTCATCAACACTTGGTATTTTTATTCCTGTTTCATCACAACATTTCTTACATGTTGCATACATTTTTTTTACTGGAATTTCTTCCATTTTAGCAGGTATTTCTATTATTGCAATTATTTCTTTTGATCCGCACCTAGAGCATTGATCAAGATTCATTTGCTCTGCAGTTTCGATGTTCATTAATCCAACAACATCTTTTGTTAAATCTACTTTATGATTTGGTTTTGTAATCATTTGTTTTCACCATTTGTTAAGAATAACTTTGATTCTTTTTTGTTTTCAATAGCGGAAGCGTATTCAGGAAATTCTTTTGCTAAGTTTTGTAATACTTCTTGTTCTGAGATTGGTTGTTCTCTGATGTTTTGTTGTATTTCTTGTATCGAGCTGGTTTTAAGATTAACCATTTGTTTTAGTTCTTTTGCTATTCTTTTACTGTGTTGTGATATTGTTTGTTCTGCTATTGATTTTGTTATTGGTTGTAATCCTTGCTGCATTAATTCATCAAATCTTTTTTTAAGAATTTCACTAATGTCAATTTTATCTATTTCTTCATTCATTTTATGAATTATTTTAGATTGGAAATATTGATCAATAACTCTAGCAACTTCTGTTCTTATTGATGATACATATTGTTGTGCAACCATTTTACGAATTAAACTATCAAGTGCTTTTCCTTGAGTACCTGTTAGTCTTAATCCTTCATGTTCTATGAAATTATCTTCTCCGATCATAGCTCTACCTCTTTTAGTGGTTCTCCGCATTTAGGGCAATTAACCCATGTTTTGTCATATATTGTTGTAAAATTACAATTATTGCAAATGTTTAGTTTAATTGGTCTAGACTTTCCAAGATAAATGTTGCCAATTATTTTTAATAGGTATATTTTTCTGTAATCTATGTCTTGAAGTTCTGTTTTATTGATATAAACAACGCATTTTAATTGTTCTTCTTTAGATTTTTTTAAAAATTCTTCTTGAGAACACGTGATGCCTATTGGTATTTTATTTTTATTTTGAAGAGTAAATTCTTCAATTATTGTATTGATTTGTTGTTCGTACACTTTGATTCACCTATTGTCCTGTCAAGACTTCTTCTAATTGCTGTCTTGCAGTTTGTTTTATTGGTTTCAGTCCTAATGACTTAACATGATTCACTAAGCTTTGCATTTTTCTTTTTCCAGTTGTTTTAAGTCGCAACTATTGACTATTTTAGTTCAGGATCAATTCTAAAATTGATTAGTTGGTTGTGTTTTCTTACTTTGTTTCTGAATTCTTTTATTTGATTGTGAGTCCAGTATATTGGTTTAATGTCAGGTGCTAGTTGATTGTCGAAGTAACAATCTGCTGCTTTAACATTCCATACTTTGCATAAATCTAGTTTAAATTTATTATTTTCAAATGGAATTTTCCAATTACATATCATAAATACTGTTATTTCTTTGGATTTATAACCTGCTTTAATTAGATCATCTATACATTGTTTAATTCTTTTTTGTTCTGTTATTTGATGATCCCATGCAATGCGTATATTTTTGAATCTGTTGCTTTTTAACGCTTGAGCTTTTTCTTCGTTCATGTATCTGTAGTCTATGCCGCAAATAAATTCGTATTGAACAACTTTGTTGTTCACTCTTTTAGAACCTAGTTCGTTTAGTATTTCTATGCAACGATCTTTGTATATTAAGTTCATATCCATAATTTTAACGTCATTGCGGATTATTTCAGGAATTTCATGATATGTTGCTTTTGTTCCGTTTTCAAATGTTTCTCTGCAAAATTCGCACATGTTAGGGCAACCTTCACTGATCCTAATCCATTGTTCTTGTGCATTTGATTTGTTATATGATCCTTTTGCATATGGTTTGCTAAGTGATGGTTTTGATTTGACTTGTTCGTTGAATTTTAATTGCATTTGTTTTACCTCGTGGATTATGATGTAAGCCACCCTCAAAAATAAATTGTTGTAAGTTATAAATCTCCTTTTGCTTTCATTTCAGATATTCTTTTATGTACTTTTTCTAATAGTTGTTTTTTTGTTAGTATTTTTGGTTTTTCTTCTTGTTTTTTAATTATTTTTTCTTCTTGTTGATATTTTACTCTGAATGTTGTGTGTATTTTGAAATGGCATTTTTCACATAGTGTTTGATGGTTATTTGATTTATTGTTGGTTTTATCTCCGTCTATGTGGTGTATTCCGATCTTTTTATTTGATTTGCATGTTTGGCAATTAGTTGAAATCATAAAAAGATATTGTTGATAATTATCTTTTTTCCAATTATTCCAAACTACGTTTGCGTGTTTAGATGTATGTTTGAATTCGACTGTTATTAACATTTTAATTTTGACACTGTTTTATAAAGTAAGGATTTTACTTGTTCGTAGATGTGTTCTTTGATCTTGCCTTCGAATCGAAAATGCATCCTTCCTCCTTTTCTTGCTAGTCTGATATATGTGTCGTAGAGGTAAATACTCCAATTCATCATTGGTGCTACGAATAGAGCTGCATTTCCTCCCCATCTGATCGTATGAAATATCCAAGGGGTTTTCAGTATCTTGATCTTAGGAACTGTGATTGTGACTGATTTACCGTATGTTTGGCAGTAGTTGTAGTTCATTTTGTTTCACTTATTCAACCATTCAAGTTCTGTGCCTAGCCAGTATTTCCAAACTGTCGCTCCTTTAATTCTCCATATTTTAACGAATTGTGCGTGGAACGGGTCTTTCTTTTGTAGTTTTGCTAACTCTGCTTTTGCAGATGGTCTTGTTTTGTGTTTTCGATTCATCTTTATTCCTCGTCTTTTGCTCTTTCAGATAATTGTTCGTATGCTTGTAATTGTCGTTGTAGTTTGATTGTAAATTCTGTTTGCTCTGCTGTCATTCCTTTGAATGATACTTGGTGTGATAATATTCTTCGAAGCATTGCAGCTTCGGTTGTTTTTATTGAAAATTTAACTTCGAGTTCCATTTTGTTTCTCCGAAGGTGTTTTTGTTCACCTTTGCATTTTGTAAAGATGAACTACTATATAAACTTTTCGTTTTTCGTTCTAACCTATGAAAAATATATGTGTTTTGAGGGTATATTGATCCATTTTTGCCTGTTTTTGTTCATGGTTTATGTTATTTGATGAACTTTTGGTGTCTACGTGCAGAATTATAGGGTTTCAGGTGTTATATCTTGATTTCATCTTTTTCTAAAAAAAAGTTATGCACTATGTAAAGTAGTTACGATTCTTCTCTCAGATGGACTTTCAGGAAGTCTCTTGATGTTTTCCATAGGTAGAAAAAGGATTGTTTTTAGAGCTATTTCTGTGCGTTTAATGGTGTGCTGCTGATAGCTTCTGAATAGATATATTTATATAGTAGCTTATCTAGAAAAAGGGTATAAATCACATTTTTGCTTTTTGTGGTTTGAAAATTAGAGGTTTTTACTATGGCTACTGATGTTGTGGTTGCAGATGTTCCTTGTCCTTCTTGTGGGGCTAGAAACTGTTGCTCTCGTACTAATTGTCATTCTTGCAATGTTAATTTGCTTTATGATGGTGGTTTTTAGTTTTTGAGGTGTATTTAATTTATGGCTGTTAAACGATCCAAGGATTCGATTCTTTATGATATTTTGCATATTATTAGGTCTCTTGATCCTATTCGCCCTACTCACTTATTATACAAAGCTAATTTATCTCATCAGATGATGAACGAATATCTTGATGAAATGATTGCTGCTGATTTGGTTCGTGTGAATAATGCTTTTGTTGTAAATAAATATACTCATAAGACTTATAGTGTAACTATAAAAGGTATTGATTGTTTGCAAAAATTAGCAAGTATTAAAAAGATCAAAGATAGTATAACTGATGAATTTGGTATTAGTTTTCGCTAATGTTGTATTTGAAGGTGATTTTTATGGCTGTTGAACAAAGATTATTGCATATTGTGACTGAATTTGCTGCTTTTTTCCTTGCTGCTTTTTTGGTTTGGGTTGCTACTCGTACTAGAAGATTGAATTTTTGGGAGAAAGTTGGTTTATGGGTTGCTGCTGTTGCTAACGTTGTTATTGATGGTTATTTATTGTTTACTTGGTTTGGTATTTTTTAGTTAAATCTTAAGAATGTCAAAAAATCGCAAAAAATTCAGATGCAAACCTTGAGTGTTTGTGTTGTTTCATATTGATTGGTTGTGCTTTGCTTTTTGTGACTTGTTGTTAAATATGTGTTTTAGTACCCGTCTGATCACATATCTCGTCAATTAACAACTACGTTTGCCCACCACACCTTGCACCTCACACACCTATTCGGTTGTTGAACTCTTCTTTGAGTTAACAGCTTCATAGCAAGGCACAGCCATTCCTTTTTTCATATTCAATAATACATGCATTGAATTGAATTTGTTCAAGTTCGACATCGACAAGTTGATTTAATAAAGTCGTGCAACGCTATGAGAGCAAACGCCACTAAAAAACAGCTTGAACTTGTTTTTTTTTTATTTTTTTATAGAATTTCTTATTTTAATATATCTTTTGATGGTTTTGAAAAATGGTTGATAATATTGTTTCTCGTCGTTTAATTCGTGTTGGTACTGGTCAGTTGTTTGTTACTATTCCTAAGTCTTTTGTTAAATCTCTTGATCTTTCTGTTGGTGATCGCTTTTTTTGGTCTGATTCTTCTGATGGTTTTTCTTTATTGCTTGGTTTTTCTAATGCTGTTTGTCCTTCTACTGTTCTTTTGTCTCATGAGAAGAGTTTTCGACTTTCTGTTCCTAAGGTTAATGCTGCTTTTTTTTCTGATGTTTCTATTGTTAATTTTTCTATTAAAGAAGGAGTTTTGTTTTTGGGAAAAGCAGGTAACTGACTCACTATTTTTTATTTTTTCAAGTATTTTTTTTCCTTATTTCCTCGTTTTGGCATAAAGGATCAACTTGAAATTTTGTCGATAATGAGTAGTTCCTGACAGCCATGACAATTATAATATATATGTTCTACTATATAAATGTTCGGAAAGAATGAGTAATTTACTATTTTTTGAAAAAAAAAGAAAAAAATTACTCTTAAATAAGAGTAATTGCTAGAGACTTGTCAGCGATACCAACGTCTGCTTGGTCTTTAGTGTCGTCTTGAACTCCATATGCTAATTGTTTATCAACAGTTAGGTATGGTGCCATGTCGATCACGTAAACCGTAAATGTTTCAGATGCAACATTGTCTCCGTCAGGTACAATAGTAATTGTTCCTGTTTCGTGTCGAGTGTTGTCGTCATTTAGACTTACAGTATCAGTTTCAGATAAACTGTACCATTCTTCAACATTTTTCAGTCGTTTAACTTGTTCAGTGTAAGCTTTTGCTCCACTTAATCTGATTTCGCTAATGTTAGTGTTTTCTGCATAGTCAAAACCAACTAATTTAGTTTCCCATAAGGATTTGTCGTCTGCATTTTGGATTCGTAATTTATCCATAATGTAGTTAGTTGTTCCAACAGTGATGTTATCAGAAATCACAAGTCCATCTTCATCATATAATGATAATGATTGACTAGTTGAACCTTTACTAGTATCTAATTCAATAGGTGAACTTTCTAAAGAAATAACTTTTTCTTTTGCAATACCATAGTGGTATGTGCTATCAAAAGCGATTGCTTTAATCATGTCACCAACTACGAAACCAGTTAGATCAACATTTTCACTTGCATTACTTGAGAAAGAACCGATGTATTCGTATTCGCCTTCGTGTTTATTAGTATTTGTATTTAGGTGTTTAGCCCAAACATAAATAGTAGTAGCTACTTGGCTACGATCATCACTTTCTACATCATATACAGATGCTTTTAATGTTGCAGACTTACCGTACAACTCTGAAGAAATAGTTTGTAATTCTCCATCAACTTCTGCTTGTGTTAATTCAGAAGGTGTACTATCTCTGTCACCGCCTACATCAAATCCTACTACTGCTGCTGTTACAACAACACCTAGAATTATTAGTAAGGTAATGACAATACCTTTTAAGAAACGATTGTCTTCTTTTCGACTATCAGATCTTTTACCAGATTTAGTTTTTGCCATAGAGTTTTTCACCCTTTGTATCAAGTTAACCATTCTTGATCTTTTTCATCAAAAAATTATTTTTTGACTAGATTAACGAAGTATTCAACAATGGCTTAGTTTGTTTACTCCGTGTCGTTAATCTCAACAATATATTTCGCAAAATATATTATTTAGTTATTATCTTGTTTTGTTTCATTTATAATATTTTCTTCTTTTTGTGTTAGTAATTTAGTTTTCATTGATTTTTTGTTGTTTGTTGTTATTTCTTTTTTATCTTACTACTTCTTTATTTTTTATTGTTTGGTTATTACTTTTTTGTTATTGTTTTATTTCTTGTTACTTGTTTGATTATTATTAAAAAGTTGGCAATTTTTTAATTGCGAGTAATGTTTTTGTGGTTTTTGATTTATTTGTTTTGGTTCGTTAGAAACGTTTTTAAAGTATTTTTATCAGTTCTTTATTATATGGCGAAAAGTGCTAAAACAACTAAAACAACTAAAAAAAATTCTTTATCTAAAAAGCAGAAGATATTGATGTTTCTTCCTCTTATTATAGGGATTGTTGCATTATGTATTCAGATTTTTGTAGATTTTGACGGTACTGAATTATGTCGATATGATGTTATTGATGGTGAGTTATCATTAACGTCTGACTGTCAGTATGTAAGTTCTATTCCTTGGTTGGAGAATATTTTAAACTGGGTTGTTGGTATTGGTCTTGTAGGTGGTACTATTGGTTTGATTACTTATTTCGCAACTAAAAAAACAAGGTGATTTTTATGGGTTTGAAAAAAAACGTTGTTAATGTGTCTGCTGGTTTGCTTGCTTTGGGTGGCGGTGCTGCTCTTTATTTTGGCATGCCTGTTGTTGGTTATGGTCTTGCTATTGGCTCTGCTGCTGTGTTGTTTTTCCGTAAACCTATCTACAATTTTATTGACTCTTCTCGGAGTAAAAGAGGTCGTTAATTATGGTTAATAAACGTAAATCGAAAAAAGAAAAGTTTGATGCTCGTCCTTTAACTTGGGCTTTGACATCTATTTTCACTATTATCATGTCTGCTAGTTTGTTCAGTATTTTTAACAATCAAGGTCAAGTTGCTGATTGGATTTGGATTTGTGCTGGTGCTAGTATTTTTATGTTGATGTTGTTGATTTATGTTGGTCATTATACTACTAATGAGACTTTGGCTTACGTAAAGCCTCGAAGGTGATTTTTATGGTTAAAAAAAATATTAATACATACACTCGTCGTGATGGTACAAAAGTTTCTTCTCATAATAGAGAGACTAATGCTTCTGATCTTCCTGTTTTGAATGCCACTAATATTTCGAAGCTTAAGATGAAACATCAATCTTTAAAGGCAAACTCTAGTTTTCATTCTTTATCGAATAAAAATAAAATTCCTTCTTCTAAATTCAAGTCAGGTGATTTAGTTAAGAAGGAAGATCGTGGTTGGGATGGTGATGAGATTAAAGCTAATTTAATTATTGTTGATGCGAAATTTGTTGATGAATCTAATATTGTTGGATTTGGTGAAGAAGGTTGGTGGTATCGTGCTTTTCCAACTAAGGATTCTGTTGATGCTCTTTGGGGTGTTGATAAAGATGATTATGCTCAAAATGTTAAAAATCCTGCTTTTAATCACGAAAGTTGGTTAGAAAAAGGTCATTATCCTAAAGATGATTTAGGTTATCAATAATTGGTGATTTTAGAAAATGTCTAATGATAGTACTAAGAAAATGGGTTTTTTTGACAAGCTTTTTGCTAGTGGTCGTGAGGCTCTTAGTTTGAAGAATATTATTGGACGTTTATTTATTATTTTTGGTTTTGGTTTTCTTCTTGGTGTTGATTTATTTATTAAGAATGTTAATGAAAGCGGTCTTTTGAAAGGTATATATCACAGTTATCGTGAAGGTTTTGTTCGTGGTATGGGTGCTTTTTGGGATGTTTTATCAACTGTTGTAAATAATATTGGTTCTGATTCTCCTGTTGCTATTGGTGGCGGTACTTGGATTATTTTCGCTCTTATTACTATTGGTTTATTTGCTTCTCTTTTTCATGTTGTTCGTACTGTTCTTGATATTTTTGATTTTGAACAGGGTGAAGCTCTTAGTGCTATTACTGTTCTTGCTCTTACTTTTATTGTTATTTTGATCGGTGGTTTTATTTCGTCTAATGTTTCTGATTTTAACATTATTGAAGGAAATAATATGATTGATACTGTTAATGATGTTGATGATGTTGTTGCTGATTTGAACGTTTCTGTTGGTGATAATGTTTCTGATTCAGGTGATCCTTTGGTCGCTGTTATTGATTTACTTGGGTGATGATTTATGGTGAATAAAACTATGTTGTTTGTTGCATTAGCTATTGTCGTGATAGCTAGCGGTTATTTTGTATCTACTGAATTTAGCATTGCTAAAGATGTCGGTTTTGATTCGACTGATTATCGTTCTGCTATTGATGATGCTTTTGATAGTTGCAACACTGCTCGTGCTTCTTTGTTATCTGAAGGTACTTCTTGTGAGGCTTGTGCTTTGTCTTGTTCTAGTGTTGGTTCGACTAAACAGTCTGATGGTTCTTATACTGTTGATTTGAGTAAGTTATCTACTACTTACACTGGTTTTTACACTAATGTTGATTGTGATTATTTAAGTGGTTCTTCTGTTAGTTCTCATCAATCATCCAATCCTTCTTATTACAAGCCTGTTGGTGCTCCTTTGAGTGTTAAGAGTTATTGTTTTGATACTATTCGAGTTTGCGAGATTCAAGTTGGTAATGCAGAGGTTGTGAGTGAAGAAGACATTGATCATGGTATTATTCAAAGAGTTCGTTATGCTTATGCTTATGCTGATTGTGATTCTGATGAAATTATTGAGCCTAAAGGTTACACTTACAAGTATCGTCTTGTTTGTGATTCTAATGCTTATGCTAGTGGTGATAAGTTGGATTCTGATAAATCTGATCTTGGTAGTTGTTTTTTAACTTCTAGTCCTGATCCTGATGCTTCTTCCTTGAGTGCTTCTGTTACTAGTTTAAATGTTGCTTCTTCCGCTATTATTGATTCTGAGTTGAATGTTCGTGGTGTTGTTGAGGCTCAATCTTCAGGTACTTATTTTGTTGTTGCTCAGATTATTGATTCTTCTGCTGCTGTTGGTTCTTTCAGTGTTGGTACTTCTTTCACTGCAAGTAATCCTTGTAGTAATAGTTTGCAGACTGCTGGTATTTTTATTAATATGAATGCTGGTGATCAAGAAGTTGTTGATATTTCTCTTCGTACTCCTTCTGTTGCTGGGGGTCATAAGGTTGCTTTTATTGTAACGGATAGTTGTTCTAATATCATTACCTACGATTATGAAATTAAAGATTTAGAATTGCAATCTAAAGAAGATTTTGTTGATGATTCTATTGATGTTATCATTACTGAAGAACCTGATTTTTACGAAGATTACGTTGAAGATTTACTTGATGGTTTTAATGATGAGTTGGATCGTGTTGATGAAGAGGGTTGTAGTGATGAAGATTTGATTGTTGATGGTTGTCCTATTGCTTATTGTGACGTTGATGGTAATGTTGTCTTGAACGATGTTATTGAATGTGATGATGGTACTACTGTTGATCCTAAAGATTTAACTGGTGGGTTTGTTGGTGAAGAACTTTCTTTTGGTCAAAAGATTTTTTATTTTGGCGAAGGTGGTTATGGTCGTTCTTCTGTTATTGTTATCGCTATTTTTGTTGCTGGTGTTTTTTCTATCTTTGCATTTTCTAATGGCGATTCTTCAAAAAGTTCAAGAGGTAGAAAATAATGGCTTCAAAAAAATCTAAATCGAAAAAAGAAAAGAATCAAGGAATGAAAACTTTCTTGTATGTTGTTGCAATATTTTTATTTTTAGGTATTGCTGGTTTAATTACTGTTGGAGCTAATCAAGGTTTCACTATTACTGCTATTCCTGAGTCTCAAGCTTTAACTCCTGAGTTTCAAGTTTGCACTGCTGATTTTTTAAGTGGTGATTGCATTGAGCGTAGTGAGAGTATGATTCCTCGCAGCAAAGTTTCTGTTGATACTGCTGGTGAGTTTTTTGATTGTACTAGTGAAGCTTCAGGTACTTATATTCCTTTGAACACGAATATTGGTTGTGAGTTTAATATTTTCGCTGATGGTGTTCTTTATAGTGTTTATGATTGTCCTGCTGATGTTAACAGTGAAGATGAGTTGGATTCTTGTGAACGTCTTGCTTGGAATATTGATAGTTCAAGAGAGTTTTTTGTTAAAGGAGGTCAGTCTTTATTTATTGAGCCTAAAGGTGTTTTGTTTACTGGTCTGGGTACTGTTCAAATTGTTGAGCGTTATCCTGCTTATGGTTTGCGTTTAGAAACTGCTGAAGGTCGTGATTTTGCTACTACTGAGTCTTGTTATTTACAAAGTCTTCCTAGTGGTGTGCAGACTATTGACGTTGCTTCTGCTGTAGCTCCTGTTGTTCCTGATAATCCTTTCAATGCGGTTACTGGTTGTACTCCTAAGTATAGTAGCCGTGTTGTTTTGCTTAATGGAGAATTAGTTTACATTAAAGAAGCTGGTCAGTATTATGAAATTGTTGAAACTGATGAAGGTTTGAATGTTGTTGATACTGTTAGTGGTGTTAAATATTCTGACGAGATTGAATGTATTCCTAGTGTTTTATGTACTAAGGATGCTAAGATTGTTGAAGATTTCGAAGATCAAGATGTAAGTCTTGTTGGTGGTGCATTGAGTGATTATGCTCCTGTTGTTGGTGATTCTTCAAAGCTTTGTCGTTATGATGTTGTTGATGGTAAATTATCTTTAACTGATGATTGCGTTGATATAAAACCTTGTGATGATCCTGAGAAGCCTTTACGTGATCCTGCTACTGGTGAATGTGTTGCTTTTGGTGAAGTTAAAGGTGAAGAAGTTGGTGTTGATTACTTCTTTATTTTAGCTGTTGGCATGGCTTTATTGTTCGTGATTGTTATTGTGCTTATTGTTCGTCAAGAGAGGTCAAAATGAGTCTTTTAATGGATTTGATTAAATTGCAACTTACGCCTAGTATTATTGGTATCTTGATTATTGCTTTAGGTATCGTTATTATTTGGCAAGGTTTTTTCCGTTTTGCAGTTATCAAACCAAATTTTTGGCTTATCTCTAAACGTATCGGTATTGCTTTAATTTTGCTCGGTTTGTTTGTTATGTTTGGGATTAGTATTTTCCTTAACATATTAGAGAGTACAACTTTGATTATAATATCTGCAATGATTTTATTTGCTGTAGTTATTATTATTTATTTATTATTACCTAAAGATAAAAAATCTAAAAAAAGTACTCGTAAGAAATAAAAGAATGTTGTTAAATAAATGAGGTTTGATTGAAATGAATGATACTATGGTTAGTATGGGTTTGACTGCTGCGAATGAAGCTAGTTTTAGTTTTAACTGGTTTTTCTTGTTGCTTGTTGTTTTGATTACTGCTGGATATATGTTTTGGTTATATCGTCTCTCTCAATTAAAGAGTGGTTCGACTGTTCCTTTTTATTCCTTGCTTTTCATTCCTCGTTTTTTGCCTGCTTTATTGTTCTTGATAGCCTTGATTGCAACTAGTAGTTTTAATATTCTTTTTTTCTTACTTTTCTCTCTCTACGTAATTTGGAGTCTTCTTTGGGGTCGTTCTCTTTACGAGGTTGCTAGTGAAGGTAATGCTTGGTGGTTTATTTTCATCTTTTTGGTTGAGCCATTTTTCATTGTTTATATGTTAACGTCTAGATAAAAGGTGATTTTTTGAAGAAGAAACAGAAAAAAAATAAAAAAAAGCACATGAAAAAACCTAGCAAGAAATGGAAAATTGCTTTATTTTCTTTTTTTGTTTTAGTTTTTATTGTCGTCATTATGAGGTTTTTATTATGGTGAAAATTGTGTCTATTATTAGTTTGTTTTTAGGCTTAATGCTTATGAGTGGCACTGCTAGTGGTGCTACTATTGATTTAACAAAGAACGAATCTGTTGAATCTAATGTTGATATTGAAAACACTGTTTTTGGTGTTAATTTTGAAGGTTTGTATTACACTGTTGTTATGGATGGTGATGTTGTTACTAAGATTGAGCTTGGTGGTAACGAACAAACTGAATTCAATATCACTACTGATGTTGATACTGTTGTTGAGTTAGCTCAGAATTATAACTCTATGAGTTGGGTTCAAATGATTGGTTTTTTGATCAATCGCATTGGTATTCCTAATGAATATCTTTTGAAGTTTACATAAAAAATATGTTGGTGATATGAAAAATGGCACGTTACACACTTTTAATTATTGCAGCAGTATTTGTTGTTGCGATCATAAGTCTATTATCTATATTAAATTTAGATATTCCTAGTGAGTCTGAGAAAGAATTTAATGAAAAATTAGTAAGAACAAATAATTATCAAGTATCTTTAATTGATGATGATTTTGAAGATTTTGAATGGGATGAATTTGATGAGAAACTTAGTTTAGAAATAGATTTTTCTTTAACTCCTTTTAGTGCTGATTACATTTATAAAAAAGGTTATATAACTATTTATTCATACGAACTACATTCAGAAATAAATGACGTTGATGTTTACTCATCTTTATATTCAGTAGATGAAACTAATTTTTTTTGGGATGGAGAACAAATGTATATGGGTTTAGATGTTAGAAAGGTTAGTTTTATTGAATCTTTTGAAGTTGATTATTTAGGTGGTGGTGACTTGGATATTGTTCTTGAAAAGGATTATGAAAGTGTTGTAAGTGAGGATATATATATTGATATTCGTGGTTCTGAAGATGATTTTTTCACTTCAGAAAATATTGTTACTTACAAATTGAAATATGTTGATGGAGATTTTGTTTCATTAACTGAAGTTTAATTTTAAAGCTTAAATGAAGGTGTTGCTCTATGAATAAGAATTTGTTATCAATCGTTGGATTATTATTTTTGATTGCTGGTATTGGTTTGTTTGCTACTAGCTTGAGCGTTGTTGATGATGGTATTCTTGTTGCATCTGCTCCTAATGGTGGTGGTTCTTTTTTTGTTGAACACACTTTAGATCAAGGTCGTGCTTTTTCTTCTCTTGTTTACGAAATATCTTTTGATAGTATTGCTTCTGAGGGTGAAAATAAAGTTTCTCTTTCTCCTTGGCAGGAAATGACTGTTTATGATGAAGATGATGATGATGATGAGGAAGAGACTGCTTATATTGGTCTTTACAAGCTTGATCCTAATCTTGATGTTTATGATTTCCGTGTTGAGGCTCGTGCTACTGGTAATGTTCGTGCTGGTGATAGTTATGATCGTGCTCGTGCTGAGATTGAAATGATGTATATTGACAAGGAATATCCTTGGGATTTTATCCAACAATGTACTAAAGATCGTCGTGATGAGTGTAGCAATGAAGATGATCTTCTTGTTCATAGTTATCGTCGTAGTAATGGTGATAAAAATTATGTTATTTTAGATGATGTTTCTTTTGGTAATCAGACTTCTGAAAAGCGTTTTAGTATTCGTAATGAAGAGCCTAGTGTTTCAGGAGAGGTTTTTTTAGAAGGTTACCTTCCTCACGATATTTACATTAAGTATGATAATTTCGCTTTTATTGTTATGCCTTGGGCTTTTGAGCGTAGTGCTAGTGCTAGTATTACTCATCCTGCTTCTGTTGATGTTTTTTATCGTACTCCTGAGCGTTTGAGTGATTTGAGTTATGGTTTTGGTGATTTTACTCTTGATACTTTTCAAGGTGTTCAAGAAGATTCTGTTATTACTTTGGATGTTGCTTCTCAAGCTAATGATTATTGTGATCGTGATAAGAATATTGATTCTTGCACTGTTCGATTATCTTTTAATAGTCCTACTGGTGGTGTTGTTTATGTTAAACCTGTGGAGACTTTAAAGATCGCTGAGCTTGAAGAACTTGTTGATGAAGTTCCTGATGTTATTGACGTGGTTGAAGAGCCTGTTGAAGATGAAGTTGAAGATGATTCTCCTATTGTTGATGATATTATTGATTTAATTACTGGCGGTGATGATGATGTTGATGATGTTGATGTTGTTACGGATGTTTCTTCAGATGATGTATCTGCTGATGATATTTCTGATAAACTTGATGGTTTGCAACAAGAAGAAGATGTTAGTGTTCCTGTTGGTTTCATTGTGTCTGTTGTATTGATACTTGCTGGTATAATTATGTTAATTATTCGATTCAAAAAATAAAAAAAGGTTGTTAAGAGGTTGTGAAATATGAATAAAAAAGTTTTTTTCAATGTTTGTTTGGTGTTGATGTTATTACTTAGTATTGGATTTGCTAGTGCTGCTTTGAGTGATGGGTTGGTTAGTTATTATTCTCTTGATAGCGGTACTAGTGATTCTCAAGGTCTTTACAATGGTACTTTGAATAATGATGCTTTCATCAATACTTCTTTTGGTAAGTTGGGTGGTGGTAGTTTAGAGACTGATGGTAATCTTGATTCTATGAGTATTGGTGCTTCGAGTTCTATGCTTCCTAACACTAGTTTTGCTGTTAATGGTTGGGCTCGTGCTCGTTCTTTCCCTGATAGTCAGAGTATGCGTTCATGGACTTTTCATCGTGGAACGCCTAGTAGTGGAGTGTTCACGCAGTTTTATGATGATGGTGGTTCTGAGCGTGGTATTGGTGGTGCTTTTCGTAACGCTACTGTAACTGATGTTTTTATTGAAAGGTCAAGTGATTCTCTTAACAACGTTGATACTTGGTATATGGTAACACAAACCTTTAACGGTTCTCACTCTTGTTTTTATATTGATGGTTCTTTATACAGTTCTTGTTCAACTGGTGTTTCTTCATTTTCATTTAGTAGTTTTGATGCTGCATTAGGTGGTTATGGTGATGATTCTTTTAACGGTGCTCTAGATGGTTATGTTGATGAGGTTGGTGTTTGGAATCGTTCTTTAACTAGTTTAGAAGTTACAGAACTATACAATAGCGGTACTGGTATTGGTTACTCTGATATTGTTGTTACTACTGATTTTAATTTTACTGATTCTCTTATTTCTGCTTATAGTTTTGATATTGATAGTCGTGATGATTATACTGGTTTTTATAATGCTTCTACTTCTGGAAGTGTTGTTTTTAGCGATAATTCTTTAACTAGTGGTAGTGTTTATTTTGATGGTTCTACTGCTTCTTTAAGTATTCCTGATTATGATATTTTCAGTCCTACTGATAATCCTTTGTCTATTTCTTTGTGGGCTCAAATTAATGGAACTCCTGATAGTGATGATGTTATTATTGCTAAAGGTGCTGCTTGGGAGTGGGCTATTCGTATAAGTGATGGTGTTGTTGGTTTTACTGCTTGGCAAGCTGGTGGTTCTGATCATTTATATTGTCAATATGCTGAGGGTGTTTCTTCTACTGGTTGGACTCATATTGGTTTATATATTAATGCTAGTGATAAATTGATAGGATATATGAATGGTTCTCAAGTTTGTAATGATACAACTCCTACTGGTATTATGACTAATGATAATTCTTTAACATATGTGGGTCGTCGAAGTACTGGTAATAATTATAAAGGGTATGTTGATGAGTTATTTATGTGGAGTAGAGAAGTAACTGCTAGTGAGTTTAGCGATTTATACAATGCTGGTGTTCCTCGTACTGCATCTTATGTCATTGCTGGTGGTGAAGAAGAAGCTTCAACGAGTAGTTTAAATGATTCTTTGCTTAGTTGTTATGATTTTGATACTGATGGTGTTGATTATAAAAATATTAACAATATTAGTTTGGATAACAATTCAGTTAGCACGACAAAAAAGATTGGTAGTGGTTCTTTGTTTTGTGGTGGTTCTGCTTCTGATGATTTTGCTAATGCGAACACTTTTTGGAATAGTAATTCTTCTTTCTCTATTGAAGGTTTTGTTAAACCAATGACTAGCACTGCTGGTAATAAGCGTATTCTTGCTTTCCCTTCAGCTCAAGGAAGCACGAATACTGGTATTTCTTTATATACTAGTGATGATGATATGAAATTAATGTTTCGAAAGAGCGATACTAGCTTGACGTATCCTGAGTTCACTCTTTCTTTCAGTACTGACACTTGGTATCATGTAGTAACTACTTATAACGGTTCTGTTATTAAAACTTACTTGGACGGTACTGAGATTGATTCTGAAACTCAATCTTTTTATGGTTTTGGTGATTATCCTTCTTACGTTTGTGGTTTTGGAGATTCTGATTATTTCAATGGTTATGTTGATGAACTAAAAATGTTCGATACTGCTTTAAACACAACACAAATAAGTGAATTATACAATGGTGGTAATGGTCGTTCTTGCTCTTATGTTGTTACTGGTGAGGAAACATTTAATTTTACTGATTCTCTTATTTCTTATTATTCTTTTGATGTTAATGCTTCTGATGATTATGATGATAATCATGGTAATATTATTGGTAATGCTTCTTTATCAACTAGTGATTATGTTGCTGGTTCTGGCTCTTTTCAATTTGATGGTGATGATTTTATTCAGATTGATAGTGATGCAAGTACTAATTTTATTAGTGAGTTTGATGAGAATGGTAATTGGACTATTTGTGCTTGGTATAAAACAACTCAAACTGATCGTCGTTCTTTATTTACTATGGCTTACACTGGTAGTTCTGATCCTTATTTAATTATGGATAGTCCTTCTACTAATACTTTTCGTTCTACTTTTCGTGATAGTGGTTTGGATTATTCTGAGGTTAGTTCTACTGTTGATTATACTAATGGTAGTTGGCATTTTTTCTGTGGTCAGAGAGAGGGTAATACTAGTTTTTTGTATGCTGATGGTTCTCTTATTGGTAATAATACTAATAATAATGTTGCTGCTGAATTAAGTTTAAATCAAGCTAATATTGGTGTTTTAGAACGTAATACTGCTGATCGTTCTGGTTATTTAATTGGTAAAATTGACGAGCTTGCTATTTGGCAAAAAAAATTATCTGTTATTGCAATGGATGATTTATACAATAGTGGTTCTGGTCGTAATCAAACATATGTTTTAGGATTAAGTGAAGAATCTCCTTCTAATGCTGCTCCTGTTTCTAGTATTGAATATCCTTCTGATAGTTCTTCTTTTCCTTCACAGTCATGGATGAATTTTAGTCTTTTAGGTACTGATGCAGAGAATACTTCTCTTATTGGTACGTTATTTATTGATGGTGTTCTTAATCAAACTAATTCTTCTTTAGTTAATAATTCTGCTTGGAATATTAATGTTTCTGGTTTATCTTTATCTTCTCATACTGCTATTTTTGAGGTTGATGATGGTACTAATAAAACGAATAGTTCTCAAGTAACTTTTGATTTATCTGCTGTTTCTATTGATACTCCTGTTATTAATATTACTATGAATAATTTTTCTGATTATGGTAAGGATTATGGTCTTGATCATTCTGTTTCTTTGCTTGGTAGTGCTTCTTACACTAATTCAAGTATTTGTAAATTGTATGGTTGTGTTAATCTTACCACTAATGGTGGTGATGCTTTGGAAATTAGCGTTGCAAAATTTGATTTATCTAATGGTCTTGCTTGGTCTTGGTGGGATTATCGTACTACAAATACTAATCCTCAAGCTTTGTTTTCTTATGATCGTGATCAAGATGGTCGTAGAATTTTAACTGGTTATGCTACTTATTGTTATGATCATAATGTAGAAACTATTAATTCTTCTGATGCTGGTGATACTACTCGTGTTGGTTTTAGCACGTATTCTAGTGGTTGTCCTGCAACTGATACTTGGACTCATAACTTTGTGCAGTATGATCCTGAAACTAGAACTATTCAACATTATATGAATGGTCAATTATTCAAGCAAGAGATTGAGGGTGAGGATACTGTTCATTTCTATCCTAATCAAACTGTTACTTTTGGTATGGGTTTATATGGTATTGATTTTGAAGGTTATATGGATGAATTGCTTGTTTATAATCAAGGTAATTTTTCTGCTGATTATGTTAGTGATTTATTCTCTTCTCAACGTTTAGGTACTCCTCCTACTCGTGATTTATATGTTAGTTCTGTTAATTATTCTTTACCTATTAATTGGTCTGATGCAAATAATAATTTGCGTTCTGATATTTCGGAGTTAGAGATTAATTTTACTATTAAGAATGAAGGTTCTTCTAGTGTTGGTTCTTTTGATTATCGTTTGTTGCTTGATGATGTTGATGTTTTAAATGGTTCAACTACTTTAAGTTCTGAATCTTCTCTTGACTTGTCTTATAATTGGACTGTTGTTTTAGGTACTGCTCCTAAGTTTGAAGTTCAGTTAGATTATAATTCTGCTATTGTTGAGGATGAAGAAGATAATAATAATTATCTTTTTTACATTGTTTATGATAATCGTCCTTTCCACTCTACTTGGAACTCTACTATTAAAGATTATTGTGATAATTCTAGTAATGAGTTAGCTAATGATGCTTGTGGTTGGGTTTATAATTTTGTTAGTGAAGATTTTAATGAAGGTTGGAGTGCTACTGATGTTGATCCTCGTGGTAAAAAAGGTTATGAGAATGCTCTTGGTTGTTTTATTAATGATTATGCTGCTGGTACTCAATGTACTCGTGCTCGTAATCATTTGTTTGGTTGGGCTAATCGTACTCAGTGGGATGATGCTCCTAGTGTTCAAGCTGTTCACGAACTTATTTGGGTTGGTTGGACTTTTGATTTGATGTTTGGTAATTTATCTGAATCAGACAACACTTTACTTGCAGGTCAATATATGAATATTTGTAATGAAATGGTTAATCATCCTGATGGTCTGCTCTATAATGATGATTTCCCTCGTCCTCCTACTGGTGGTAATGGTCAGGGTTTTGGTAGTGGTATTTTCGCTATGTGTGATTATATTACTGGTTTATCTAGTAATCCTACTAATATGAATGATCAAGATCAAAGTTATTGGGGTAAGAGTAATAATGTTCTTGCTTATAATCGTGTTGAAGGTTATTTGAAAGCTTTCCGTAATGATACTAATGCAACTTATCAAGAAGGTAATCTGTATAAATGGTATTCTCAAACAAAGATTGTTCCTGTCAGTTACATGTTGAATAAGTATGACATTTACGGTTTTGGAACTACTTATAATAATGCTTTTTGCAGCATGGGTAGAGAGGCTATCATTATGTTCCTTGATGATCGTTATGATGGTAGCACTGTATTTAACGATGAGAGTCGTAACTTCCGTCAAATATCTAGAGGTGATACTAACAGTTATGAGGATTTAGGTAGTGGTACTGTTATTGAAGGAAGTATATTGACATATTATGGTTTAATGTGTGATGATCAAGAAATTAAGAATGCTCTTTATCAGCTTCGATTACGTGTTCGAGATAATGGTGATGATTCTTGGGCTTATCCTGAGGTTAGTGCTTGGTATGAGTTAGAGCAACAAGTTGATACTAATTATGATATTAATGATTTTGAGAAAGCTACTTGGGATGCAGGTAACGAAGTGTTTTTAGTTCGTGACGGTTATTCTTACAAGCATGATACTATTTTCATGGTTGATGGTGGTGATCATAAAATGAGTGGTCACCCTAACGCTCAAGGTTGGTATTATTATTTTAATGGTTACAATTTCTTCAAATATGCTGAAGTGCCTTACAATGACAATGTTCGTGCTGAAATGTGGGCTAATGCGATTAGTTTCCTAAACAGTACTGATAGTTATGACTATCCTTACACTGGTGAATGTGGTGGTGCTCCTGCAAATCAATATTATGGTGATGGTGGTTGTAGTCCTATAGGTACATATCCTGATTTTGAATGGAATACTGATAATGAAACAGGTAACGTTTCAGGAGTCTTCGGTTCTTCTGATGGTTTGTTTGCAACTGCTAAGAATATTGTTCCTATGAGTGGTTCTAATGCTCCTATTGAAGAATATTTTGTTAAGGTTAATAATACTCTTGTTCGTTTTGTCAAGGTTTTTGATTCAGAAACTAGTAAGATTTATGATAATCATCTAAATGATGATACTGAGATTAATGTTTCTTCTAGTGATTCTCAGAATTTCACTTTCCAAGCTTTTGATAACCAAACTTTTGTTGAGAGTGAGTTGATTTACTCTAATACTACTGGTGAATTATTTGTTACTGATTCAGGCGTGCAATATGGTTTCACTAAAACAGAATCTCCTACTGGTGCTGGTAATTATCGTCGAACTTATTATTTGTTTAATGATTCTAATGCTGAATGGATTCGTACTTATAGTGGTTACAGTGCTTCTGAATCTAAAGCTGTTGTTTCTAGTACTGTTGCTGGTTCTGATCAAGGTGTTATGGTTGGTGATGCTAAAGTATTATTTGATTCTAACAATGATGGTGTTATTGAGAGCGATCTTTTCGTTACTGATGCAGATATTTTAGTTATTGATGCTAATGGTTCTGAGACTTATATGGTGAGTGGTGCTACTTACGTTACTCATAATTATAATTCTATTTTTTCAGGTGCAGAATCAAGTTTTTTAACTTCTTACGATGCTGCAATTCCTTTAGTTACTATTACTTTATCTGATAATTATTTCTTGAACTCTACTGGTAGTCGTATTGATTCTTTTAACGATAGTGTTATGAATGATATTGAGAAGATGGTTTTGAATTACACTATTGATGCTGGTAATAAGACTATTGATGATTGGTATTTTAACTTCACTGCTGATGGTTTGGATGCTTGTGCTCGTGGTAATAAGTTTAACGGTGTTTGTTTTAATTATGATGATGTTAATTCTACTGAGAAATGGGTTCAGTTTCTTCCTGACGCTGATTCTTTTGCTTTTGATGGTCGTGATGATTTCAACACTCAAGGTGATGGTGTTACTTATGATGTTGTTGTTATTAATTCTAGTTATTGGACTATTGGTTTAACTCTTGATGAGCATTACAATCCTAACGTTATCAAACCTTATGGTGCTCGTTACAATTTTTCTGATGTTAAGTGGCAGGATGGTGTTTCTCAAAGGATTACTGATGATAATTATATTTGGATTAGTGCTCAGCCTGAGAATATTCCTTTCACTGTTTTACCTGATCGTTTTAAGTTAGATATTCGTGTTAATTATACTACTGGTTCTCAGCTTCCTGATCATTCTTTAGATATTTATACTTGTTTTAATTATTCTACTGGTGATCCTGCTGTTATTAGTAATTGTGCTTTGTTATGCAGTCAGTTTCCTAGTGATTTTCAAGATGATGGTACTAAGGTTCGTTGTGAGGGTGATGCTGGTTATTTAGCTTCTATTGGTGGTATTCCTAACAATATTCTTTTAAAGACTGATGAGCATAATAATAATAAATATTATTATATTAAGACTTTCAAAGCTACTGCTGTGAATTATACTCCTGTTTGGTCATTTTCTAATGATGCTGGTGATTCTTGGGCTAATACTACTGATGGTTATGAGAGTGAAATGAACGTTAATTATTTTAACGATGGTGTTGATCCTACTCGCTTCGTTGGTAGTTTATTCGTTAACACCACTGATGATGGTACTGCCAGTTCTTTAGATTTCATTACTATGACTGTTGATCCTACTAAGAATTATGCTCCTATTTGTGGTTTTGCAAATATTAGTTCTGGTTCTTCTTATAATCTTCCAAAGTCATTCGTCTATAATATTGTTGATTCTAACGATGATTTATTGAATGTTACTGTTGGTCTTTATAATGATGATGATTCTTTGAATACTACTTTGTATAATGAGACTTTTATCAATGGTTCTGCATTATTAATAAACATTAATGATTCTGTTAATTTGGGTAATTTTATACTTAAGGGTGTTGTTGTTGAGTCTAATACTTCTGATGGATTCAGTGATATTTGCAGTATGAATGTTTCTTTAGTTGATGTTGTTGCTATTGATGTTGTTTCTGTTATTCCTTCTTCTCCTACTGTTGATGATTCGATCGCTGGTTATGCGACTATTTCGAATAATGCCTCTAGTTTAGTGAATTATTCTTATAGTTGGTTTGTTGATGGTGTTGCTGTGAAGAATGGTTCTTCAAATAATGTTGTTGTGCCTTTTGGTAGTTATTTGCTTGATACTCTTGCATCTAGCTTCACTAGTGTAGGTGATGTGGTTATTTTTAGTGTTAATGTCACTGACGGTGTTTCTAGTTCAGGATTTAGTAATTCGTCTTCAGTAGTTGTTACTGTTGTTCCTGAAGAAGAAGAGCCTTCCACTGGTAGTGGTTCTAGTCGTCCTGTTGTTGATGATGAGGATGATGAACCTACTGTTATTACTTTGTCTTCAACTACTTGTAATATTTCTATTGAGCCTTCGAGTATTTCTTTTGATGAGTCTATGACTGTTGCTGAGTTGAAAATTACTAATTTTATGGATTTAGATTTTGATCCTGAGTTTAGTTTGTTGATTGATCAGGGCGATGATATTAGTGATAAGATTTATCTTGAGAGTGGTTCTGTCTCTGCTAATAATGATCGTTATTTCACTGTTCGTTACATGTATGCTAGTCTTGGTCTTCCTGCTTTGAATTCTAGTGGTAATATTTTGATTTCTAGCGATGTTTGCGAGGATGTTCTTGTTGGTTTTGACATGGTTGTTGAAGAGAAGGTTACTCCTGCTCCTGCTGAGATTATTGAGGATGTTGTTGATCTTGCTAAGGATACTTTAACTCCTGAGACTCCTATTAAAATGATTTATGTTTGGGGTTTCTTTACTGCTCTTGTTGGTGTTGCATCTTTAGGCTTAGCTATCAAAGGTTTTAGAGAAGGTGATGTTCTTCGTATTATTGGTTATTTCGCTCTTGTTGTGATTGTTCCTTTAATTTTGTCTTTTCTTGCTTACATTATTTTTAACGCTCTTACTTAGAGCTATTTTTTTATTTTTTTGAGGTTGTTGTTGTGAAAATGGTTATGGAAAAACTTTTTAAAATATCTGCTTTTTTTATTTTATTTATTCTTATTTGTGTTTCTTTTGCTAGTTCTGTTTCTAACTATACTGTTCAGTCTTTTGATTCTTGCGGTGGTTTTTGTGTTTCTAATTCTTCTTTCAATGATACTTTGACTTTATCTCAAGGTGCTACTATTTTGAATGCTTCTTTAACTTTAACTACTGATACTAATGTTGATTGGTTTTCTAGTGATACTGATACAGAAACGACTTATGATGGTAGTGAGAGTTACTTTGTTGCTGCTAGTACTTTGTTTCTTCCTGATTTTTTGAATAAGTCTGCTATGATTATTAATCATGGTGGTTCTAATGCTTATTTATATTTTTATAATGGTAGTTTAGATTCTTTTGTTGCTGATACATCTTATGATTTAAGTAATCTAGCTAGTCATTGTCAGAGTGATTGTTCTACTTATACTAGTTCTTTTTCTCTTGATATTTCTACTTGTCAATGTCTGCAACATTATCAACCTAATATGACTGGTGTTGATGATGATGTTATTTTAACTCGTACTAGTTCTTTCGTTTGGAATGGTACTGGTTTTGAAGAAAATACTTCTTATCGTAGTGGTTTTTTTAATTCTAGTGTTTATAGTTTTGGTTGTATTGAACATGATTTAACTGGTGTGTCTGAGCCTTTTGGTTTTGATTATGATCTTCCTTTTTGTATGGGTAGTTTTTATAATGCTGATGATAATTTTACTCATGAAGCTAAAGATTGGAATGGTTCTTCTTGGGTTACTTATACTACTGTTCCTGATCTTGCTCGCATATTTATATTTTTACCTAAAACTTTTGCTATTTTTGATCTTGTTAGTGATCCTATAGGTGGTCGAATTAATGCTTTGATGTATCAGAAAACTGGTCAAAATGGTGGTGCTCTTCCTAATCCTTTCTTGTTTTCTTTTGAGCATTATTATTATTTCGACAAGCCTGATAGTTTTCCTTATGAGTTTGGTCATTGGGTTTTGGCGAATAATAGTTATTATACAAAATACAATAATAATGATCTTTATTTCTTGAAGAATAGAATTGGATATAATGTAACGGGTAATGGTAATTGGTTCAAAGAGAAGTCTACTTCTTATAGTTCTACTAATGCGGAGTCTTTTGTTTTTGATTTTTCTCGTGAGTTGAATTTTACTGTTAATGATAATCAGATTTTTTATTCTTCTCGTTTGAGTCAACCATCAAAAAATCCTTATGATTATTCTGCTGCATCTTCCACTACTACTGTTGATTTGACTTCTGGTGCTTTTTTAAATTCTAGTTTTGTTTCTAGTAATGTTGCTAATTTATCTTTTTCTTTTTTTGGTGGTTACACTACGATTAGTGATATTAACATTACTTACTCTTTGCCTGATGGTGGTGTTTTTGAGGTTTTTACTTCTTCTAACGGTTCTATTCTTGATGGTGATTTTACTGTTGGTGATGAGGTTTATTATGCTTTGAACGTTTCCAATATTGGTGATTATGATTTTACTAATTTGAGTGTTGATACTTACAGTACTTTTGGTCTTCCTGTTTATGCTGGTATTGTTAATAGTACTTGTGATGGTTTGAATCTTTCTGTTGGTTCGTCGTTGATTTGTATTGTTAATTTTGGTATTGTTTCTGAGAGTCCTGAGTTTGACGAGAAGTTAAAGTTTAGTGCTTTTGGCACTCCTTCTGATGGTGTTATTTCTAGTTCTCCTTTAGAAGTTGATTTTACTGTTTCTGCTCCTGTTACTCCTCCTTCAGGTGGTGGCGTTGGTGGTTCTACTACTATCATTATTGGCGATAAACGTGATTGTAATATTTCTTTTACTCCTGAGAGTATTTTTATTGGTTTATCTGATACTGCTGTTCGTTTGTCTGTTCGTAATGATGATACTATCTCTTATAGTCCTGATTTTGAGTTTCGTGTTACTGATGGTTCTTTAATTGTTTCTCAGTTTTATTTAACTAATCCTGTTATCAGTGTTTTGCCTAACTCTGCTGGTACTTTGGGTGTTGGTTATCGTGATGGTGATGTTGTTATTGGTGAAGGTATTCTTATTGCATCTAGTGCTTCTTGTAATGATATTGAGATTCCTCTTCGTGTTGATCTTGAGGAGGGTGTTGGTTTTGTTGATTTGTTGTTTGGTGAGCAGACTAGTTTTGTTGATATTGTTACTGAGCCTTTTTTTAGTCTTGATAGTAAGTATCGTGATAGTTTGTCTTTCATTAATTTCGGTCTTTTTTACGGTGTTATTTTCTTGCTCTTGCTTGTTTTTAGCGGTGCTGGTTTGATGAAGTCTTATGTTGAGAAAAAATATTTTCGTATTTTTATTTTGATTGTTTTCTTTTTAGTTTTAGCTTTTATTATTGATGTTTTCGTTTTCGCTTTAGGGAGAATTTAGGTGATTTATCATGGGAAAAAATACTACTTCACGTTGGGATGCTGACTATAACTTGTCTTTTTATGTTTTGTTAGTTGTTGCTGTTTTGTTATCTGCTTTTTTAATGGTTCAAGGTGTTCAGGCTGGTACTGTTTATACTGTTATGTTCGCTGCATTCACTGGTTTGATTTATGTTGGTACTCTTTTCATTAAAGATGATGCTAATTTGAAGATTGTTACTGATTATATTCGTTTTCCTGTGAGTCCTAATCTTGGCGTTGCTAACTTTTTTTACTTGATTGGTTTTGGTATTCCTATTATTTTGAAGCTTATCTTCAATACTCTTCTTGGATCAAGTTTTAACATTGTTCAGTTGTCTGTTCCTGTTTTTGGTGTTAATATCAATACTGCTTTGCAGAGTTTTAGTGCTGCTGAGATTGGTGGTAGTGTTGCATGGCGTATTTTCGTCACTATGTTTGCTGCTGGTACTATTGAAACTTTTGTTTATAATTTTGCTGCTATGGTTATGGGTGTTTTGATCGCTGTTCTTCTTATTCAGCAACGTCGTGGTCAGAAGGCTAAGGCTAAGAAATGGCATGTTATTGGTATTGCTCTTGTTTTTTCAGTTCTTATTTTTGTTGGCAGTCATGTTCTTAACGGTAATTATGAAGGTTTGGCTTTTTTATATGCAGGTATTTTCTTGCTTGTTAGTAATTTAAGTATTTATCGTATGGGTGTTTTTATCATGTTTTGGGTTGGTTATCACCAAAGTAACAACTTGTTATGGTTGATTGATACTATTGGCTTAACTACTGTTCTTGGCGAAGGTTTTGTTTCTTGGTTTGGTGTTTTCTTTGTGATTTATTTCTCACTGGTCATTTGGAACATCGTTATCAACTGGGACACGATCCGTGAACAGCTCGCTAAATGGCAGTTAAACAACCGCTAGTATTTGTTTTTTTAAGCTTTTCGTGCACTTGTCCAGTGCTTTGTTTTTTTGACTTTCACGCCTCAAACTTAACGTTTGATGCAATAACAACCTTTGCTTCAAGGGAATCTTCCTCTCTTGAAGCTCTTTCTTTCTAGTGTTATTTCCGACAGTTTCGCAGGTTCTTTATAAAACTATATAGTGAAATATAGAAATATTTATATAGAAAAGGGTATATGTAGTGTACTATTGTGTGCGAAACACGATTTTATTATAGGTGATCTAACATGAAAATGGATGATTGGTTAATTTTATTAAAAAACAAAAAAAGTGGTTGTATTAACAATCAAAACGATCTTAAAGCTCGATCTTCTGAGAAAGGTTTGGTGAAAGAATTGTTTTGTGAGAAAGACACAAAAATTCTTGGTAAGTTATGTAATGTGAAAAAGAGCATTACTGTGACTTTTAGTTCTAAAACAAATATATCAATTTTTGAAGCTAGCTTATTATATTCTTTATTTGTTGAGAAAAAGATTCCTCATGATTATTCGAAGTATCATGAATGCGAAGCTGGTAAGAAATTCATTGAAAATATTATTGCTGTAAAGGAGAATAATTTACAGATTCAAGAGGTTTAAAATCATGAAATTAACAGATTATGTAAAGGATAAGTTGCATCGTTGCGTTACTAAAAAGCAACCTGCATTTTTTGACTGTAAGGATGGGCTAAAGAAATATGGTAATATTGATAAGTGGGATGATAACAACGTCGTTGTAATTGATTTTGCTGGCAATGAACATATTATTGACTTGGAAAATGTTGTTATATTTTCTGATTACGTGCAAAAAGGGTGATTTTTTTGGATGATGAATTAATAAAAGCTAATTATGATACTTTGAGAAAAAGAAAATTGAGTGCTCAGAAATTAACTCAGTTACTTGCTGAAAGTATGGCTCGTGAAAAACAGTTAAAAGATAATCTCTGTGAGCTTGACAAGTTTTATCCTGTTAACGCTGACTTTGAAGTTTTGAGAACTGTGAAGAAATTAAGTAGTTTTGGTAGTGGTGGCTCTTTAGTTACTGTTATTGATTCTGACTGGTTGAAAAAAAACAAAAAGAAGAAGGGAGACTCAATAACTCTTCTTGCTATGCCTTGAGGTTTTAAAAATGGGAGACTCAATAAAAACCATAGAAATAAATCAATTCATTGATGGTAGTTACGAAATAATAGATCATACTGAAGACGAACATATTTGTGGCATTCCTACTAAAAAGGAAATGAACCAAGAACTAAACAAACTTTTCAAAAGTCGACATGAGTGTTATAAAGAATATTCAGACAAAGGGGTTTTTTAAAATGCCACATTATAATATTTTACCAACTGATGAGAACATTAATGCTGCTAACAAGCGAATAGATGAACTAACTACTGAAGCTAACAAAATCAAAGGAGATATTCGTATCCATTGTGGGCTTCAAATTGTGGGGTAGAAAATGTCAGAAGATAATATTTTAGTTAAAGATTTGAAAAAGTTTTGGTCTTTTTTTGTAAATATAATTTTTGTAATTATGTTTATTGCATCCATTATATCTGTTTTTGGTGTTATTTGGTTGAATTTACCATTACTGATCTTTGGGTGGGAGCTTACAAGTCAAGGATTATTAGTAAACAAAATAATGATTTTCTATCTTGCATTGATTGGAAGTGGAGTTGTTATTTATTTATCATGTAATTTGTTAGGTGGTGATGAATAATGGAATTCGATTTATCTCAACGTGCTACTGATAACAAACTCTACGAGTTTGCTGAAAAGATTCAAGAGCTTAGTGAGCAAATTGGTTTTAAGGTTTCTGCTCGTGGTTGGTGTTATCAGTTAGAATCTGCTCGTCTTATTAACAAGGATGAGTTTGACAAGGTAGAGACTTGGATTAATAAGTGTCGTAAGAAAGGTATTTTACCTATTGATTTTACTGCTGAAGAAGAAGGTCGTAAGTTTAGTGGTGTTGAAGAACCTCATGAGAAAAGTCCTGTTCAAGAAATGCGTGAGTGGATCGAAGCAGCTATGGAGTCACATATTTATTATACTCCTGATTGGTGGGATGGTGAAGAGTATTATATTCAAATGCTTGTTGAAAAAGTTGATTTGAAAACTCTTTTTGAGCCTGTTTGTAAGAAATATCATATTCCTATTGCAACTAGTAAAGGATGGAGTAGTATGCTTCAACGTGCAGAATATGCTAAGCGTTTCAAGGAAGCTGAAGATAAAGGTTTGACTTGTGTTCTTTTGTATTGTGGTGATCATGATCCTGATGGTTTGCGTATTAGTGATTTTTTACGTAAAGGTCTTGAGGATTTAAAGTATGTTAATTGGGAAGATGGTGAACGTGGTTATGATCCTGAAGATTTGTTTGTTAAACGTTTCGGCTTAGATGCTAATTTTATCAACAAGCATGATATTACTTGGATTGATAATTTAATCACTGGTAGTGGTAATAATCTTGCTAGTCCTACTCATAAGAATTACAAGATGGATTACGTGCAAAATTATTTACATAAGTTTGGTGTTCGTAAGTGTGAGGCAAACGCTATTATTCCTATGCCTTCTTTAGCACGTGAGTTAGTTGAAGATGCGATCACTGATATTATTGGCGAAGATGCTGTTGAGCGTTTCAGTGAGAAAAGACGTAAAGTTATTGAAGAGCTTCATGCTTTCAAGGAAAAAACTGGGTTGCAAAAAGCTTTAGAAAAAGCTTTGGAATTAATTGACAAGGAAGAAGGTGATTCTGATGCCTAAGTATAATCATGATGTGAAGACTTATGTTTTTGATAAGTCTATGTGGGATTTTGTTTGCGAGTCTGATAATTTCATTATTATTCGTGGTAAGGTTGATTCTGACAAGAAGCCTTTGCCTAAACGCACTGATGTTCTTTGTCTTTTAGAGTATTATCGTCGTGAGGGTTTCGAGTCTGATCTTAGCAATTTTAAGTGGGATGGTACTATTCTTTTCAAGAAGGTGATGTTACAATGAACTGGTCTGATGTTGAGGCTTTGAGCAGGAAAAATTTTAATCGTTATGTTGAGTTAACTAAAGGTTTTGATTTTATTGAACCTGTTAGCTTATCTATTGCTGCTTTGAATAATGTTTGTTTTTATCATTGTGTTAGGGAGTCTAATATTCCTTATGTTATTCGTCAAGGTTTTTTAGAGACTAAGAATAATATTTATGAGGGAGAGTTTACTAATAATCACAATGATTACCTTCAAGGTTTTGATAGGCATCTTTGTTTTAGTATTGGTGCTCCTTGGGTTAGTTATGGTAGTCATGTTTTTGTTTATGGTGTTGAACATTTAAGCGATACTGCTTTGTTTTTTAATACTGATCCTTGGGAAATGGATCGTGAGGAGTTATCTAATAATTTTCTTACTAAGGCTGATTTTGTTTCTCTTGCTGTTATTATTGCTCGTAAAAGAGTTTTATTAACCGAGTCTAGTTGTCAGGATGCTGGTAAAAAGATTGATCTTGTTGATTTGTTGAATAAAAACTTTAAAGATTTCGAATTGAAGCAGGATAAATCTTTAGATATTAAGGATTGTGTTAGTTTTTTTCATTTCAGTCCTGTTAAGAAACTAGTTTCTTTATTGGGTTTGAATAAAAAAGTCTCTACTTACGTTTTAATAGGCTTATGTGTTGTTTTTATTGCTTTACTTGTTTGGGGGTTGTTGTTACTATGAACTTAAGAAAATTAGAAGCTAGTAAATGGCTTAAAGGTATTCCTGATGGTTCCAATTTTATTGGTGTTTTTTTAGTGCTTGCTCTTGGAATATTTTTTTTAAGCATTAGCATATATGATGATTTTAGAAGTGAATCTTTCACTTGTGATTGTAATTGTAATTGTGATGCTATTGAATATTCTTGTGATGCTGAAGTGATAAATATTTCTGTTTCTTTGAATGATACTAATTGGTATCGAAATATTTATTGGTTGAATTATTCTTGCACTGAAGGTGTTCTTGTTAGTGAGCATTTTTCTTTGGATGGTTCTCCTAGTTCTCTTTATTTGAGTTCTTGGAGTAATGATGATCGTAACGAAAACAACATTACTTATGGCGTTTGTAATGTTACTTATATTGATGTTCAAAAGGTGATTTAATTTGTCTGACGAAAAAAAAATTTTAAAGGAAAGAATAACTATCACTATTGACAGTGATGTGTTAGATTGGGTTGATAATACTGTTAAAAACAGTAAGGGTCTTTTTCAAAATCGTAGTCATTGTATGGCTGTTATGCTTCGTAATGCTAAAGAAGATAATTCCATGCATATTGCTAATATTAACTCTACAGTATTAAAAACTGTTACTGAAGATATGGCTGTTGCTATTG
>Ga0209475_10000750_pt1 | contig 52879 bp, 42 predicted proteins | sample tdDd471_FD_187128 | JGI IMG/M metagenome (GOLD analysis project Ga0209475, IMG submission 187128) | Marine sediment microbial communities from the Atlantic coast under amendment with organic carbon and nitrate - tdDd47.1 (SPAdes)... | ecosystem: Environmental > Aquatic > Marine > Coastal >... | reverse complement strand
ACTGTAACCTGCAATGCGTATTTTGTCAGAACGCTCAGATCAGCGACAATAAACTTAACCATTGTGCTGATTTTACTTCCCTGGAGGATGTGTTGTCACAGATCATCCACATTTTGGATAGCGGTATAAACATCCTTGGCTTTGTATCGCCATCCCATTATATCCCACATATGAAAATTATCATTAACGCTTTGGAATTTAAGGGCTATCATCCTAGAATAGTCTATAATTCAAATGGCTATGATGATACAGAGCAATTGAAAAGCCTGGAAGGAAGGGTGGATGTATACCTGCCTGATTTTAAGTATATGGACCCAGAAATATCCAGGAGATATTCAGATGCTGGAAATTATCCCGGGATAGCGCTGGCAGCACATAAGGAGATGTTGCGACAAATGGGTGCCAACCTGCTTATCGACAATGAAGGATATGCGATGCGGGGTATGCTCATCCGTCACCTGGTGCTTCCGGGGCATACTGAAAACAGCCAGAGGGTCATTGAAACGATTGCAAAGCAGCTATCCGTTAAGCTGAGCATCTCCCTGATGTCACAATATTACCCGAGCCACCATGCTGATGAGTATCCTGCCTTGAGCAATACAATAGATGCCAGAGAGTATTATAAAGTTGTTGATCGCATGTCGGAACTGGGATTTACCAATGGCTATATACAGGAAATTGAAAGCCCTTCAAATTATCGACCTGACTTCAATTTAAAACATCCGTTTGAAAGGCAATAGGCAGAAGGCAAATGGTAAATGGCAAATGTAGAATCCTAAATGTAGAATGAAGATGTATTATCCAATTTCATATCAAGAACCCCTCTTTCGACCTCCAAGTGAGGCATATTCACTGATTTTCCAGCCAACGATCGGATGCTCATGGAACCGATGTGCTTTCTGTGAGATGTATACCACCAAAAAGTTCAGCATACGCGATATTGGGGAGGTAAAAGAAGAGATCCGCTCCATGGGAGCGTACCAGGAGCAAGTGAGGAAAGTATTTCTTGCGGACGGCAATGCCATGACACTATCTGCGGGGTATTTGCTGGAACTATTGGAAGAATTAAACAGTACTTTCCCAAGACTGATAAGGGTTTCCATCTATGCTTTACCCAAGGATCTTCTCGATAAAACTGATGAAGAGCTCATCTTGCTTCGTGAAGCAGGCCTGAAGCTGATCTATGTAGGGATAGAATCAGGTGATGATGAAGTCCTTCAAATGGTGAATAAGGGAGAGACACATAAAAGTTCAATCGAAGGCCTGCTGAAAGCAAAGAAAGCCGGAATTAAAAGTTCGGTCATGATATTGAATGGGCTGGGAGGAAAGAAATACAGCCGGCAGCATGCTGAGAATTCAGCACTGGTAGTGAATGCTACCCAACCTGAGTTTCTCTCCACTCTTGTACTCAGCTACCCCCATGGAATGGAACATTTTAAGAAAAAGTTTAAAGGTGAGTTTGATCCCTGTGAAATCCCAGACCTGCTCCTGGAGTTGAAAACCTTGATCTCCAACACCACTTTGGATTACACAACTTTCAGAAGCGACCATGCCTCGAATTATCTTATATTAAAAGGTACTCTTGGCAGGGAAAAAGACCGCATGCTGAAGGAAATAGATGGTGCCCTGGATCATCCGGACTCAGCTGGTTTAAGGCCAGAATGGCTTCGAGGACTTTGAAAGCATTCCGAATTACTGCAAGATTGTAGTGAAATCTATATATATTTGAATTCATAATATTGGTTTTATGATTTTGTACTATGATTGTTTTTCAGGAATAAGTGGCGACATGAACCTCGCCGCTATGATAGATCTGGGTGTACCTGAAGAATTTTTGAGAAGTGAGCTTGCAAAGCTCAAAATTGACGGATATACACTCGAGGTTTCCAAAGGAATAAAAAATGGGATCTCCGGCACCAGGGTCAAAGTAAGATTGGATCACGGGCCGGAACAACATCATAGAAACCTGAAGGACATCACCAATATCATTCAGGGAAGTGAATTGAGTGATCATATTAAGCAGAATAGCTTAGTAATGTTTAAAAAACTTGCTGAGGCAGAGGCCAAAGTGCATGATAAAGACATTGATACGATTCACTTTCATGAAGTAGGTGCTGTGGATTCTATTGTTGATATTGTAGGCGCTGCTATTTGTTTTGACAATTTAAAGCCCGAAAAAATATTTAGTTCTTCTGTTGAACTGGGCAGCGGCCTGGTTAAGTGTGCACATGGCACCTTTCCAGTACCCGCCCCTGCTACAGCAGAGATATTGAAGGGAATACCGGTAAAAACGGGACATCAGCCTTTTGAGGCAACCACGCCAACAGGTGCCGTCATCCTGGCCTGCAATGTTGATGAGTTTCAGGAGAAAACCAATCTTATCATTCAAAAAACGGCTTATGGCATCGGTCACAAGGACTCAGATGTGCCTAATGTATTGCGCATTTTTAGCGGAGAGCTGAGTGGTGCTGAAAATAAAGAAACACAACATCGCATGTTCGAATGCAACATAGATGATATGAATCCTGAAGTATTGGAGTATATCATGGAAAAGCTGTTTGATGCCGGGGCTGACGATGTGTTCATCACAGCGATGATCATGAAAAAATCGCGCAATGCATCAAAACTGTGCGTTCTTTGTCATGACTCCCTGAAGGAGGCAATCTCTGGAATTCTTATTCATGAGACCTCAACGCTTGGGTTCAGGAGTTATGCCGTGGAGAAAACGGTGCTAAAAAGGGAATTCCGTGAATTAAAGACAAAATATGGGGATGTAAGAATAAAAATGGGTTACCACAATGGAGAGATGATCAAGCAGAAAGCTGAGTATGAGGATATGGTGAAAATTGCCCATGAAAACAATATTCCCCTCCGGGAGGTTTATAAAGAAGTAGATCGCTTAATAGACGAAGGGACATGAAATGAGTATTAGTGTGGAAGAAAAATATAAAGAGCTGATAAATAATCTGAGGAAGCTTGGTAAAGTGGCCATTGCTTTTTCGGGAGGTGTCGACAGTACATTCCTGGTTTATGCCGCTCGGGAGGCCCTTGGTAATAATGTAATAGCCTTTACGGTAAATTCGCCTTACATCCCACAATGGGAGGTTGATGAGGCCCGGGAATGGATTCAAAGCATTGGTGTCGATCATGAGGTCATTGGTGTTGACATCCCGGAAAATATTAAAAACAACCCTTCAGATCGCTGTTATCTGTGTAAAAAGCAGATTTTTAGTTTGCTTATATCAGAAATGAAGAAGCACAACATCAATTACTTGCTTGAAGGCACAAACAAAGATGATGAAGGTGACTACAGGCCGGGGATGAAGGCCCTCGATGAATTGAAGGTTTTGAGCCCTTTGAGGCAAGTTGGTTTTGCCAAAGAAGAGATCAGGCAGATGTCCAAAAAGCATGAGCTTCCTACCTGGAACAAACCTGCCTATGCCTGTCTTTTGACAAGAATCCCTTACGATACTACTATAACGGAAGAAGAACTCCGACGTATTGAAGCAGGAGAGAAGAAATTGTTCGCCCTCGGTTTTGAAGGGGCCAGGTTGAGGAGCCATGGAAATGTGGCCAGGGTGGAGCTTCAACAGCATCATTTTGAGACAATAATGGAAGGTGAAACAAAACAACTTGTAGTTGAAAAATTGAAATCAGTGGGATACCAGTTTGTTTGTGTTGACCTGGAAGGGTACAGAATGGGGAGTTACAATCAGACCATCAGCAAAAACGTGCAGAGATGAATATAGAGGAATTAAAAAAATTATTGGGTAAGATACAAGACGGGTCTATGAGTGTAGATGGGGTCCTGGACAAGATGAAATATCTTCCATTCCAGGATCTGGGTCATACAAAAGTGGACAACCACCGCGAATTACGCCAGGGCTACCCTGAGGTGATCTATTGCCAGGGAAAGACCACCGGGCAAGTAGTCAATATCGTGGATTCCATGATCGGACGAGGCCAGAATGTGCTTGGGACAAGGGCAGAGAAGGAAACTTACGAGGCTATTGTTAAGCTTCATCCAGCGGCTGAATATCATGAGTTGTCTAGTACCCTGACCATAAAGCATAAAGACTATTCCTCCCCTCCAACCTATATCTCAATTGTTTCAGCAGGTACCTCTGATATTCCTGTGGCCGACGAGGCAGCAGTAACCGCTGAGTTTTATAATAATAAGGTGGAACGCTTTTACGACATCGGGGTGGCAGGCATTCACCGCATCCAGGAACATATTGAAAAGATTGGTGGAGCCAGGGTCATTGTGGTGGTTGCCGGCATGGAAGGAGCCCTGCCCAGTGTGATCGGGGGCCTGGTAGATAAGCCAGTCATTGCCGTACCGACCAGTGTGGGTTATGGAGCTGCTTTTAGCGGCATCACAGCCTTGTTTGGCATGCTCACCAGCTGTGCCAGCGGTTTAAGCGTTGTGAACATCGATAACGGCTTTGGCTCCGGATACCTGGCAAGCATGATCAATAAGCTCTAATCAAATTAGATGTTCTCAATAACTACGTCCAGAATATCATTGGTCACCCACATGCTTTCTCCATCTTCGGTATTATCCATCACCGCAATGACCAAATCGTGTTCAGGTAGATAGAAACATCCGGCTGCATATCCTATTGGGTTGCCTCCATGGCCCATAATATCAAGCCCATTGAATAAGGCGGGCTCGAATCCACATAATCCAAGGCCATATCGATTAACCATATCCTCTGCCGTGCAAAAGATACCCCACTCCTGAGCTCCTGAATTTCCAGATATTTTTTTTATAATGATCCGAAGGATGAGGTAGCCGGTATTTGAGTATGCCCAGTCAGTTCCCTTCTCAAAATAGGGTTCGAGGGTGTACTCATTGATCATTTCCTCAGTGTTCAGGATTGCCTGAGGCTGAGCAAATATCCGATTCCACAAATCGTTATCTTCACGCAGATTATAGATACCACAGGTGTGATTTAGTAATTGTCTGATGTTTATAGCGCCATCGGTATTCAGGTGAGGTTCTATCCAATGGTAAATAGAGTCGTCCAGACTGATTAAACCTTCCTCAACATACTGAATATTTATTCTAATCCTTAATGACCTTAATGGTCTTATATTGACTATTAGTTCTAACATGGACAAAATATATTCCTGGTGAATAATTGCTCATTGGCAACAGAATATCTTTTGTTTGGGGAGAGATCACTTTTGACATCAAAGTCTGCCCCATGGTGTTTGTTAGCAAAAGGCTATACTCATCACCCTGGTTGTGAAGGATAATTCTAATTTGGTCAGAGCAGGGATTAGGAAATGCTGAGATATAAATTTCCTCTTCCACAAGATCCTCTGTTCCCAAAGAAATATCTGAATAGATGACGCTGCCACAGGATATCTTGATAACTTCAGTCAGGTAGTCGATATCACAATTCTCAATAATGTCCTGTTCAGTGTGGTAATAGGGATTGAAGATATTTTCCTCCAAGTACAAACCACTATAACCAGCATCTAAGAACGGCTGCAGGTCTGACCCGGTGTTATTGTGAGGGTTAGGGATTACAGCCGTTAGACTGGTATATTCATCAGTGATCAGCGCAGCAATGCCTGTTAATTCTTCTGATCCGATAACATTGGAAAATCCTATTTTATCAGTGCCAATATCATATGCGATCATGTCATTATTGATCACGCCCCATATATTGCGCCCTGCCTGAGAAGCTTCAGCAGCATAATGTTCAGATCCGGCATAACCAAAATTCATTAATTCCTCAGCAGCAGTCGTCAGGAAAACAATCGTTTTCTCCGGCTGGTAGCCCATTAGCATCAATACTCTTGCTGTTTCAAGGACAGCCACTGTCCCACTTCCATCATCATCTGCCCCTGGGGAATACAGTTCTGGATCACTATCGAGCTGAACATTGTCGTAATGCCCCATCAGAAGTATTTCCTCATCTGGATATACGCTTCCAATCAACCTGGCCTCCACATTATATTGCCATGTCATTGTATCATAGTGAATTATACCATAATTTATATTGGTCTGGCATTCAAAGGAGTCAAGTTTTACTTCTGTCATGCCGAAGGACTCAAACCGGGCCTTGATATGTTCTCCTACTTCTTTATGATTTTCGGCCATCATGAACCTGGTGCCCATATCCTGCAGCCATTGAAGCTGGTCTTGGACACTGTCAGCGCTAATCAGGGCAAGGGCCTCATTGATAATTGAATCATTCCGTGAAATGTGTTGGGATTTCAGGGGTATGAGTGCAAAGAAAAGCAAGATTGTGAGGGTACAGCTTATTATTTTCATAGGGTCAATTTTTTTGGAACTTGAATTGGTCTATCAAAGATAGTGAAGGACAGGGGAATAATCAAGATTTAAGATAGTGGTTCAGTTTAAGGTAGTATTGGACAAGAAAACGGAACTGAATCCTCTTAACTTGCTTTTTCCTTTCTGTTTTACTACTTTTATCTGCATCGCAGACGGTTCAGGTTATTAATTTATTAGTAATTCATATCTGCTGTTATGTCCTCCTTTATTAATTGCCACACCCACATTTTTACTTTCAGCCATGTTCCCAAGAGATTTCTTCCCTTTGGACTGGTAAAATTTTTTGCAAAAAACCGAAGGTCGGAGAAGCTGGCCAGGCTACTGAACAGATTATGGCCCCTGAGCGATCAGGATGTGCTGGATCGTTTTGCCAGCTTTGTGAGCCAGGGATTTGAAAAAACACAGGAAAACATTCTGGAAAGCTTAACAAGGTTCTATCCGGCAGGGACGAAATTTGTGGTCTTGCCCATGGATATGGAGGATATGGGTGCAGGCAAGCCGGCAACACCTTACCTGGAACAGATGAAAAAACTCCTTGAGCTTAAGAAGAATCCCCAATACAACGAGATACTGGAACCATTTGTCTTTGCCAATCCATGCAGGACAGGTATTACAGAGCATGTGAAAGAATATATTGAGGATCATGGTTTTTCGGGCATTAAGATCTATCCTCCCCTGGGCTATTATCCATTTGATTCCCGACTGGATGGCGTTTATGAATTTGCCCAGGAGAAACAGGTTCCGGTCATGACCCATTGTTCACATCCAGTGGTTTTTTATAAAGGAAAGATCAAAAGAGATATGCTCACCCATCCTTTGACAGGGGAGAAGCTTAAGAAAAAGAAAAACAGGAAGTTTGCTGATAACTGGACACATCCTGATAATTATAAAGAGGTCCTGAGAAAATTCCCGGAACTAAAGATCTGTTTTGGACATTTTGGTGGGTCAAGTGAATGGATCAACTATTATGAGCATACTACGGAGGCACAATTCAAGGAGAGCTGGTTTTATAAGATCAAAGGGCTCATCAAGGAGCACCCCAATGTATATGCAGATGTGAGCTATTCCTTATCAGAAATTGATCTCTACCCAATGTTGAAACTTCTCATGATGGAGTCGGCCGTAAGGGAAAAGATCCTCTTTGGATCTGATTTTTACATGGCTAAGATCGAAGGCAAGGAGTTTAAATTCAGCATTGACCTTCGTACTGCTCTGGGGGAAGTGAATTTCAAAAAGATCGCAGTAGAGAATCCCTTAAAATTCTTGCAAATGAGTTAGGATAAGTCCATTCTAGGTCATAAACCCCAAATCTTTAACAGTATGAAGACCGCGTACGTTTATAAAGACGACAGTAAGTTAGCGATTACTAATAAGAGGTTTTTATCATTTTTTTATCATTCTATCGCCTGGATCATTGCTGCTAATTTTTTTATAATCATGAAAGCATGGGGGATTGATGATTCAACAGGCTTCCTGGTCTTCACACAGGATAAAAGCATTTTTATGGTTCATCTCGAAGCATCAGCCATGGGACTATGTCTTGGTTTGTTCCTGACGTATCTCGACAGGGTACGATTTCATATTTTTGGGAGGAAAAAGTCATTTGGATTCGTGTTATTGATCAAATCAATCACATATTTTGCTTCGCTTATAATAATCATTACCCTTGTTGCCTTTGTGTTTCTATTGGTTTTTGGAGCAAGTTTTACTGAAGCCGTTTCCCGAATTGGCAATTTTATGTTGAGCACATATTATCTAACAATTTTCATCTATGGAGCTTTTGTTAGCTTCCTGATCAGTTTTATCAAGCAGATAGACTCAAAATTTGGGCCTGGGAACTTATTTAATATGCTGGTAGGGAAATATCATCAACCAAGGGTTGAAGACAGGATATTCCTGTTTATTGATATGAAAAGTTCAACGACTTGTGCCGAAAACCTTGGGCATATTCAATACAGTCAACTCCTTCAGGAGTGTTTTTATAATATCACTTCACTTATAATTAAGTACAAAGGTGAAATTTATCAATATGTAGGCGATGAAATTGTGATCACCTGGAAGAGCAAAGCAGGCCTGAAGGATTGCAATTGTTTGAATCTCTTTTTTAATTTTCTTGAAAGGATTGAACAAAATAAAGATCACTACAAGAGGAAATACGGGCTAATACCCGAATTCAAGGCAGGAATGAATTGTGGACATATTACCGTGGCAGAGGTAGGGATTTTAAAAAGGGAAATTGCCTATCACGGAGATATAATCAATACTGCCGCCCGTATACAGTTGCAGTGTAATACTTATGATGAACAAATGTTGATATCCGGCCAATTGTATCACCGGCTTGTGGATTGTTCAAAATTTAATATCAAGGATTTAGACCGGGTTAATTTGAAAGGGAAAAGAAAACCCGTTGAAATTTATAGTGTGAATAAAATTGAACTTTAAACTTAATACCAAACCTCTGATTCCCTTCAAATAGGATATGAAACCAAGAATTATTTTTGTCATCCTTGTTTTACGAATCTGTGTAATAGTACCAGCGTGATTACTGTATTTATTTTCTAAATAATTTGTTTCAGGCTGATTTACACAAGCTTGCCCCACCTACTGTTGAAAATCTCAACAAGTGTTGAAAATCTTTACACAGATGTTCAATTGTCTGAGTTATAGATAATTGCTCGTCAATAAAATAATTAGTGTTGAATTATTCAACATAACAGATTGTGAATTATTTTAGCAATAATCTTGTAATGCTATGATAATCAATATTGTAGATGCGGTGTTTTTTGTTTGGCATTGTAATTGAGTGGTCAAAATTGTGAAACCTCATTATTATTGTTGAATTGATACCAGAAAGTCCATAATCATTCATAAAATCATAAGAATATGAAAACCTTATTTCTGTTACTATTCTGTCCTTTGTTGCTAATTAGCTCAAATCTTAAATCTAATAATGGGTCGGATGATCCCGAAGTCCTGAATGGATCAACACGGATATATTGTGTGCCTGAACTGCTGGATATTACAAAAGAATGGGTTGATGAGTTCGTTGAATTTCACCCAAAAGTTAACATCAAAATAGTCGTGGTGACTGAATCTTCAATGGAGTGGGTCATGGATAAATCCGGAAGTATCTGCATTGTTTCGGCAAATTATATTGATCAAGCAGCTTTTGAGCAATGGAGTATTGGTATTGGACGTGATGTCCTGCTGCCCATCGTCAATATTGGAAATCCTTATTTAATGCAAATACAGGAAGCAGGTATCTCGCAGGAAGTCATGGGAAATTTAATTGAAGACCCTGAAATGAGATCCTGGAAGGCTATTACCAGTGTCGGGGGAAATACACCTATTAATTATTATGTAACTGAGGAAGGGGCCTCAACAGACTTACTATCTACTTATCTTTCATTAGAACAATCAAAAATTGACGGTATTAAAGTTGAAAATGAGGAAGCCCTTGTCGCAGCTGTAGGAAGTGATCCATATGCATTTGGCTTTTGCAGTTACAAGAATATTATGGATCCTACTGGAAAAGGCTTGCGTCCAAATATCAGTATTTTACCTGTTGATAAGAATGGAAATGGAAAGATTGATTATATCGAACAAATATACAGCAACCAAATTGATTTGATGCGAGGTATATGGATAGGTAAATATCCCGGGGCACTTGTTAATAGTATCTATACAGTATCGCATGAGAAACCGACTGAGGCTATCGAGCTTACCTTCCTTAAGTGGGTTCTATCTGACGGTCAGCAACAATTAAGCATGGCTGGTTATGGAGGACTTAGCCTAAGTGAGCAGGTTACAAAAATGAGTTTGCTTGAGGATTCACCTATTGAGATTAGCAAGCTTGGTATGCAGAATGCATATACCGGGAGGACCATTTTCATTATACTTATTTCTGCTGTCTTGCTTGTCATGGTAGTTGTGTTTACCCGTCGCTATGGGTTTCATAGGTATAATAAGGATATAGCCATTATCTCTGAAGATTCTGTATTTGATCAGAATTCCCTCCGCTCACCTGGAGGTATCTATTACGATAAATCGCATACATGGGCGTTCATGGAACAAAATGGGCGTGTAAAAGTTGGGATAGACGACTTCCTTCAACATATTACAGGACCGATAACAGCAATAAAGTTAAAAAAAGTAGGTGAAAATATCTCTAAGGGAGACCTTGTACTTTCAATTATCCAAAAAGGGAAGCAGATCTCCCTATATTCACCTGTTTCCGGGACTATTGAGGAACAAAATGTGGCATTGAACACTCATCCGTCAAAAATAAATTCTTCACCTTACACAGATGGCTGGGTATATATGATCAAGCCTGTAAACTGGTTATGGGATGCTCAATCGCTATTATTCGGCCTTTGCTATTCTGAATGGCTCAAAGGTGAATTTACCAGATTTAAAGACTTCCTGGCTACATTTGTAAAGCCTAAAAACTTTTCATACACCCAGGCTGTGCTTCAGGACGGAGGGGAAATTAAAGAAAATATCCTGTCTGAGCTCGGCCCCGAAGGGTGGGAAGATTTCCAGAGAAATTTTATTGATAATTCAAGATAACAGACACGATTTAATTTAATTTTTACTCACAAATAAAAATTATTAATTATGGATCTTGACAGGCGAAACTTTTTAAAAACACTTGGATTTGTTGGTCTGACCTTTACTGTAGGTAAAAGCATTGGAAGTAACGATTCGGCAACGACTGATATTGAGTTTAAAGGGATATTGTTCGATTCGACACGATGTGTCGGGTGCCAGAGCTGTGAGTATGCATGCGCAGAAACATATGGCTTCCCTGAACCTGAGGACTCACCAGTTCCCGGAATAATCAGGAAGACTGACGAAAACAGGCGTGTTGTGGTAAATGCTTTTGAAACATCGAAAGGGGAATTGTATATGCGCTCAGCATGCAATCATTGCAATGATCCTGCTTGCGCATCAGCATGCCCAACGAAGGCCATGATGAAAACTGATGAAGGACCCGTGATCTGGCGTGAAGGTAAGTGCATAGGATGCCGTTCCTGCATGATCTCCTGTCCTTTTGATATTCCCAAATTTGAGTATGACAAACCAAATCCGAAAATTCAAAAGTGTCGTATGTGCTATGAGGCAATTCAGGAAGGGGGCATGCCAGCTTGTGTCTCAGAATGTCCTGCTGAGGCACTCCAATTCGGTACACGGAGGGAGCTGATAGAAATGGCCAAAACCCGTATCTATACTGATCCTGAGAATTATAACCATACCATATACGGTGAGCATGAGGTAGGAGGAACAGGTCTGCTGTATCTCTCCCCGGCTCCTTTTGAGGAGGTAGGATTCAGAACCGACCTGGGAAATGATTCGTATCCTGAATTAAATAAGACATTCTTGTATTCAGTTCCGGCAGTGTTGATCTTGTGGCCAGCGTTCATGTTAGGTATTTACAATTCAATTGTTGGAAGAAAAGATAATGATCAGCTTGCGAAAGGAGGTCAGTCATGAAAAATAATCAACAAACAACTTTTTTTCAGTTCTTTTTACAAGAAATAAAACCTAAAGGGAAAGTTTTTACACCATTCAACCTGATCTCCGGGCTCGTTGTTTTTACAGCCCTTGTGATACTTGTTTTTAGATTCAAGGATGGTCTGGGATCTGTAACCCACGCTTCGCAAGAATTACCCTGGGGGCTATGGATTAACTTCAACGTGATCACCGGCGTAGCATTTGCCGGAGGGGCCTATGTTCTTACCTTCATGGTGTATATTCTCGGAATGGAGAAATACAAACCAATTGTCAGGGCAACTGTTCTATATGCTTTGTTGGCATATATATTTTATGCCGGGGCCTTACTGCTCGACCTGGGCCGACCATGGAAAATAATGAATCCAATCATTGGCAATTCATTTGGATTGAGTGCAGTGATATTTCTCGTAGCATGGCACTTTATACTATATATGGGTTCATTGTTCATTGAATTTTATCCAACAGTGGCTGAGTGGGCCACTTTCAAAAGGCAAAGAAAAATATTTGCATCCATGACCCTCGCAGTGGTAATATTTGGGATAGCATTGTCTACCCTTCATCAATCAGGTCTGGGAGCGATATTTCTCATGGCAAAAGCCAAGATTCATGCGTTGTGGTACTCAGAGTTTATTCCAATTCTTTTCTTCATCTCCAGCATTTTTGCAGGACTTTCACTGGTGATTATCATTGAAACGATCAATCAACGGGTATTCCGTAATAGGATGTCATTCAAACATAAAAGTGCGCACAGGAGTATCATCCTGGGCCTGGCCCGGACCTGTTCAGTCGCCATGTTCGTTTATTTCACCATGTTGGTACTGGTTTTTTTACATGGCAAGAACTATTCCTATCTGAGTACAACTTGGGGTTACTGGTACCTTGTCGAGGTTATTGGATTTGTTCTTATTCCTTGTTTCATGTTTTTACAGGCATACCGGACAAGAAACTTGCTTCTTGTGCGCATTGCTTCTTTTGTGGCCGTATTTGGGATCATCATAAACAGACTTAATGTAACAACTATAGCTTACCGCTGGTATGACGAGAGTTTTGCCTGGCCAACATGGCAGGAAGTTGTTGTAAGTATCGCGGTGTTATTTGTACAGATATGGGTTTATACATGGATCATCAACAGGATGCCAGTATACAATGCATCACCCGAATGGGTTGAAATGGAAGAAAAAAAAGAATCAATAACAATCAATAAGAAAGAGAGGAAAAAATGGATGGTTTCAGCAGAATAGATATTTACGATACCAAAGGGATAGAATACTTATTTGTGATAGGGTATTTGCTAGCTCTTATCGTCTTCTGGCGTTTCTCGGGGAAACAGATTGCGTTTAAAACACAAATTAAAAATGTACTTGGAATCCTGACACCTGTCAATTTAAAAATTCCACAGGGATTGTTTTTTAACAGGCACCATACATGGGCGTTCCTTGAGCAATCCGGGTTAGCCAGGGTGGGCCTCGACGATTTTCTTATGCGAGTTACCGGAGAAGTAAAATATACCAGCTATAAAAATGTGGGAGAAAGAGTTAATAAAGGAGATTTAATAGCGGAGATATACAAAGATGAAAAGCGCCTGAAAGTGTATTCACCCATCTCCGGGGAGATCATGTTGGGAAATAGTCTTTTGGATGATTATCCGGAGATAATCCAGGAGAATCCTTATGATAAGGGATGGATATATAAGATATCACCTTCAGATTGGGTAAAGGAAACCCAATCTTATTTCCTGGCCGATGAGGCAAGCAAATGGTTAGCCGGGGAGTTGGAAAGGTTCAAAGAGTTCCTTACCGGGGTAAGTATGCGCAAGTATGCATCTGAACCCTCAATGGTAATGCTTCAGGATGGTGGAGAGTTACATGATAATATACTTTCAGAACTCCCGGGAGAGGTGTGGAATGATTTTCAAAAGGAATTTCTAAATTTCAGTCAGTCAGAAAGTTAATTAAATATTGCTGGCACCTATCACATTTTTTCGTATTTTTTGTGTGCAAAATCAATAAACAGGACTTTGTTTGCATCCAATAGAAATGAATATTTGATATATTTTATTATTTCAAGACTAAAAAAAGGGTGATAAAACTTCCTAAAATAAAGTCGAAATTCTGGTCCTCCATATATGGCCAGGTAGTTTATACTATAACCATTCTCTCCGTTTTCCTTTTTGTTTCTTTCGGGATCATCTTCAGATCGGTTAATGAGAACTACCTCAATACTGTCATTCAGCAGAATGGTAACAATATAGGCTCTATTGTAGAAGGCGCATTGTATCATTCAATGTTAAAGAATGATAAAGGAGCATTACAGAATACCCTTGATATCATAAATAATTTGCCCGGAATTGAAGATGTTAATATGTATGATAGTGAGGATAGCCTTGTTTATTCCTCATTCACTGATAATCTTGCAGGCCATAGTGACCCTAACTGTAAGGCTTGTCACCACGATATTAAGACCATGTTTCCTCTTACTGAGAAGTCATTCAAAATTCTTAATATAGATACTGAATGCAGGATGAGTCAGAAGGATTATAATTACAGGTTGTTAATGATACGCTCGCCCATATTGAATCAAAAATCATGCTATACAAGTGCATGCCACGCCCATGACGCAAGCGAAAAAGTACTTGGTTCCTTCGTTATCAGGATCCCGCTTGAAGATCTTGATTCTGCTGTAGCTGCGTCTTCAACCGATTTTTTTCTACTTGCGGCACTTACCACCCTGCTGCTGCTTGCGGTACTCATGCTCTTTACCAGGAAAAAAATTAAAAATCCACTATATGCAATTCTTAAGGCTAGTGAGGCGGTGTCAAAAGGCGATAAAAGTACACGCCTGGTGGTAGAACCTAACCAGTTGCACGACATGAGAATTGTTTCAAGCGCGTTCAATGAAATGCTCGATAATCTTGAAGCTGCTAACAGTGAGCTGAAAAACTGGTCACAACAACTTGAATACAAAGTAAGGAAGAAATCAGAAGAACTCTCGGAAATGCAAAATGAGCTGATCCACGTTGAACGGATTGCGTCACTTGGTAAACTATCATCTTCAGTAGCGCATGAAATAAATAACCCATTATCAGGGATTTTAACATATACCAAGCTTGTGCAAAAACAACTGAATAAGCCGGATTTTAGCAATACAGCAAGGGAATCGGTGTTGAAATATTTAAAAGTCATTGAACTGGAGACGAAGCGTTGTGGAAACATAGTCAAAGGCTTACTTGATTTTTCCAGGAAAGATCAGCAAGACTTCGTAAACAAACATTTGCATGTCATCCTTGAAGAAGTATACACGCTCATGGCTCATCAGATGAAAATGGCCAATAACAAGTTCAGTACAAGTTTTACAGCTAAATGGGACCTCGTAAATTGCAGCGAAAACCAGATAAAACAAGCATGCATTGCTATCCTTCTTAATGCTACCGAAGCTATCCATGGAGCGGGTGAGATCATTATGAAAACAAGCAACCCTGATGAAGAAAATGTAAGGATTGAGATCATAGATAATGGGGTAGGTATTGCTCCTGAAGATATGCCACACATATTTGAACCATTCTTCTCTGCCAAACAGAAGGAGGGGGGGATTGGCCTTGGATTATCAATTGTTCATGGCATAGCTCAAAGCCATGGTGGAAAAGTTGAGGCAAGCTCAGTAATGGGGACAGGAACAACAATATCGATCACTTTGCCTGTGCTAAAGGACTGATGCAATAGTTGGTCCATCTGATTTAATAATTGTAGGATAGTCTATTATGGTAACAAAGAAATGAAGAAACTCAATAACAGATCAAAGCCCTTAATTGCCGGAAAGCAATTATTTAAAAGCATTTCCCGTTTTCGATCATCGATTTACGGGCAGGTTGTTATTGTGATAGCCATACTCTCAGTTTTTTTACTTTTAGCCTTCGGTACTATATTCCGCTCGGTAAACAAGGAATACATGGAGAGTATTATTCAGCAAAGCGGGAACAATGTTTGTCTTCTGGTTGAAGGAGCATTATTTCAGCATATGATGGAAAACGACAAGACTGCTTTACAGAATATGCTCAACATTATTAATCAGATGCCCGGCATCGAAGATGTAAATATGTATGATAATGAGGACGAGCTTGTTTATTCATCCTTCTTTGGTGATGAGGAAGGGCATTCAGCACCCAATTGCAAAGGCTGCCACCCGAATATTAGTACGATGTTCCCAAGAAAGGAAAAATCATTTAAGATCATTAATATTGACAGCGAATGCAGTATGAACCAAAAAAGTTATAGCACGCGCCTTCTATTGATCAAGTCTCCCATTATTAACACACCATCATGTTTTACTGCATCGTGTCATGCACACGATCAGTCAGAGGAGGTGCTGGGTTCATTTATCATCAGGGTACCACTGGAGTCGGTTGACGCAAACCTGAACAAATCTTTCATCCTTGCTTCATTAACTACTTTCCTCCTCGTAACATTCTTGATATTATTTACCAGGAGGAAGATCAAAAGGCCAATGAATGCCATAATAAAGGCAAGTGAGGCGGTTTCACAGGGCGATAAGAGCACGCGGCTCGAGATCAAGGCACACCAGCTTTACGATATGAAGTTGGTTTCTACAGCTTTTAATGAAATGCTGGATAACATTCAATCGGCAAATACTGAACTTCACAACTGGTCGCAGCAACTTGAATATAAAGTTCAGAAAAAATCTGAAGAATTATCAGAAATACAAAATGAATTAATTCACGTCGAACGGATTGCCTCCCTGGGGAAATTATCCTCATCAGTAGCCCATGAGATTAACAATCCCCTTTCTGGAATACTAACATATACCAAGCTTATTCTTAAGCAATTACAAAAAACCGACCTTGATCCAGGCATAAAGAATCCCATGATTAAATATTTGCAGGTGATCAAGGGAGAGACCCAGCGCTGCGGTGAGATCGTTAAAGGGCTGCTGGAATTTTCACGAACGGATCAGAAGGATTTTGTGCCAATTCCTTTGCATAAGATAGTGAAAGAAGCCTATATGTTAATGGCTCATCAAATGGATATGGCAAACATCAATTTCCAGGTGAAATACAATGCTGAGTCGGACTTGATATTATGTAGCGAGAATCAGATCAAACAAGTGTGCATAGCTATACTAATGAATGCATTCGAAGCCATTAACCAGAATGGGGAAATATTCATGGAAACCCATAATCCAAATGATAAGACAATAAAACTGGATATAATTGATAATGGCGGAGGGATAGCCGCTGAAGACATACAACACATATTCGAGCCATTTTATTCTACGAAGGAAAGAGCAACTGGTATAGGGCTTGGATTGGCCATAGTGCATGGAATCATTCAAAGCCACCATGGCAGGATTGACGTTCAGTCTGAACTAGACAGATACACTACCATATCAATTATATTACCCTTAATCAAGTTATAAATTGAAATGCTATGACTTCAAATATTTCCATATTGATCGTTGATGACGAAGAGTCTGTTCGGGATTCATTATACAACTGGTTCATTGATGATGGCTATCAGGTTGACTGCGCAGAAAACGCCAAGCAGGCATTATCAATGCTCGAATCGAAGAATTTTAATATTATCCTTGCTGATATTAAAATGCCGGGTATGGACGGATTGGAAATGCACCGGCGTATCAAATCTCTGAACAAGGAATCTATTGTGATCATCATGACCGCATTTGCCTCTGTAACAACTGCTGTTCAGGCATTGAAAGATGGAGCCTATGATTACATCACCAAACCATTTGATCCGGACGACCTTTCTCACCTGATTAGGAATGCTGCAAGCCAGATCACCCTGAAAGCAGAAAATGAAGTTTTAAGGAACAAAGTTGTTTCGCTCGAAAATGTGGAGGACATTGTCGGAAGCAGCGAGGCGATGATAAAGGTTTTGAAAGAGGTTGAAAGAGTGGCCCAGTCAAATTCACCAGTGATCATCACCGGGGAAAGTGGAACAGGTAAGGAGCTTATTGCCAGAGCTATCCATTCCAACTCACCACGAAAGTTTTTCCCCTTGGTGAGTGTGCATTGTGGGGCCCTACCCGAAAGCCTGCTGGAAAGTGAGCTATTTGGGCATGAGAAAGGTGCCTTTACGGGGGCTATGTTTAATCGAAAAGGTCGATTTGAGATGGCAGATGGAGGAAGCATATTCCTGGATGAAATAGCTACCATATCACCAAAAATGCAAGTTGAACTACTTCGTGTGTTGGAAACCAAAACATTTGTGAGGGTAGGGGGTAACAAAGAGATCACATCTGATTTCAGGATCATATGCGCAACAAACAGGGATCTAAAAAAAATGCTCAGCAACGGCACCTTCCGTGAAGACCTTTACTATAGATTAAACGTAGTTAATATTGATATCCCACCACTAAGAGAGCGGATCGATGACATTCGAATGCTGGTTGATTATTTTATTAAAAAATACTGTATCTCGATGAGCAGGAATATTATTCCTATCAATGCAGCCGCCCTGAATCGTTTGGAAAAATATGACTTTCCAGGCAATGTGCGCGAACTTGAAAATATGATTGAAAGGGCGATAGTCATCGGCAATGAGAAAGAGATCAGGCTGAAAGATCTTCCCTATGAAAAAGATGTGGTAGGTAATTCAGTTGAAAGTTTAAATGATCTTGAAAAGAAATACATTATCAGGGTATTGGATAAATATGACTGGAATATATCCCGTTCTGCCAAGGTCTTGAAAGTTGACAGAGTAACGCTCTACAACAAGATTAAGAAGTACGATCTAAAATCTTCAAAATGATTTCCTGATTATATGAGGTTTATTTATCAATTGGCATTTATTATTGAGAACAAGAGTATTTCGATATCCGTGACGTTTAAAGCTTAGTATAAATTGGATAAGCAAAATATACTATTAATATCATTTGGTCAATTCGAGAATGATTTTCTTGAAGATATCGCTACGGAGGTTGAGAAAGAATACACTTATCCTGTACGCATACAAAATGGTCATATCGATCTGAGTGAATATTACGATCCTATGCGCCGTCAATATGATGGCAATGGTATATTAAAAGAAGTTGATTCCATAAATTCTGGCGATGTTATTAAAAAGGTTGGATTATTCCGGGTTGATCTTTGCATTCCAATCCTTACCTATATCTTTGGCCAGGCAGCATTTAAAGGTAGTACAGGTATAGCTTCTCTTTACAGGCTGAGGAATGAGCAATACGGGATGAAGAAAGATGAGGCCTTGTTGTTGCACCGTTTTTCCAAGGTTGTTATACATGAACTGGGCCATACTTTTGGCCTCATCCACTGTCATCATCCTATATGCGTAATGCGATCGAGTACCTATGTTGAAGACATCGATCAGAAAAGCACTGAACCATGTTTAAACTGCCAAAAGATCATTGGGTTGGATTGATGCGATGATGAAACAAGACCTTATTGAATAAATAAAATTGATAGCTTTGCAGTATGTCAGAAATAACAGGAAAAATCATCAAGATCATGGAGCCCGTCAATGGCGAAGGCAAAAACGGCTCGTGGAAAAAACAGGAATTTATCTTCGAAACTCAAGGTGAATATCCCAAAAAAGTATGTATTGCTAATTGGAATGACAAGGTCTCACCCGATGAACTTATAATAGGCGCAGAGCTTACCGTCAGCATCAATATTGAAAGCAGGGAGTTTAACGATCGTTGGTATACCGATGTCAAGATGTGGAGAATAGAAAAACCTGAGTCATCCGGTCAGGCACAAGCTGCCCCGTCTCCAGGTCTTAGTGATGCACCGCCTCCAGAGGAAGAGAATGATGGCCTGCCGTTTTAGTATTTCAGCACAGAATATATTATAAACAGCCTGGTATTATCAGGCTTCTTCGAGCAAAATAAACTCAGGCTTGGAGACAACACCGGCCTCTTGCATTTTTCCGGCAAGATCCGGGTCGTTCAATAATTTATCTATTGCCGAAGGATCATTGGCTTCGAATTTAATATATAGGTGATTGGGCTCATCAACGGACTTGAGGACCTTTTCTCCCGTGATTCCAAAACCTCTTCTCCTTGCTACGTCCGCATCAAAGTATGGACGCCATTGCGCATAGTCATTTACTTTATGGTTTAAAATTGCAGTTACCATGATATCAATATTTATAGTGAATACTTTGTTAATTTGATAAAAAGTTGACTGAGTGTGAATTTCAGTCTTCTCCCTTCAAAAGTACCATCATTATACTGGATAATATGTTAACTGGCTGTTATTTAATGTTATTGGAATGTTAAATAAAAAAGCAGCTAGCCGTATGAAGAGCGTAACTGCTTGATTTAAAACGTGAACCCGAAGGGATTCGAACCCCTAACCTCCTGATCCGTAGTCAGGTGCACTATCCAGTTATGCTACGGGTCCAGTCTTTCAATTAGCTTGAAAGCGAGTGCAAAGATACCACTTTTTTTAAATTTCAAACTACAAACTACAAACGACAAATAAATTTCAAACTACAAACTCCAAATTCCATGGTACCCTTCTCCTTCAGAGCCTGTCCCGGGCCAAGGCGAGGGAGGAGTGGGGATATAGGGGGTGAGGTGAATTATTAATTATTCATCCAACACCTAACATCTAACACCTGGCATCTTAAAAATTCTCCCTACTTTTATACAGATGAAAATGGAAGACCTTAAAAACGAATTTGAAGACCTGTACGGCAAAAAGAGTGCTGAGATTTTTTATTTTTTTGCCCCCGGCCGTGTCAATCTCATAGGTGAACATACCGACTATAACAATGGCTATGTATTGCCCGCTGCACTGAGCTTTGGAACCTACCTGCTGGCACGAAAAAATGACACCAACAAATTACGTTTTGCAACAGCAAACTTCGAATATAAGGCAGAGATCCCCATGGATGAGATCACTCATAAACATGAAGGACAATGGGTGAACTATCCTCTGGGTGTGATGTGTGAATTTGACCGGAAAAAGATGGACATCGGTGGACTCGATCTCTACTATTCCGGCAACATACCCGCAGCTGCTGGTCTTTCTTCTTCAGCATCCATTGAACTGGTCACAGCCGTTGCCATCAACGAGATATATGAGAATCAGCTGGAATCCCTAGAGTTAGTTCATCTGTCTGTGAGGGCCGAAAGGGAATTTGTGGGTGTCCAGTGCGGAATCATGGACCAGTTTATCGTGGGAAAAGGACAGGAAAACTCGGCGCTCTTCTTGAATTGTGGAACTGAACAATATGTTCATGTTCCTTTTACACCTACGGATTACCGGCTGGTGATCGTCGACACACGTAAGGTACGTAAGCTGAGCGACTCAAAGTATAATGAAAGGGTGGCTGAATGCCAGTCAGGGCTCAATGAGATCCGGAAAGAAATGGACGTGGCCTCCCTGGGAGAGCTCAGCACAGATTCAATGGGTGAAATAGAAGGGTACATCAATGCCCCGATTGTACTAAAACGCATTAGGCATGTGGTTTCAGAGAACAGACGAGTATTGGATGCTGTCAAGGCTCTGATGAACAATCAATTCGAAATCTTTGGCGACCTAATGAACAGATCGCATGATTCCCTTCGCAATGACTATGAGGTCACCGGATTTGAACTCGACACCATGGTAGAGGTTTCGCGCCAGCAAGATGGAGTCCTTGGATCCCGCATGACTGGCGCCGGGTTCGGTGGGTGCACGGTGTCACTGGTGAAAGAGAACTGTATCGATAACTTCATGGAGAAAGTAGGTGAGGCCTATACTGCTAAAACAGGACTTAAACCGGAGTTTTATTTACCAGAAATTGTCAGCGGAGCCAGAAAATTATGAGTTCCGGGTGCCGAGTTCCGAACTCAGATTTCAAGTTTCAAGTCTCAAGTCTCGATTAAGAGAGCAACCACCACACATATCCTCCATACATCAGCAACATAAGCCCTCCTTCAACCCTCGAGATCTTTCTTCCTCTTCCTGTGTAGACAAAGACCACCAGCGTTACAGTAGCTATCAACACTACGATCATGTCCAGGATGCTGCCAGCCTGGAAGGGCAGGGGAGAAATGATCGAACTGATCCCCAGGACCAGTAAGATGTTAAATATACAGGAGCCTACGGCATTGCCAATCGCCATCTCGGGTTCCTTTTGAATAGAAGCTATGATGGAGGTCACCAGTTCGGGCAGCGATGTGGCCATAGCAATGATTGTAAGGCCGATGGTGGCTTCATCCATGCCAAGGTCAGCAGCCACAAACACAGCACCGTCAACGATCCACTCACCACCAAAATAAAGACCTGTGATGCCTATCAAGACGAAAAGTATGGCAAGCCAAAGTGGATATTTTGATTTTGTCTTTTTCTCCTCAACAGTTTCTTTAGAACTACGATAATATATATAAAGGAAAACCAGTAGCATCCCAACGAATACAACCCCATCATTGAATCCAACAACATTGGCTTCCCTACCCAGGATGATCTTATCCTGAACAACAACAAATAAGGCTCCGATGGCGAACAGACTAAAAGGAATATCACGATAGTAGGTATGCTTGAGTATAGGGATGGGTGAGATGACGGCCGTGAGGCCTATGATTACCAGAATATTAATAATGTTGCTTCCCAGTACGTTGGAGATCGCCAGATCGGTATTGCCGCTATAGCTGGCAAAAACATTGATGATGAGCTCCGGCAGTGAGGTTCCAATGGCTACAATGGTCAAACCTGTGATGGCAGGTGGTATTCCCAGCTTTTTTCCTATAACCTTTGCACCTTCAATAAGCATTGTAGCGCCACCAATAAGGAGTGTAAAGCCAAGTATAAAAAGTAAATATTCCATGAATAGGTGTTAGATGCCAGGTGTTAGATGTTAGATGAAAATATTAAGGTACCGACACGTATATTCGTACTTCCTTCTTCAATGGCGATTTGATAGTCGCCAGACATGCCCATGGATATTTCAGTAAAGCTTTGGTGATCAGAGAAATACTTTGCTTTTATTTTAGTAAAATAAGTTTTCAGCCTGCCAAATTCTTCCCTCAGTACAGCTTCATCATCAGTATAGGTGGCCATACCCATGACTCCACAAATAATAATATGCTTCATGGAAGCAAAGACTTCAGATTCAAGAATCTCTTCGGCTTTTGCCATATCCAGTCCAAATTTTGTGTCTTCACTGGCTATGTGAAACTGAAGGAGGCAATTCACCTTTCTGTCAATTTTAGCTGCCTGCTTGTTGATCTCTTTAAGCAATTTCAATGAATCTACTGATTCTATCATTTCTATGAATGGAACCATATATTTCACCTTGTTGGTTTGCAGGTGTCCAATAAAATGCCATTGAATATCAGCTGGCATTAATGCCTGTTTAGCTATCAGGTCCTGGGCCTTGTTTTCGCCAAAAACTCTCTGCCCGCCATCATAGGCTTCTATGATGGTTTCAACAGGTTTTGTTTTTGAAACAGCGACCAATCGTACATGTTCAGGGATATCATCCTTGATCTTTTTAATATGATCCTGAATGCTCATAAATGAGTTTTTACGAGTTTATTTTACTTGCTAAGGTATAACTATTTTAGTATCTTGGCGCTAATATTAGACGGTTTATAGACCAATATCCTTTTGCAGGATAATAGACCGCGTTTTTGCCCAGATCTTAAACCTTTTGACTAAAAGAGGACTTTATTTTATTGTACAAAATGAACCTCAGAGTAACATTATATGATACGCTGGTGAATAACCAATTGCTTGTCAGAATCTATGATCTCGACAATGAAGGGCGCGATGGTAAGCTACAAGTTAGGATCAGTGGTAACAAGAAAGATGTAGAGATAGACATCAAGCATCTTTCACTCTCACCTATAGATGTATTTGTAAGTGAAACGCCTGTAACAGGCAGGATACATGAAGTTACGGCTAAGATATTTTCAGCCGATTTGATCCAACTCCACGATACGGATACCAGGATGATAAAACTAGGTAAATAGTTCCGTCCAACGCCTAATCTAATAAATGCACCGCCAACCCACTCCTGAGCTTGGGCTCAAACCAGGTAGTTTTTGGTGGCATGATGTTGCCGGTATCAGCAATGTCGATTAGTTGTTGCATTGAAACCGGGTAAAGGGCAAAGGCAACCTTCATCTCTCCGCTGTCGACCCTCTTTTCGAGCTCTTCCAATCCACGGATTCCTCCTACAAAGTCGATCCTCTTATCACGTCGAAGGTCTTTGATACCCAGAATATTATCCAATACATGATGTGATAATATAGTGACATCTAAAACACCGATTGGATCATTGTCATTATAAGTGCCTTCTTTGGCCTGCAAACCGTACCATTTGCCACCAAGGTACATGCTGAATTCATGCAGCTTATTGGGTTTATAAATATCAATGCCTTTATTTTCTACCACAAAAACCTCTGACAGCTTGGCCAGAAATTCTTCATTGCTCAATTCGTAAAGGTCTTTAACAACACGATTATAATCGATAATGGTTAACTGATCGTCAGGGAAATGCACCGCAAGGAAATAATTGTATTCCTCCGCACCGCTATGATTGGCGTTGGCATTTTTTCTTTCAATTCCTACCAGGGCAGCTGCGGCTGTACGATGATGTCCATCAGCAACATAGGTGGCAGGGATGTCGGCAAAAAGCTCAATGATCTTATCGTTGATCTTCTTTTCTTTGATCACCCAGAAGTGATGACCAATTTGATCTTCAGCTACAAAGTCATATTCCGGCTCATTGTCGGCTACATATTTAGCAATGATCTCATCAATCTCTCTTACGGCAGGATATGAGAAGAATACAGGCTCCATATTCGCACTGTTGATCCTCACGTGCTTCATACGGTCTTCTTCCTTGTCAGGCCTCGTAAGTTCATGCTTCTTAATAACTTCATTCATATAGTCCTCTACAGCAGCACAACCAACAATCCCGTACTGCGTCTTGCCGTTCATGGTCTGAGCGTAGATGTAAAGGTGTTCATCGTCATCCTGAGTTAACCATCCATTATTTCGAAAAATATTTAAGTTCTCAACGGCTTTATCATATACTTCGTCTGCGTGCACATCCACTTCCGGTGGAAGGTCAATCTCCGGCTTGATAATATGTAGGAGGGAATAATCATTCCCTGCAGCTTCGGCACGTGCTTCTTCAGAGTTGAGTACGTCGTAAGGCCTGGAAGCCAGTTCTTTTGCAATTTCTTTCGGGGGTCTGAGTCCTTTAAATGCTTTTAGTATTGCCATCTTCTATGATATTTCAGGGATAAATAAATATCCCAATGCTGTTATTAAAAATGTTAAGACGATTATCAATATGTTTTATTCTTCAGGAATATCATCATCTTGATCATAGCTCCCGATTTCTTCTTCCTTCCTGCTGGTATGGTTATTATTCCTCTGCAGGGAAGAGATCAGGGCACCAGTCATCTTGGTCATTTCCATCAACTGGTTTCTTGATTCATTTTCTTCATCATCATCAAAGATCCCCAGGTTGTAACAGATGCTTGTGAACACCAGGCATTCCCTGACAGCACTCTTAGCCATTTTTAAATAATAAATGAACTGGCTTTTATTTCTCGCAGATCCTTCTGCAATATTCAGTACGATGTTGTGTGATGAATTGTTAAAGCGTTCGGTCAGTGTAGGGTACTGATCCCTCATCTTGCCGGTATCATTTACCCATTTGGTATAATTGAGCGCTTTGTGGTAGATCCTCAGATCTTCAAATCTGAAGAAGGTGTTGTTCTTATCATTTCCGTTATCCATAGTAAAAAATAGTTTTCTTCGTTAGTTCAGTGCTTTTTGAGTAAGAAGATTTGGATAACAATTATTTATTAACCTGGAATGTCCTGTCTCCGTCATTCAGGAATCCCTGGATCTGTTTAGCTGCTGCGATGCCTGCATTGATATTGGCCTCGGCTGTTTGTGCACCCATTTTCTTAGGTGTGAAGAAAAACCTGCCTTCATAATTTTGGGCAACTTCTTCCTTACAGTCTGGTGCTATATCTGAAATGTAGATAAAATCATCTCTCTCAGCAAATACTTTTAGAAGGTCGTCTTCGTTTATCACCTCTTTCCTTGCTGTATTGACAAGTGTGGCACCCTTGGGCATCAGGGAAAGCAGATCAGCATTGATTGAACCCTTGGTATGCTCATTTGAAGGGATATGAAGAGAGATATACTGGCATTTGGTGTAAAGTTCCTCAACTGAGTCAACAGCTGTTACGCCATCCTTTTCAATATCATCTTTGCTAATGAATGGGTCAAATGCATAGATCTCCATCCCGAAACCTCTGGCAATATTGGCTACATACCTGCCAACATTTCCATAGGCATGGATACCAAGGGTTTTTCCTTTAAGCTCGCGTCCTGAGGTGCCATTATATTGGCTCCTGGCCATGAGTACCATCATGCCAATGGCAAGCTCTGCCACAGCATTAGAGTTTTGCCCGGGTGTATTCATGACAACCACATCTTTGGCGCTGGCAGCCTGCAGGTCCACATTGTCATAGCCCGCACCAGCCCTGACTATGATCTTCAGATTGTTGGCCGCAGCAATAACATCGGCATCTGCTTTGTCGCTCCTGATGATGATGGCATCAGCATCGGCAGCTTCATTAATAAAATCTTGCTGGCTTTCATATTTTTCAAGCAAAGCCATCTCAAAACCGGCACCTTCAACAACTTCCCTGATTCCGTCTACAGCGGCAGGGGCGAAAGGTTTTACGGTGGCAACCAAAACTTTAGTCATGTCTTTAGTATTTTACCTTTATTAGTAATTTCCCGGAGCCTGAAGACCCCGGGTATGATAAGTCAGTTAATTATTTATGTAATTTTTCAAACTCCTGCATGCAACCAACGAGGGCCTCTACACTTTCTACCGGAAGGGCATTATATGTGGAAGCTCTGAAGCCACCTACGGAGCGATGTCCTTTGATGCCTATCATGCCTCTTTCTGTTGCAAAACTAAAGAAGTCTTGTTCCAGATTTTCATAACCGGCATTCATCACAAAGCAAATGTTCATGATGCTGCGATCATCGGGATCGGACACAGTGGCTTTAAACAATGGATTTCTGTCAATTTCATCATAAAGCGATCCTGCCTTGAAATTGTTTATTTTGTGAATGGTCTCTATACCACCCAGATCTCTCAGCCATTGTAAGGTCTGCAACGCAGCAAATACAGGTACAACTGGAGGTGTGTTGAACATGGAGCCTTTGTCGATATGCGTCTGATACTTGAGCATAGTGGGTATATGATGTTCCATTTTTCCGAGGATGTCATCTTTTACGATGGCGAATGTAACACCGGCAGGAGCCAGGTTCTTCTGTGCACCGCCATAAATGATAGCGTATTTAGATACATCCAGCGGACGGCTGAAGATGTCTGATGACATGTCAGCTACCAGTGGGACAGGTGAGTCGATATCGTATTTAATCTCTGTCCCATAAATCGTGTTATTGGTGGTGATATGGAAATAATCAGCATCTTCAGGGATTGTATAGCCTTTAGGGATGTAATTAAATAATTTGTCCTCTGAACTGCCAACAACCACAACTTCTCCAAAAGCCTGCGCCTCTTTGATGGCTTTTTTAGCCCAGGCACCAGTATTCAGATAGGCAGACTTGCTCTTCATCAGGTTGAACGGTACCATTGTAAATTGGGTGCTGGCACCACCGCCTACAAATACCACAGAATATCCATCAGGGATGTTCAGCAAATCTTTAAAAAGATCCTGTGCCTCATCCATTACAGCTACAAATTGCTTGCTCCTGTGTGAAATCTCCATCAGGGACAGCCCCATTCCGGCAAAATCTTTGATTGCCCTGGCAGTATTTTCAATGGTGTACTGGGGGAGGATGGAAGGCCCTGCGTAAAAGTTGTGCTTCTTCATAATTTCCTGTAGTTAATAAGTTTTTACTATTCGCTTAATTCGTATGAATTTTGGATCGACAAATATAAATCATTTGCCCGAATTTCTTAGTGATAAGGGTATTAATTTATTCAATATTTTTGCTGAATTGATAATTAACTAATATTAGATGGATTTAGAACAAAGAATAAGAGCGTTCAGCCAGCTTGGAGATGTACTCAGCAGGGTAGGTGTTGAAGGTGATATGGGCTTGCTTAGCAGGTATGGGTATGATGAAAAGGCTTTTGAGGACTCGTTTTACAGGGCCATGGATAATAATGCCTGGTTTACGGCTGAGTCAATCTATAGAAGCCTGTACGTTTTAGGAGTCAGCATGAACAGGGAAGACCTGGAGAAATGGGCAGGAATGTATGATCTGAAGCCTGTAAAAGGTAAAACAGTAGCCGTGATCATGGCTGGGAATATACCAGCTGTCGGCTTTCACGATTTTTTGTCTGTTCTGATGTCAGGGAATAAGGTTGTGGCAAAGCTTTCCTCAGATGACAGCTACATAATACCGGCAATAGCTGAATTGTTGGTTGCCAGGGAGTCGGAGTTTTCGGAGCTGATCGAATTTACCGATGGAACGATAAAAAATTTCGATTCGGTAATTGCCACGGGAAGCAATAATACTTCAAGGTATTTCAAGCACTACTTTGGGAAATACCCTCATATTATAAGGAAGAACAGGAATGCCCTGGGAGTGATTACCGGCCTTGAAGATGAGGAAAGCATACAGTCAATGGGCGAAGACATATTTATGTATTATGGCCTTGGCTGCCGTAATATCTCAAAGCTGTTTGTCCCTCATGGATATGACTTTAAGAATTTCTACCGTGCGCTTGAAGGCTTCAGCACCTTTGCTGAGCATCATAAATACATGAATAATTACGACTATAACAAGTCCATCTACCTGGTGAACGGGGATACTCATTACGATAATGGATTTTTGCTATTAAAAGAGTCTGCCAGCATGGCATCACCGGTGTCTGTCCTACATTATGAGCAATATGAAAAGATAGAAGAGGTAAACAGCTTTATTGCTGATGCGTCGGAGAACATACAATGTGTCGTCTCCGCTGATCCAGCTGTGAACACAGCCATTCCTCCGGGAACAGCACAGTATCCAAAGCTCTGGGATTACGCTGATGGTGTAGATACTATGGACTTTCTGATCAACGCCCTCTGACTTTTTCCTTTTGCCTTCTGCTATATGCTTCTTCCTTAAAAATATTTGAGAATATATTTTGCTAATTAAATAAAAGCCCGTATTTTTGCAGCCCGAAATTATAAGGAGAAAACAAATGAAAAAGGATATTCACCCTACAGATTACAGGTTCGTAGTATTTAAGGATATGTCGAATGATTATTCATTCCTTTCAAAATCGACTGTAAAAACGAAAGAAACCATCGAATGGGAAGATGGGAAAGAATACCCGCTGGTAAAGCTGGAGATCTCTCATACTTCACATCCTTTCTATACCGGAAAAATGCAGCTTGTGGATACTGCTGGCCGTGTTGATAAATTCCGTAACAGGTATAAAAAACACCTGGAAAAGAAAGACGAAAACTAAATCGAGAAAAAAATATAAAAAGGCCGCTTGAAAAATCAAGCGGCCTTTTTTATTGGGTTCGAGGTACGGGGTATGGGGCACGCGGAAAGGAACATGGGGATTATAAAGATTGACGGAGTTGAATAAGTCTTCTCAATTTCCTTGACAATTGATCCATTGCAGTATCTATTGTATCACTATCCGTTTTTTTAATAAAATTTGTTTTCATTGCAATTTCAATTTGAGTTTCCAGTTCGGAAAGAGAGGCCTTTGCATTGTGAAAATATCTGATACTTAATTTGATAAATCCGGATTCATCACCTTCAGCTATATTAGATGGAATACTAATAGCTGCTCGTCGAATTTGATCACGAAATGAATAATCTCTATTAAAAGGTTCTAAATCTGTAATTCTATATATTTCAACAGCCAGTTCCCTTGCCTCTTGCCAGACCACTGGTTTTTTATAATTTGCTATTTGTTATTTGTAATTTATTTAGGGTTTAGGGTTTAGAGATTGGAGTTTAAAAAAGATCGGATTATTTTTTCCTACCTTTGTCCTGCAAACAAATAAAGCCTCTGTACCGCCATGAATTATATAATCTTCGATAACTTTAACCGAAACAATCTTTTACCACTCACCTTTACACGTCCGGTAGGAGATATCAGGGTTGGTATTTTGACAATCAGGGAGAAGTGGGAGCGTTACTTAGGTGAAAAAACCTCTACACTTACAGAGGATTACCTGAGTGGGAAGTTTCCTATTATTAAAGGTGAAGATAACATTCTCATCAATGGTTCGGTGCTGCCAAATGTGAAGCTCCTGGAAGAGATTAAGAAGCTTAAGATTAATGAGGCCCTGGTGAAGGGAGAGGTCATCATCGCCCTCAGGGTCACTTTAGAAGAGTTGGAGAATATTGATGATACAGAAGCCATCAGTGAGCATGAAACTGATTGTGACTTTATGAAGATCAATGCCACCTGGGAGATCTTCAATAAGAATGGTGAGGCCCTGCGTGAAGATTATAGGCTTATTACTAAAGGAAGGAAGTCTCAGGCACTGAGTGAGAGCAATCGTCTTTTTGGTGATGACATCTTTATTGAAGAAGGAGCAAAGATCGAGGGTGCCACTATCAATACTACTACCGGACCTGTTTATATTGGGAAAGATGCTGAGATCATGGAAGGCGCTCTTATTCGAGGCCCTTTCGCCATACTTGACAATTCTGTTGTTAAGATGGGTGCCAAGATCTATGGTGCAACCACACTCGGGCCCTGGTCCAAAGTAGGCGGGGAGCTCAATAATGTAGTCTTCTTCGGCCTGTCAAACAAAGCCCATGATGGCTATCTTGGAAATACTGTCATTGGTGAGTGGTGTAACCTGGGTGCCGGGACCAACAACTCAAACCTGAAGAATAACTATGATGTCGTAAGGATGTGGAGCTACACTGATCAGACCTTCATCGACACCGGCCTGCAGTTTTGTGGACTCGTGATGGGTGATCACAGCAAATGCGGAATCAACACCTTGTTTAACACAGGTACTGTGATTGGTGTGAATTCCAACATTTTTGGTTCAGGCTTCCAGCGTAACTTCATACCGTCATTTGCCTGGGGTGGGACCAAGGGATTTACAGATTTCTCCATCAAGAAAGCCATTGAAATCGCCAAGCGTGTATATAGCCGCCGCGATATTGAATTTGATGAAGTGGATCAGTTCATCCTCCGCTCTATAAAAGAGCTGACAGCAGAAAACACCTCTTATTAGTGCCGAGTTCCGAGTGCCGAGTTCCGATTTCTGATTTCCAAGTTCCAAGTTCCAAGTTCCAAGTTCAGAGTTCAGAGTTCAGAGTTCATGGTGCCCACCTTTGGCACGATGATTGACCTACCCATATTATAAGCAGCGATTTTAATCGAACAGGAAAATGTAAGCCCTATATATGTAACTATTATAGGGTATTTCAGTATAATTCCACCAAACCCCGGTTCGACTACAATAACTGACACACTGACATTTTGACCTAGATTATGGACCATATTATTGATAAGAATCTTCTGGAATTTGCTGATTTACTTGATGGGGACACGGAATTTATCCCCCTGCTCACCGATGAGGATGAGCAGCAGATGAATAAAGAAAGCGTTCCCGAAGATCTACCTATATTAACCTTACGAAATAATGTACTCTTCCCTGGTGTGGTAATACCCATTACTGTTGGCAGGGATAAGTCTATCAGGCTGATCAAAGAGGCCTATAAAGGAGACAAGATTATTGGGGTGATCACCCAGCGCGATATCAGCGTAGAAGATCCGACCTCTAAAGACCTTTATACTGTAGGAACAGTAGCTACTATCATTAAAATCCTGCAGATGCCGGATGGTAGCACCACAGCCATCATACAGGGTAAGAAAAGGTTCAGGCTTATTGACCTCATGCAGGAAGACCCCTATTTCAAGGCCAGGGTGATGCCATTTGAGACTTTTGAGCATCAGGTTGATCGACAGGATGAAAAGTTTAAGGCCCTCATGGCTTCATTGAAAGATATGTCGATGCAGATCATCAAGATGGCACCGAATATCCCTTCTGATGCAGCCTTTGCAATAAAAAATATAGAAAGCCCGGTATTCCTGGTAAATTTTGCTTCCTCAAACCTCAATATTGAGATCAGTGAGAAGCAGGAATTACTTGAGATATCAGACCTTACCGATCGTGCCAACAAGGTGCTTAAGGCTTTGAGCCGTGAGCTTCAGGTGTTGGAACTAAAAAATCAGATCCAGGACAAAGTAAAAACAGATCTCGACAAGCAGCAGCGCGACTTCCTCTTGAACCAGCAGCTGAAGACCATTCAGGAAGAGCTGGGTGGAAGTCCTTATGAACAGGAGATCAGTGAGATGATGGATAGGGCCAAGCATAAGAAATGGTCCAGGGAGGTGAAGGAGATCTTTGAAAATGAGCACAGGAAACTGCAGCGTATGAACCCCCAGGCAGCTGAATATTCGATCCAGGTGAATTATCTGGAGATGCTTGTGGAACTGCCATGGAATGAGTTTACCGAGGATAATTATGATCTGAACAACGCACAGAAGATTTTAGATGATGATCATTATGGCCTGGAGAAAGTGAAGGAGCGTATCATTGAGCACCTCGCTGTGATCAAGCTAAAGCAAGACCATAAAGCACCCATTCTTTGTTTGGTTGGCCCTCCGGGAGTTGGAAAAACCTCTCTTGGGAAGTCAATAGCCAGGGCATTGAGCCGTAAATATATCAGGATGTCGCTGGGCGGTGTCCGTGACGAGGCTGAGCTACGAGGGCACAGAAAAACATACATTGGTGCCATGCCCGGAAGGATCATTCAGAACCTGAAGAAGGTGCAGACATCAAACCCGGTTTATGTACTGGATGAAATTGACAAGATCAGCGGAAGCACCATACAGGGTGATCCTCAGGCAGCATTGCTGGAGATCCTTGACCCTGAGCAAAATATTGAATTTCATGATAATTACCTCGAGGTGAACTTCGACCTGTCAAAGATCATGTTCATCGCAACAGCAAATACATTGAATACCATACATCCCGCCCTCCGCGACAGGATGGAGATCATTGACCTGAGCGGCTACCTTCTCGAAGAGAAGATGGAGATTGCCCGTCGTCACCTTGTGCCAAAGCAGCTGAAAGAGCACGGCGTGAAAAGAAACCAGCTGCGGTTTAACAAGGACATCCTCAGAAAGTTGATCAGCGACTATACCAGGGAGGCTGGCGTAAGGACACTTGAAAAGGCCATCGCCAAGGTGATCCGTAGCAATGCAAGATTCATTGCGATGGATGAGTCTTATAATAAGAAAGTTACTCCTGATGATGTCAGGAAATTCCTGGGACCCGTTAAATTCCAAAGGGAACGCATACTCAGCGACGAAGTTGCCGGAGTAGTGACCGGTCTCGCATGGACAGCCGTGGGTGGAGAAATATTATTCATTGAAGTGAGCCTGAGCCGTGGTAAGGGTAGCCTTACACTCACAGGTAATCTTGGTGATGTGATGAAAGAATCTGCCACATTGGCATTCGAATATCTCAAAGCACATTCAACAACTCTCGGCATTGATGCTGACATTTTTAGAAAGTGGAATGTACATATTCATGTTCCGGAGGGTGCTACACCTAAGGATGGGCCTTCAGCAGGGGTAACCATGTTTACAGCTCTGGCATCTGCCTTTACACAGAGGAAAGTACGCTCAAGGCTTGCCATGACAGGTGAGATTACCCTCAGGGGTAAAGTTTTGCCAGTGGGAGGTATCAAGGAAAAAATCCTTGCAGCCAAGCGAGCCAAGATAACTGATATCGTACTGTCAAAGGAAAACTTGAAAGACATTGAAGACATTCGTGAAGATTATATCCGAGGATTAAGCTTCCATTATGTTGACAAGATGATTGAGGTTGTGGATATTGCTCTGATGAAGACCAAGGTGAAAACCCCACTGATACTAAACGTTCCTGATGCCCCATCATCAAATTAGTTTTTTAGGTATCTTGTATTAGGTGCCAAATATCAAATATCAGATATCAAATATCGAGTCTCAAGTTTCAAACGAATATTGCTTACATTTGCCCTACCATAAAATAATTTGGTTAATGTGATGTAATATTTTTATGGAATTCATTCATCCATATTTGCTATTTGGCTTACTGGCAGTAAGCATTCCAATAATCATCCACCTTTTTAATTTCAGGCGGTACCGGAAGTACTATTTTACCAACCTCAAGCTGTTGAAGACCATTAAAAAGGAGACTAAAAAACAACATCGTCTTCGTCATCTCCTGATATTGATCAGCCGGATCCTTGCCATCATTTTTCTGGTCATGGCTTTTGCAAGACCATATATCCCTGGTCCTCAAGGTCTGCAAAAGACTGATGTAAACAAGATCAGCATCTATGTGGATAACTCCATGAGCATGCAGGCAGCCGTAAAAGGCCATCGCATTCTGGATGAAGCCATTGCCAAAGCTTCTGAAGTGGCTGAAGCCTATAATCATTCCGATAGATTTCAATTGATCACCAACGATTTTAAGGGCAAGCATCAAGCATATTATAACCGTGATGAATTTTTAAAACTTCTGGATGAGATCATAGTTTCTCCCACCACCAGGATGACAGGAGAGGTATATGGGAGGATGAAAGAACTGTCTGATATTGCAGGAAAGGAAAAGCTTCACTTCTACATCCTTTCAGACTTTCAAAGATCTACCACCGAATTGAATTCCGTTGCCCGGGATACCACAGTATTGGTATTTCTGATGCCGCTTCTTAGAACTGCCCTACCAAACGTATACATAGACAGTTGCTGGCACGCAACACCATTCAATCATTTGCAGCAACAGCAGGAAGTTTATGTTAGTCTGACGAATGCCTCAGAAACTGATCTTGAGAAAATTCCGGTCCGCCTGATGATCAATGGCCATCAGCGTGGACTAGCCAGCTTTAATATTCAGGCGGGTAGCAAGGCAGAAGTAAAATTGCCTTTTACCAACCGTGAAGCCGGAATATATTCAGCGGAAATAAGCATCGATGATTACCCCATCAGCTGGGATGATAATTTATTCCTGTCATGGACAGTTAAAGACAGGATCCCTGTCCTGACCATCAGTGATGGGGAGGCAGGCTTTTACCTTCAATCATTATTCAGCAACGATTCGATCTTTGACTATTACAGTAATGATATTAAAAGGTTGGATTACAGCAGGTTTAATGAGGTTGACTTTATTGTTCTCGATAATGTGTCAGAAATATCAAGCGGGCTTTCTTCTGAATTGCAGCAATATGTGAGTAATGGAGGCAGTCTGCTGCTTATCCCCTCCGGGGAGGCCGATATTATGTCTCTGAACATGTTTATGCAGGCTGTTTCAGGACCTTCTTGTCGGGCATATGATACATCCCTGCTCATGGTTACTGGATTAAATAGTGATCATGAAATCTTTGAAGGTGTATTTGAGTCCGTTCCCGAAAATATTGATCTGCCTAAGGCCACTGGACATTTCCCTTTGAGTGGATACATTCAGGGCCAAACAGAGGTGATCATGGATCTTCAAAATACCGATCCCTATTTAACAATTAGCAAGCATGGAAAAGGAAAAGTATACCTGCTTGCCACTCCTGTGGGGGATGAGACAGGAAACATTGTTAGACATGCCCTTTGGGTTCCCCTGGTATACAGGATGGCCATGTTAAGCCGACCACAGGACAAGCTTTATTATATCATGGGTGAGGACAATAGCATCCGTACTTCCAGACTGACGATTTCAGGGGATCAGAGTTTCATTATGAAGCTGTCAGGGTCAGAATTTGAATTTATTCCTGGTTTCAGGGCCGGATCAGAAACGGCAGAACTATTTATTTATGACCAGATCACACAGGCAGGGCATTACGAATTATATACTGCTGAAGAGAAGATAACTTCCTTTTCCTATAATTATGATCGTAAAGAATCGGCACCGGCCATTTATGATCCATCAGAAATAGCTGAGATGACTGACCTGGCAGGTTTTGAAAATACTTTCCTGGTCGAATCAGCTGAGGGGACTGTTTCACAGGCTGTTATAGCCTTTAATGAAGGCAGAGAACTCTGGAAGCTATTTATCTGGCTTGGGCTGTTTTTTATCCTGATGGAGATACTGCTGCTGCGCTTATTCCGAAAATGAGCATAAGCCTTGACTGTAGAGAGCTTCTAAACTTTTAAATGTTAATAAAAAGGATGGAAATAATTACGTTGTTTCCTGAATCTTTATGAAATTTGTAAGGAAAATAATAACTATGCGCATTAAAAAAGAGAATACTATCGGAGTGGTTATCGATATTCAAAGCCGCCTGTATCCTTTGATACATGGGCATGAAACCCTCACGAAGAATAACAGGATCCTCATCAGTGGACTCAAGGCTATGAAAATACCAATCGTAGTAACACAGCAATATACACAGGGCCTGGGTGATACAATACCTGAGATTGAAGAAGTGCTGGGAGAGTATAAGCATATTGAGAAAACTTCTTTCAGCTGTTGCGATGAGCCACACTTTAATGAAAATCTTGCCCTCTCATCAAAGATGTATGTAGTGGTGACAGGGATCGAAGCACATGTGTGCGTATTGCAGACTATTGTCGGTCTGATAGGGCAGGGATACATACCGATAGTTGTTGAAGATTGTATTGGATCACGAAAACCTAATGATAAGTTGATGGCTGTTGAACGTATGCGTCAGGAAGGTGCCATCATAACAACCTATGAATCAATTTTGTTTGAGTTGCTTAAATATTCAGGAACGGACGAATTTCGTGAGATTTCAAGATTAGTAAAATAAGCAAACCGAATGGCGAAAGAAAAAGGAGACAAAAACCAAGTACCTGAGGAAGATCCAAAGCTGAATGAAAATGAAGCTGAAGAGCAGCTGGATATTCAGAAGGAGACTCCTGTTGAATTATCAGATGAAGGGGCGGAGGATGACGATGGTGGCAAAGGAGGCGAGTATCATACCATACAGCTTTCAGGCATGTATGAGAACTGGTTCCTGGACTACGCATCCTATGTTATCCTGGAAAGGGCTGTACCTAATATACTTGATGGGCTAAAACCTGTTCAACGAAGGATACTCCATGCCATGAAAGACATGGATGACGGGCGCTTCAACAAGGTGGCCAACATCATCGGTCACACAATGAAATATCACCCGCATGGCGATGCCTCCATTGGCGATGCATTGGTGCAACTGGGCCAGAAAGACCTTCTTATTGAAACACAGGGTAACTGGGGAAACATCCTGACCGGCGACTCTGCGGCAGCACCCAGGTATATAGAAGCCCGACTATCCAAATTTGCCCTGGAAGTTGTATTTAATCCTAAAACAACCAAATGGAAGCTTTCTTACGATGGACGTAATAAAGAACCACTCACCTTACCGGTTAAGTTTCCATTGCTGCTGACCCAGGGGGTGGAAGGGATTGCTGTTGGTTTGGCCTCGAAGATATTGCCGCATAACTTTAATGAGCTCATCGATGCTTCTATCAACATCCTGAAAAATAAACCATATGATCTGGTCCCCGACTTCCCGACAGGCGGTCTGGCCGACTTTTCACGCTATAATGAAGGCCTGAGGGGTGGCAAGGTTCGTGTCAGGGCAAAGATCAACCAGATAGATAAAAAAACACTCTCCATCACAGAGGTTCCCTTTGGAACGACCACCGGCAGCCTGATCGACTCCATATTGACCGCCAATGACAAGGGAAAGATCAAGATTAAGAAGATAGATGACAATACTGCTGAGCACGTAGAGATCATGATACACCTGACATCAGGGGTGTCACCTGATCAAACCATTGATGCACTCTATGCTTTCACTAACTGTGAAATGTCAATATCACCCAACTCTTGCGTGATTGATGATGATAAGCCACGTTTCCTATCGGTTAAAAATATCCTCGATACTTCTACACAGAATACTGTTGAACTACTTCGGGGTGAGCTTTTGATCCGTAAATCTGAACTTGAGCTGCAATGGCATTTTTCTTCTCTCGAAAAAATATTTATTGAAGAGAGGATTTATCGTAAGATAGAAAACAGCAAGACTTGGGAAGCGGTGATCAGCACCATTGATAAAGGTCTAGAGCCATTCAAGGACAGGTTTAAACGGGAGATAACCCGTGATGATATTGTCAGATTGACCGAAATCAAGATTAAACGGATATCGAAGTTCAACTCCATGAAGGCTGATGATCTTATCAAGAGCATTGAAGAGGAGATGGAAGAGGTGGAAAACCATCTTGAGCACCTGATCGACTATAGCATCAATTACTTCAGGCAGATCAAGAAGAAGTATGGTAAGGGCAGGGAGCGTAAGACAGAGATCCGTAATTTTGATACTATTGAGGCTACATCCGTGGTGGCAGCCAATCAAAAATTATATCTCGACAGGGAAGAAGGTTTTGCCGGTACTGCACTCCGTAAGCACGAATTCATCTGTGATTGCTCAGATATTGATGATATCATTATATTCAGGGCTGATGGCTCATTCCTGGTCACCAAAGTGTCATCTAAGATATTTGTAGGAAAGAATGTGATCCATATTGATGTTTTCAAAAGGGGTGACGAACGTACCATATACAATATGGTTTATAAGGACGGCCGTAGAGGAAATTATATGGTAAAAAGATTTCCTGTGGTTGGTATCACCCGTGATAAAGAATACATCCTGACCAGGGGAACTGATGCATCGAAGATCCATTATTTCAGTGCCAACCCCAATGGGGAAGCCGAAGTGGTTAGAGTGGTCTTGAGGCCTAATCCAAAGCTGAAGGTCACATCATTCGAATTCGATTTCAGCACACTGGCAATCAAAGGGAGGGGCTCATATGGAAATATATTGTCAAAAAGGCCCGTTAAAAGTATTGTGAAGAAGGAGGAAGGAGTTTCTACACTGGGTGCCAGAGAGATTTGGTTTGATGACACCGTGAAGAGGCTCAATGTTGCTGAGAGAGGTATTTATCTTGGTGCCTTCCTCGGAGACGATAGAATACTTACCATCACATCATCAGGACATTACAGACACTATAATTTTGATCTGTCCACCCATTTTGATGAGGACATGGTAGTGATTGAAAAAAATGATCCACGCAAAATAATGACTGCTTTATATTATGACGGGGCACAGAAATATGTATACCTGAAACGTTTCAGCTTTGATAAAAGTGATAAAAAGGTAAGCTTTATTGGCAATCATTCTGACTCGAAATTACTGGCTTACAGCCTAGATTACCTTCCAGTGTTGAAGGTTGTTTTTGATGAGAAGGAGAATGGAAGACCCATAGATGCATTAAAAATCAAAACTGCTGACTTTATTGCTGTGAAAGGTTTCAAAGCGAAGGGGAAACGTCTTACCACCCACAGTGTGAAATCTCTGACCTTTCTGAAGCCATTGCCTTTCGAACTACCAGATGAGGAGCCTAAAGGCCCTAGCCATAAAAATGATGAGGTTCAGTCCACTAAAGAACCGAAAAAAGAGAATTCCGGAGAGGATAGCATTGAGTCAAAGAAAAGTGGTCCTGTGCTACCGGACGATAAATCTCAGATCAAACTCGACCTCGACTAATAAAAATTAAATAAGGATTCAAAAAAGATGCAAGGAAAAACCGACCACAAAGTGCTGGAAGTAACACCGGATGTTCACTGGATAGGCGTCCTTGACCGGGATATAGTGACCTTCGATGTAGTGATGGAGACGAAATACGGTACCACCTATAATTCATACTTCATCAACGCTGAGAAGAAAGCCATCGTTGAGACTACCAAAGAGAAGTTCTGGGATACCTATATTGAAAAGATCAGAAGCCTGGTTGACCCGGCTGAGATTGAATATATCATCCTTGACCACACTGAGCCGGATCACTCAGGAAACCTGATGAACCTCATGAAATTGGCACCCAAGGCAACCGTGGTGGGTAGCGGAAATGCCATTCGCTATCTGGAAGATATTTTTGAACCTGGATTTAAATATCTCAAGGTCAAAGATGGTGACAGCCTGAACCTTGGCAACAAAACACTTCATTTCATTGGTGCTCCAAACCTGCACTGGCCAGATTCAATATATACCTATCTTGAGGAGGATAAGGTGCTTTTTAGCTGTGATTCATTTGGCTCCCACTATTGTGATGAAGCCATGTATGATGATAAGGTAGGTGATTTCGGCGATGCCTTTAAATATTACTATGATGTGATACTGAAACCCTTTAGTAAGTATATGCTCAAAGCCATTGCGAAAATACGTCCGCTTGCGATCGATGCGATTTGTACCGGTCATGGCCCGATACTTCGCTCAGAATGGAAAAAATGGGTTGATATTTCTGAAAAATATGCCCAGGAAGCTATCGAGTACCCCGAAGATAACCACATCTTTATTCCTTATGTATCTGCATACCATAAGACAGGAGTGATCGCCGAATGCATTGCCAGGGGAATACAAAAGATTGATGGAATGACAGTGGAGGCATGTGACATTGAGACCACACCTTTAGGTGAACTTGATGCCATGATGGCAAAAAGTAAAGCGGTCATCGTAGGCAGTCCTACCATAAACCAAAACATATTACTGCCTGTATATAAGCTCTTTGCGGTGATCAACCCCATCAGGGATAAGAAGAAACTGGCAGGAGGTTTTGGCTCATATGGCTGGAGCGGAGAAGGGGAGAAGATCATAGAATCCAATCTGAAAAACCTGAAATTGAAATATTTTGAAGAAGGTGTTTATGTGAAGTTCACGCCGGGTGAAGATGACTTAAAACGTGCTGAGGATTATGGAGAGTCTTTTGCAAAGGTCCTGTCTGAGAACAATTAAAATGAGGAATGACAAATGCTATCAATAGAATAAGCCCCGCAATATTAATCATTGCAATGCTGCTTGCCATTATGGCATGTTCTGTTGAGAGAAAATTTGCCAGGGAGTTCATTAAGAATGACTCCACACGGTCTGTTCTGGTCATCCCCCCCGATTATCTTTATAAAACTTCCCTCAAGGTTCAGGAGATCGAGAATGCAGATGAATTGGATGAATGGATACTCGATTCACTCCTTTATGAGCAAAGTATATTTCTGAAGTATGTTGTGGATTCAGTTTTTCTAAGCGATTATCATCAGAATTATTGTATTGAGCTGGAAAGACTGGGATTTAAAGTGTTTGGTAAGGATTCTTTGATCAGCTTCCTCAGTGGTAAGCCTGACTCCTATATTTTTAGTATGGCCCAGATAGAATTGGAGGAATACCTGATGCCTGTAGTTGAGAAAGAGGAGTTTGATGAACATCTGTATTACCAGATATTTAATCTGAATGCCGTGAACATAAACTCATGGATTGAGGTGAACCGCATTAATGAGGAAGAGAAAAATGAGCTTTTCTTTTCCAGCCTCTTCCTGACTGATGAGCTTGAAGGTAGCTTCAGGTATAATTATCTGACAGGGGACGTGAAATATCATTATCAGATCGACACTTTGATACTGGATGAGGTGTACCAGCTATCAGAATTGGCAGGATACCTTTATGCCAGCTATACATTCGACTACCTTATGAATTTGTATATCGACAAGAGGACGGAGGAAGAAGAAAAGTACCGATCGAGTGTATACTACCACTATAACAGGTATCCACGGTATATCATGCCCGCCAAAGAGAATGAGAGGTTCATCCCAATGGAAGAATGATCATATCTTAAGCTTCATCAGGAATTAAAAGCACTTTGCCGGCAGACATATTACGGATGTATTGCATCAGCGCATCACTATGTTCTGATAGCTTGAAACTACCCTGTATTTGTGTATGCATCTTGCCTGAAATGAATAAATCTTCCAACTCCGTGGCAACCTTGTTGAAAGCTTCCTTCGGAAGTTGGTCTTTCCATTCGTTCAGGTTAAACCCAAGGATACTTTTGTTCTTAAAAATAACATCTGTGGCAGGGATCTCAGAAAGAGTCCTGGCACCCAGGGCTCCATATAGATAAAGGCTGCTTCCATGTGGCATTGCCTGCAGTATATGTCCGCTCTGCTCTCCACCCACCGCATCAAAAGCTACTTTGGCTTCAAGATCTGTGGCCAGCTTACACAGTTGTTGAGAGAAATTGTCGTCGAGATGCCATAATATGTGCTTATATCCAAGCGTTTTGAGCATGGATATCTGTTCTTCTTTACGAACGATATTAATTACCTCTATACCTTTAAGACCTGCAAGCACATTGATAAACCTGGCTACCTGTCCTCCGGCTGCATTTTGTATAATGGCTTTGCTGGTTCTTTCAGAAGCCAACTCAACCATTGCGTAGGCGGTAAAGGGGTTGACCGAAAAGCAGGCTGCCATATCAGATGGCAGTTCATCACCAATGATGATGCAATCTCCTGCATTCACAGGAATATGGCTTGCCCATGAACCTCCCTTGTCTGATTGGGAGAAGAAGCTTACTCTTTTCCCCATGAGTTCTTTTGCCTCCGGGCTATTTCCAGTTTCTATCACCATACCTGTACCTTCGAATCCCGGCGTTGCAGGCAGCACTTTCATGACATTATATCCACCCTGTATGAATGCAAGGTCAGAAGGATTGCAGGGAGCCGCCTCTACCTTGATCAATACCTCATCCATTTCCGGAATAGGAGTGTCCATATCGGTGAGTTCAAGACTCCTGAGTGCCCTGATTATATTTCCCTGGTATTCGGGGAGCTTGATCGATTTCATATTCAATGGTATTTATATTAAAAATTGCTCCTGGCATAGGGGGCAACATCCTGTGATGAAAAATCCTTGTTCAGGTATTTATAATATCCTGCGATGGCTATCATCGCAGCATTATCCGTTGTAAACTCAAAGTCGGGGATATAAATATTCCATCCTTTCTCACTGCCATGGTCCTCAATTGCCTTTCTAAGCCCACTGTTGGCCGAAACGCCACCTGCCAGTGCAATATCCTTGATCCCGGTATTTTTTGCTGCCAGCACGAGCTTATCCATAAGGGTTTCAATAATAGTTCGTTGTATGGAGGCCGCCAGGTTTGCTTTTTCCAGTTCTATAAAATCCGGGTCTTTTCTTAATGCATCTCTGACCAGGTACAGAAAGGATGTCTTTAGCCCGCTAAAGCTGTAGTTAAGATTCTGGATCCTTGGCTTTGGGAAACTGAAGGCATGCGCATTGCCCTCTCTTGCAAGTTTGTCGATCACTGGTCCACCCGGGTAGGGGAGTCCCAGGATCTTGGCCGCTTTATCGAAAGCTTCTCCTGCAGCATCATCTATGGTTTGTCCTAAGATGGTGAAGGTATGGGGATCATCTACCTTCACGATCTGTGTGTGGCCTCCTGATACCGTCAGGCAAAGAAAAGGGAATGCCGGAACAGGCTTCGAATCATCCTCCCTGATAAAATGAGCCAGGATGTGAGCTTTCAGGTGGTCTACTTCTATGATAGGTATATCAAGCGCCAGTGAAAAGGCTTTGGCAAAGGAAGTCCCTACCAGCAGGGATCCCAGCAATCCGGGACCACGCGTAAAAGCCACTGCATCCAGTTTATTTTTCTGTATCTTTGCTTTATTAAGCGCTTGATGAATAACAGGTATAATATTTTGCTGATGGGCTCGTGATGCCAGCTCAGGGACCACACCACCAAAATTTCTGTGAACCTCCTGGCCGGCAATGATATTGGCAAGGATTTTGGTATCCTGGATAACAGCTGCGGAAGTTTCGTCGCAAGAGGATTCTATGCCTAATATCAGGGTGCTCATCCGGTCTGAATTTTAAAAACGCAAAGTTATCAAAAAAAGGGTAATCAAAATATTGTTCTACAGCCTGCTGGTGGCCATCGTGATCCCTTTTTCCCTTTCATGGATGACATACAATCCGCTTGTGCAAACTTTTCTGGCCAGAATAACTGCCTCCTATCTATCTAAAAAGATGAATGCCGTAGTTATGATAGACGGTTTGTATATCACTCCTCGACTTGACCTGAGCTTGCGGGGAGTCCTGGTTCTCGATCAAAAGACAGATACGCTCTTTAATGCTTCAAGCATCTTTATGGATATGAAGAGCTTCAAGTTTAATCAAGCACAGAAGTTCTTTGCCGTTAATGATATCAGCGTATCAGATGCTTCATTTACACTTTTCAAAGGAAGGCATGATTCGGTATTCTCATATGATTTTATCAGGGACCATTTCCAAAGTGAGAGCCCACCTGATGCTAGCGATACCGTCCAGAAAGATTCTGACTGGCGTGTGTCGCTCGGAGGCCTGGACCTACAAAATGTCCATTTCAGGTTCATAGATGAAAACAAGGAAAGGAAGCCAATAGGGATGGATTACCATAACCTCGACATCTTTGTTACTTATCTCAGGATGGATGACCTGAAGATCCATAACGATACATTTGATTTTTTTATTGAAAAACTTAAGGCAAGGGACCGCTGTGGATTTGTTCTAGATCATATGCAGGGTGATTTTAAGTTGAGCCCACTATTCCTTATTGTGGATAGTTTAAAGATTATCACACCTAATTCAGATATCAAACTTGACCTGGCCTTTAAATATAATGGCTGGCCTTCATATATCCTTTTTACGGAAGAAGTGGACATGACATCTGATATCAAGCCCTCAGAAATCAATATGAAGGATATCGGATATTTTGCACCCAACCTCCTGGTGATGGAAAATCCATTGAGGATAGGAGGTAAAGTCAAGGGAAGGGTCAATAATCTCAGGGTTAAGGATTTCAGACTGACCTATGGTAACGATACCCGTTTCTATGGTGATGTGAGGCTATATGGTCTGCCTGACGTAGTCGAAACATATATCCACACCAATATCAAGGAATTAACACTTACAAGTTTAGATATTGAAAGCTTTGCCATTCCCGGATCCCGAAGGTATATCACTGTTCCTGAAGAATTGGAAGCTTTTGGGAAGATGATAGTTAAAGGATCTTTTACCGGTTTCTATAATGATTTTGTTTCAACTGCCGACTTTACCAGCGATATTGGAAAAATCACTACTGATGTATCCTTACAACAGAATGAAGAACATACTGATGTTGAGTATAATGGCAAGGTGCATGCACAAAATTTTGACCTTGGCCGCTTACTTGAACTGGAAGAATACCTGGGGAAACTTGATCTTGATGTCATGGTCAATGGCTCGGGACTCTCAAGCAGCACAGCTGAAATAAATATTACAGGAAATGTTGATTCTCTTGAGTTCATGGGAAATACATTCAACCAGTTAGACATCAGGGGCGAGTTTGCTGAAAGTAAGTTCAACGGCATACTGGATGTTCAGGATGAAATGATCAACTTGAACTTTAATGGTATTTTAGATTTTGAACCACAAAAACCAATCTTCAACTTTACAGCAGAAATTGTTGACGCTGATCTATACAGATTAAACCTGCTCGACAGAGATACCATCTCCATACTGGATGTAAAACTCAATTGCAATTTTATTGGATTTGATCTTGAAGACCTTGAGGGCCGTATTTTATTTGACAGCCTGAACTACCTTGAAGGAGAGAAAAAGTGGTTTTTGGAGCATTTTGCTTTTAACAGTATAAAAGACACTGGATATTATAAAAGGGTAACTATTACTTCCGATATTCTTGATGCCAATATAAATGGCCAGTTTTCATATGGTGATATTCCTTATGCTGTTGATGAGATGCTCCAGGACGAATTGATGGAGTGGTCGTTTATGCTCGATCGTGAGATTCCGGTAAGAAGGCAGGAGCTGGATTTTGATCTCAGGGTGAAAGAAACGGAAGCTTTAACAGATATTTTTGTCCCCGGATTGTTTGTGCAACCAGAAAGCAAGATCAGTGGACGGTTCGACTCTGAAACCAGGTTGATAGAGCTGGATGCAAAAGTTCCCTACATAAGCTATATAGGAATACAGTCTGACAGTATCCACCTGGCAGTAAATTCAATACAACAAGAGCTCTTATTAACATTAAACACGGAAAGAATCCTGCTGAAGGAGAAAGATTTCAATGATACTCTTCAGCTGGGATTTGAGGCTTTCAATATTGACTGCAAATTAAATAACGACAGCCTGAACTTTGGAGTTGCCTGGGATGATCAGGATAAATTCAATCACAATATGGCTGACATCCGGGGGCATTTCACTTATCTTGATAGCACCCATAGTGAACTGAGAATCACAAAGTCTGATGTCATCATTAACGATTCTTCATGGAATATCAATGAGGACAACCAGATGGTTTTTGGACCCGATTATTACAACTTCCACAAACTTGAGTTTGTTGGAAATGAGCAAAAGCTGGCCATTAACGGAATCATTTCGAGAGAGTCTAAAGATACCCTCAGCATCGATTTTAAAGATTGGAGGCTGTCAAACTTTGATATTATATTCAGCAATTACAATTTTGACCTTAACGGTGTCACCAACGGATATTTTGGGATAAACAATCTTTATAAATCGCCAAACTTCTTTTCAAACCTGGTGGTCAGAGATCTGGAAATGAATGATGTTCTCATAGGTGATGCTGATATCAAGTCAAGTTGGGATAAGGATAGGAGCGCAATTGATATTGTATCACAGATAATCCATCACGGAAATGTAGCAGATAGCCGTGTCGTTATTTTACAAGGATCATACTTTCCTGAGAGAAGCAGGAACAATCTTGATTTTGAGCTGGAGTTAGAAAATTTGAGACTTGAAATTCTGGAACGCTTTGCAGTAAAATATATCTCTGAGCTGAGAGGTGTATCTACAGGGAAATTTAGAATAACCGGTTCTACCTCTGAGCCAAACATACAAGGTCAGCTAAAGCTCATGAGGACAGAATGCAGGGTGAATTATTTGAACGCTAAGTTTTCTTTGGCCCATACCATTGATTTTAAAACCGGCTTGATAGATTTTGAAGACCTTATAATTCTGGATACAGCTGGCAACCAGGCAGTCGCCAACGGAAGGATAACTCATCGGCACTTAAAGGATATCTTCTTCGATATAAATGTATTGGCCACTGATTTTGCCTGCCTGAACGTGAACAGGTACCAGAATGATGTGTTTTACGGTCGTGGCGTGGTCAGTGGGAATACAAGGTTTTATGGCCCGGTGGATGATTTTCATATTGATGCTAATGTTGTTTCTGCCAAAGGCTCCGATATTACCATTCCACTCAATAATTCTATTACTATTACAGAGAATGATTTTGTGGTATTCCTGCAGGATGAAGAACAGGAAGATGGTGCAATGACGAAGGATTATTCTGTCAAACTCAAAGGACTTTCACTGGATTTTAATATTGAGATCACCAACCTGGCAGAGCTAATGATTTATCTTCCATCCAACATGGGTAATATTAGTTCAAAGGGCTATGGCGATATCCGGTTTACGATAGATCCCAGGGGAGAATTTGAAATCTTTGGGACCTATAATTTTCTGAGAGGAAGCTTTTTCTTTTCTTTACAAAGTATGATCAACCGGAGGTTTGAGATACTCCAGGGAGGTAATCTTACTTTTACCGGGAACCCTTATAATGCAGATGTTAACCTGAAGGCACTTTACAAACTTAAGACCAACCTAAGCGGACTTGGAGCCAATATTAGTCCGGAGTATGAAGGACAAAGGGTGAATGTGAATGCCTACCTGGGGCTAAAAGGGAAACTGGCAAATCCTGAAATAAATTTTAGCATCGATTTCCCAAATGTTAAAGACGAAGTCAGGCAAACGATATATGCGATCCTGGATACCAACGATGCGGCTCTTATGAATCAGCAAATGATCTCGTTATTGCTTATGAACAGCTTCAGCTATGCCAGTGGTAACACCAGTATGTCTTCATCTTCATTCAATATTATTTCTGGCCAGCTTAGCAATTTGCTATCACAGATCAGCAACGATTTTGATATCGGAATAAACTATCGTGCCGGCGATGAGATCAATCAGGAAGAAGTAGAGGTGGCCCTGTCTACACAATTCTTTGACAACAGACTTATTGTGGATGGTAATGTGGGAGTGATCACCAAGGACAAGACCCAGCAACAGGCCAGTAATATTGTGGGAGATGTTAATATTGAGTACAAACTTACTCCTGATGGGCGTATACGGCTCAGGGCCTTTAACAGATCAAACAACTTCAATACCATTGATTATTATGCTCCCTATACACAGGGTGTTGGTGTATTTTATACTAAAGAGTTCAATCGATTTAAGGATGCCTTCAAACGCCAGAGGAGAAAAAAAGGTGAAAGCCTTGAAGAATAGGAGGGAATGATTAAATCCTAATGATTAGTAAAGATGGGGAATGTCGAATGACTAATTTATTTTGAAGAGTTAGTTTAAGTTATTAATTAACTCAACACCCAACTTCATTTTATAATGTTGTCCAACACCCTTCGCCCTGCTTCCTTAAAAACCATAATATTCATCATTTTCAGTCTGACATAGTCCTCATCGATGAATCGATATCCTTTGTTGGGTCCGTTGAATCCACCTGCTCCTGAGTCTTTGATAAGATACCACCTGGTTTCACCAATATCTTGCATGCCAACAATATGTATGCAATGGTCGTCGGTAGTAGTTCCATTCTTTAAACGCATTTCCCTGGATGACTCATTAATATATTCAGATGGTATATCGAAACTGGGTACAATACCAACTTCTTCCCAGCTATCAAAGCCTGGCTCGCTTATGTCACCACAAATACACACGGTATATGCGCTGTCAAGGGCATCATCAATGACCATCATAAAGTCATCGATTTTAACATTATAGTAATCATCACAATGCCACCAATTGTCAGGCTCAACAAGCTCGCCTTTCTGATTATAGGTCTCTGACATGGTAGACATAAAACTGAAATAATCGTCAGGGATGATCGGAAGCACCCTGTTCAGAAAGGATACGGGTGTGTACGCCTTATTCTTAAAGTCGATCTGTTGCGGTGGTGTACCCATGTATCTATTAAGTATCTCCCGTATGGTAGAAACCACCATCACAGTATTCCATGCATTGTTCTCCTTTATGTTATTAAGGTAATCAGACATTTCCCTGACCATTTTACCATGATCATGAAACTTCTGCTCTTCAGGTAGCCCTGGGAATTCTGCTGCAGGTACGATCCCGTATTTTTTCATGATCCTTGGTATGCTGGCCGCCTCAGAGCCCTGTGCGAAATAAATATCTCCACGATGCTCAACAAAGGCACGTGCACGTTCAACATATTCCCAGTAAACAATATACATCTCTGACAATTTGATCTCATCACCACTGATCCTGTAGATCTCAGATTCAAGGAAAGAAATGGTAGCAAAACACCAGCAGGTACCTGTGACTCCCTGTGAATGCGGTGGGAAGTGCCAGTATTGGGTGTACTTGTCAGGATTGGTAGGAAAATCCTTTTCTGAAAGATCAGCAGCGAAATATTTCCTTGTATCGAGCTCTTTTTCAGGTGCAAGCCCTGGCTTGATCTCCTGCTCATAGAAGCCTGGTTTGTATTCCTTGTAGGTCCCGTTAACAGTATTTTGTCCGAAAGAGGAAATAATGATCATAGATAAGATCAGAAAAGTCAGTTTTTTCATAGTCATTTCTTTATAGATCAAAATTACTAATTTAATCCATAATCCATCATGTATCATTCAAAATCAACCACCAAATAATTCAAAATAAAAGACATAATCTTCTTACCTTTACAACAATGAGTTTCACCGTTTACAGATCCTCTGCCGGCTCAGGTAAAACCTATACCCTGGTAAAAGAATATTTAAGGATAGTTCTGCAAAGACCAAGTGATTATAGCAGCATCCTTGCCATCACTTTTACAAATAAGGCTGCCAATGAAATGCGCGACAGAATTGTTAGCTATTTGAAGGATATTTCTGATCCGGCAACTCATTCAGAAAGTGTGGCTGTGAAGCAGATGCTCCCTGAGCTGGAGGCCAGGACCGGGATAAAAAGTGAAAAGCTGGTTGAGAATGCGGATCAGGTATTGAAAAGCATTCTTCATAATTATCAGGATTTCTCTGTTGGAACCATCGATAGTTTTATCCACAGGATCATCCGCACATTTGCTTTTGACCTTCACCTGCCATTGAATTTTGAAGTAGAAGTCGATGCTAAAGCAATGGTGGCCATGGCAGTAGACTTGCTGTTAAGCAAAGTGGGGGTAGAGGATGTACCAACCCGCGTGCTGAAGAAGTATACTGAATCACGAATACTTGACGAAAAAAACTGGGACATAGAGAAAGACCTGACCGCCTTTGCTAATCAGTTGATGAAAGATGACATCAATGAATTCCTTCCGCTATTGCATATGATGAAAACAGAGGCCATCCTTGATACCAGCAATGTTTTGATCAGACATATACGGTCCTTTGAGAAAGAAGCAGAACGCCAGGCTTTCGCACTCGAGAAATTATGGAATGAGAATGGAATTGAGATGGCAGACCTGTCAAGAGGGAGGAGTGGCATATATGGTTTCGTTCACAGGCTTGCAACAGGAGATTTTAGTAATCTGAAAGTAAACAGCTATGTTTCCGCAACTCTGGGGGAAGATAAATGGTGTTCAGGAAAGGCCACCTCAGAGACAATAGCACTCATAGATAGTCTGAAAGGGCAGATGCTACTGATGGCAGGAGAACTAGTAAACCATATTGAAACAGGGGAGGCCACCTATATCTTCTATAAGCTACTGAAACGTAATATTTTTAATCTAGCCATCCTGAATGAGATCGAGGAGGTAATAGATCAGATAAGAATAGCTGAAGGGATCATCCACATCTCTGAGTTTGACAAGCGTATTGCTGATGTAGTTAACAACGAGCCTGTTCCATTTATCTATGAAAGGCTGGGTGAAAGATACAAGCATTTCCTGATCGATGAATTTCAGGATACTTCGGTCCTTGAATGGCAAAATATCCTGCCCCTGATTGAAAACGCCCTGGCAACAGGGCAATTTAATATGATCGTTGGCGACACCAAGCAAGCCATATACAGGTTTAAAGGAGGTGAAGTGGATCAATTGGCTTTACTGCCAAAGATTTACAAGCGAGGGAATTCTCCGGAAATGATCTCTATGGAAAGCCAGCTTGAACATTTCTATACGAAAGAAAATCTGAAATATAATTTCCGTTCCCGAAAGGAGATCATTGAATTTAATAATGATCTGTATTCATACCTGTCTGGCAAGCTTCCCGAAGAGCTCAAAACATTCTATGATGAGTGTGAACAGGAGCAAATGAAGGAAAAAGCAGGTGGCGAGGTTCGGATCTCCTTCATCGATGAAGAAGGAAAGAATGAGGTGAAAGAGCCCTTTTATTTTGATAGCATAAGAAGCTATGTTAAGGAGATGACAGAAGAAAAAGGCTATGCGTACAGTGATATAGCCATCCTATGCAGGTCTAATAATCATGCAAGCAAGATTGCCAGAGACTTGCTAATTCACGGAATAGAGGTCATTTCTGCCGAATCCCTGCTGCTCAGTTCATCCCCCGAAGTAAATTTCCTGGTATTCTGCCTCGACTTTATCAGCAATAGCGAGGATAAGGTGGCCCGGGCAGGGATAATAAACTATCTTTCGAACAAGGAAACTGAAATCAACCTGCAAGAAATCCTAAAGAAATGTCTTCCAGATAAGCATACACCTGGCGAAGGCCATTCACTTAAAAATTTATACAATTACTTCAAGAGTCTGGGTATAACATTTTTAGCTGATGAACTCAATCAGATGGGCCTGTATGAAAGACTTGAATCGCTGATCAGGATGTTTGATCTAAATGCTTCACCAGATCCGTATGTGATCTTTTTTATGGATGCCGTTTTCGACTACAGCAGGGATAAGAAGCTGCTGCCTGAGGATTTCACAAGCTACTGGCGAGATCAGAACAAGAAGTATTCAATCGTGGTCCCTGAAGGAATGAATGCAGTGAGCGTAATGACCATACATAAAGCCAAGGGGCTTGAATTTCCAGTGGTGATTTATCCATTCGCCAATAGTGAGGTTAATATCTCAAAAGACAAAAAATGGATAGTTGTTGATGATGCAGATCTACCAGGCTTGCACGCAGCCCTGTTACCCTTGACCAACGACCTGTGTAAAACTACTTATGCCGGCATTCATGCCGAAGAAAAGAATAAAGCCCTCCTGGATATGATCAATATCCTTTATGTGGCTACTACAAGGCCTACAGAGAGGTTGTTACTGATCTGCGATAGGGCCATGGTAAAGAATGATAATATGCTTAATATTCCTTCGGTCTTGAAGTCATTCCTTGAGGACAAGGGATTGTGGGAAGAGACAGAAAATCTTTATCAATTTGGAAAGTCTGAAGTATTGCCCGCCGGAGCGACTGAAAAAAATGAAGTCTTAACTCCTGTCAGTTTTATCAGCGGAGACTGGAGAAAGAATATCTTGCTGAGTGGTCATGCTGCTGAATATTGGGACCTGGAAGATGAAGGTAGAAACAGAGAATGGGGAAATCTGATCCACAACATCCTTTCAGGAATTGTTACTGTAGATGATCTTGAATCGGCTCTTGAGGCAGAGATGGCTCAGGGAAACATTCTGGTGTCTGAAGCACCAAAAATAAATGAACTGCTCCAGGATATTCTACATAAACCTGATCTGAAGCATTTTTACGACGGCTCTTTTGAAGTGAGGAACGAATCTGCTATCATGACAAAAGCAGGGAGGGAATACCGCCCTGACAGGCTTATGATTAAAGATAACATGGCCATAGTGCTGGATTACAAGACAGGGATGGAAGATCCATCTCATATCAGACAACTAGAGACCTATGGACATCTGATGGAAGAGATGGGATATTCAGGCATTGAAAGATACTTACTGTATATCGATGATAGCTGCCGTTTAGTGAAAGTTTAAGCTGTCCGTTTTTGAACTTGATTTTGTTCGGCATTGGACATAACAGCTGTTACGGTGAATCACGCGAAAATGTATATTGTTGGATGCAAGGAAATTGCAATTCTTGGCATCATATTAGAGCAAAGGCAGTGAAAAAATCAATTAATTAATAAAAGAAATTATTATGAAGAAAATTACGCTTTTATTTATTGCTTTCTCATTTGTACTGGGAATCATGGCCCAGGAAGAA
>Ga0209475_10000749_pt1 | contig 52958 bp, 54 predicted proteins | sample tdDd471_FD_187128 | JGI IMG/M metagenome (GOLD analysis project Ga0209475, IMG submission 187128) | Marine sediment microbial communities from the Atlantic coast under amendment with organic carbon and nitrate - tdDd47.1 (SPAdes)... | ecosystem: Environmental > Aquatic > Marine > Coastal >... | reverse complement strand
AGCAAAGAGGGTTTCTCTCTTCTCAAGAGCGGCTTTTATAGTATCTTTGAAATTCATAGTAGCAGTTTTTCCCGATAGGATAATATGTCAAGCCAGTTCGGCTGTCGCTCCCCCGGTCGCCTCGACGACCCTCGGCAACCGGACCGGTTGTCGAGGGTCGTCGAGACAAGCGGCTCTTACCCGGGAAATCCTGTTCCGCCCAGAGCTCCCTGAAAAATACAAAAAGGAGATCCTTCACACGGAAGAGATCTCCTTTTTATCAGAACCGGCTTTCCCCCAAAGAGAAAATCAGTTTATCCTGCGGCAGGGTATGAAAGCTCGATCTTATTGCCATCAGGGTCAATAAATACTACAGTCTGGCCATTACGGATATTTTCCGGTCCGTGGACAATATTTATTTCCTTGTCTTCAAGTTCTTCAAGAGCATCATCGAAATCTTCTTCATCAACAAAAAATGAAATTGCATATCCTGAGTTTTCAGGACTCTGAAAACCTTCCTCTTCATTAAGAGCGATCAGCATCTCCCCCATTCGAAGAAATGCCTGTCCTGCTCCGCTCATTTTATCAACAACGTCAAAATCAAAAAGTTCACGATAAAACTTTGTCGACACTTCAAGGTCTGAAACTGTCAATCCAATATAATTGATTCCTTCTATTACTATCATTAATTACCTCTATTCTTTTCAGATCACTTAAGATCATTAGTATTCTACTGTATTGAAGCATATAATAAAAACTCTATGCCCGGGGGACATAATTGTCAATAATTTATCCGGGGCAAGCCAAAAAACTTCAAGGCGCGCAACTACTCCACAGTAACGCTCTTGGCGAGATTTCTAGGCTGATCGACATCACATCCCTTTATCACCGCAATATGATAGGCAAGCAGCTGAAGAGGAATTACCGTCAAAAGGGGAGCAAGCATATTATGCACACGGGGAATATAAATAACATGATCAGCATAATTCACGATATCCTGGTCTCCTTCACTGGCAATGGCGATGATTTTCCCATGGCGGGCCCTTACTTCCTCCATATTACTGAGGACTTTACTGTATATTTCATCCTTCAGGGCGATGAAGACAACAGGCATGTTTTCATCAATCAGGGCAATGGGACCATGCTTCATCTCAGCGGCCGGGTAACCCTCGGCATGGATATAGGAGATCTCCTTGAGTTTCAGGGCACCCTCAAGGGCAACGGGAAACTGGGCCCCCCGTCCAAGGTAGAGAAAATTCATACTTGAGCTGTTACTTGCGGCGATTTCACGAATCGTATCGTCATTGATGATGGAGTTAATATTCCCTGAAAGATTTTCCAGGTCTTCCAGTATGGTTTTTCCCTCCTGGGCCGTCATGTCTCGATGCCGCGCAAGGAGTATTGTCAAAAGCACCAGAACTGTCACTTGAGAGGTAAAAGCCTTGGTAGAGGCTACACCTATTTCAGGTCCCGCATGGGTATAAACACCGCCGTCTGACTCCCGGGCAATGGTACTCCCCACCACATTGGTGATACCGACAACCCTGACACCCCGGGCCTTTGCCTCTTTCAGGGCTGCAAGGGTATCAGCAGTCTCTCCCGACTGGCTGATGGTTATAACCAGGTCGCCCCTGTTGAGAACCGGTTTCCGGTACCTGAACTCTGAGGCGTATTCAACTTCTACGGGTATCCGGGCGTACTCTTCAATAAGATATTCGCCAATGAGTCCCGCATGCCATGAGGTTCCGCAGGCTATAAAAACAATCCGTTGAATATCAAGCAGGTCTTCCCTGGTAAGCTGCAGGCCGTCGAGGCGCACATTTCCCTCTTCAGTAATAATACGTCCCCTGAAGGCGTTTACGATTGTTTCAGGCTGCTCGTAAATTTCTTTCAGCATATAATGATCAAAGCCTGACTTTTCGATTGAGGCAATATCCCAGTCAATCGCTTCTATTTTTTTTTCAATATGGTTTTTCATCAGGTCATAGGTTTTAAAATGCTTTCCCTTTACCTCGACAAGTTCATTGTCTTCGAGATATATAACATTACGTGTATGTTCAACAATTGCGCTGGCATCCGAGGCGAGTATCATGCCGTCATCGCAGATACCTAAAATCAGGGGGCTTCCCTTTCGTGCCGCCACCAGTTTTCCCGGTTCACGCAGGGAAACCACGGCAATCCCATAGGTTCCCTCTACCCGTTTCAAAGCCCGGATAACCGAATCAATCAGGGGCTCCTTCTGATGATAATGCTCAATAAGATGAACAACCACTTCAGTATCCGTATCACTGGAAAATTCATGGCCCTCTTTGATCAGTGCTTCGCGGAGAACCGCATAATTCTCGATAATACCGTTATGAACCAGGGCGATATCACCGCTGCAGTCTATATGGGGATGTGCATTATGCTCAACCGGGGCGCCATGGGTGGCCCACCTGGTATGACCGATACCGATGGTGTATGACTCCATCTCTTTATAATTCAGGCATCCTTCGAGCTCGGCAATTTTTCCCGGTTTTTTACAACTAAAAAGATCCTTACCGAGAAGGGCAATACCCGCGGAATCATAGCCCCGGTATTCAAGGCGCTTCAATCCCGTCATAATTATTTCAGAGGCGCTGCGTTCGCCCACATACCCCATTATTCCACACATTAGCTGCTCCTTTTACTCACTACTCCACAATATAACTAAACTTTCAGGGAAGTGTGCGGGGCCCGAGGGGCCCCACACACTTCCCTGAAATAAAACCCAAAAACTCTATTGAAAAGTAAAAATATTTATTTTGGCGCTATTCTCAATAGCGACATGAAATCATCAATCTTTTTTTTATCTTTTATCCCCTTTTCCCTCTCAAGGCTGCTTGAAAGATCAAGACCCAGGGGAGATACTTTTTCAAGGGCATCGAGGACATTTTCGCTACTTATCCCGCCGGAAAGAAACAGCATGTCCATTTTCCCGAAGTTATCAAGAAGTTTCCAGTTGAAGACATGACCAGTACCTCCCCGTTCTCCCTCCACAAAAGCATCAAAGAGATAGTAATCCGCCCTGTACTGGAGGGACAGTGCAACATCTTCAGGACCGGCGACACGAAAGGCTTTAATTATTCGAACAGCTTTATGGCCCCTCTCATGCAGTAAGGCTCTGAGCCTCTCAACAGCATCGGGCGTCTCATCGCCGTGGAGCTGAACTTCTGTCAGGCCTGCCCTTTCAAGGACTTCTATTATTTCTTCAGCCCCTGCATTGACAAAGACCCCGGCAAACCTCATTGAGGTCATATGCCGTGAGACCTCTTCAATAATACCCGCCGCGTCAGCTGCCTCTATATACCGGGGAGATTCTTTGTAAAAAATAAACCCGAGGATATCCGCTCCCGCTTCAGCCGCATAAAGAGCGTCCTGCATCCTGGTGATTCCGCATATTTTGACGAGAGGGGCTTTCATAGATTATATACCGCTACCAGATGAGCTAAAAAAAAGCAATTAAAATACACACCCATCATTACTCCCGAAAAGAAACCCCTGTCATAACCGCATCAATTTCACCGGTGATATCGGTAGAACGCATAAAGGTTTCCCCGATAAGAAACCCGTCGGCTCCCGCATTTTTCAAGGCGCTGATGTCGTCAAAGGTTCGGATACCGCTTTCAGAAATGATGAGGCTTCCCTCTTGTTTACCCTCTGAAGAGATAATCTCAGCCGTGGTTGCAATATCAGTAACAAAGGTCTTCAGGTTTCGATTATTGATACCTATCAATGAAGCACCAGCTCCGACAGCGCGGCGGTACTCTTCTTTTGAATGAACCTCAAGAAGAGCTGTCATACCGAGGGATTTCCCCACTGCGGTAAGAGCGGTAATTTCACTATCATCAAGGGCGGCTGCAATAAGAAGAAATCCCGAGGCGCCTGCAAGAGCCCCCCGGTATACCTGGTATTCGTCGACAATAAAATCTTTCATGAGTCGGGGTTTCGTCAATTCATGTCCTGCCGATTCTAAATACCCGTAGCTTCCCTGGAAAAAATCCGGTTCGGTGAGTACTGACACAGCCCCCACATGGACCGACGCCTCATAGGCCCGGGCAATAGCCGCGGGATCAAAATCGGGGCGAATCATTCCCTTTGAAGGTGATGCTTTTTTGATTTCAGCAATAAGAAAAGGAACTTCATTGCGATACAGGTCGAGAAAACGGGGATACTCCTTTACCCCATCAAGGGCCTCGACCATTTCCCGGAGGGCTTTTGGTGCAAGGTTCTTCTTTTCCTGTACTAGAAGTTCTTTTCTGTTATTAATGATCTTTTCAAGAATTGAGTCCATTCTCTCCACCCGGTATAGAAACGCATCCTGTTTTTTGAAATATTTTTTTGGCAAAAGGAAGTCTGCTCTCTCAAAAAATATACTGCAGCCTCTCACCACCATGCCGGAAAGGAAATATCTTTAAAAAAGCAGGTTTTTGTCAAACAGAAATTATCATGTTCCTGTTACAGTCATGTAAAAGCCCCTGAAAACCTACCCCCTGACAGGAGCCCTCATGAAGCAGACACCGGCTCCCTTTAGAAAAGCAAAAAAACTTTTCTGAGGGAAAAAGCCTTTACGCTCATAGAGTCTCCTGGCGCCGGGATTATCCCCGGACACATCAAGGGTGAGACAAGAGCACCCCGTTTCAGCAGCGAGCTGAAAGCTGAAATCGACCAGAAGAGACCCGATTCCCCTTCCCTGTACTTTTGGTACTACAGATATATTCTGAATATAAAATTCATCTTTTTTCTGCCGGGTAAAAAGCGCCTTAAGCATAAACGACTTTATCCCCAGGACTATGAGACGTGAGAAAGAAAAAACTTTTCGGTAATCATTTTCTTCAAGTTTTTTGTCCACATCCCCGTATCCAAAGGCAATGAGAATGCCCGAGATTGTATCATCAACGGCACAGTAGATATGCCGGTGAGAAAAGCTGTTGTTATCAAGTTCTATCAGCGCCTTCAATGCCGGGAGAGCCTTTTCTCTTGTACCGAAAAGAAAGGGAAAAAGAAAAGCATCGGTTTCATAAATCAACGCCGCGACAGCACCGGTATCATCGGTTTTTTCAAGAGGTCTTATTTTCATTGCTCAATGCTTTAATTCGCCGGTTCTTCTTTCTTAGATCACGGCAGGGGAAGTATTTCCTTAAGCCAGACTTCAATTATATCACCGCTCGCGTCCCTGGTGAGGCGAAACTTTCTGATACGCCCTTTTATAGAAAGAAGCTTTCTGCTTCGCCACCAGTTTTTCAAAAGTGAAGGATTCTTTTTTACCAGCACCTCAAGACGCTTTCGGTCAAGGGGGCCGTAAATTTTCAGCCACCGGCAGGTTTTAAACCTGCAGATTACCCGGGGCTTTATCAGGCTCTCGGGAACCAGGAGCATAAATTCCCGGGGAGTGGCTATAAACTTCCCCTTCAGGGTTTTCAGAAAATCCTCAAGTTCATGTTCATTGTACTTACGGCTTCCCCAGAGGCCCTCATGCCATTTGGTGTAATGCTTTTTCAAATTGTAATAGTTTGCCACAGGGCCCGCCTCTGACTTCCCCCCCACGAGTTTTTCTTCTGTGCGGCCCGGGTTTATTATACACACCACCGCCAGAAGGGCGGGCAGAGATACTCGGCGGAAAAAAACACCGGTATTACATTTCATCGCCATCTCTCCAGTAAGGAAAATCTTTCCGGTAGGTCATCAGCATATCACGGGAGAGGGTAACCACGGTACAGCCTTCGGCATCTGAACAATCAGCAAGGAGTTCTCCCCGGCAGTCGAAGGCCATGGAGCCGCCAGAATAGCCGGTGCCATTGCCGTCAGTACCGGTTCGGTTAACACCGATGCAGAAGGCCTGGTTTTCAATAGCCCTGGCCCGCAACAGGGTTTCCCAGTGAGAGGCCCGGGTCGCCGGCCAGTTAGCGGTAAAAAGCATGCAGTCAAAGGCATTTTTGTGATTTCGTGTCCACAGGGGAAACCGGAGGTCATAGCATATAAAGGGAGCAATCTTCCATGTTCCGATGGCAAATATGAGCCGCTCTCTACCCTGGGTAAAGACGCGGTCTTCTTGTGCCAGGGGAAAAAGATGCCCCTTGTCATAGGTAAATATTTCGCCCCCGGGAGTCAGGGCTGCGAAGCGGTTAAAATAATTATTATTCTCACAAATAATCAGGGAGCCCGCCACAACGGCGCCTCTTTCAGATGCGGTGCGCCTCATCCAGGCAATAGTTTCCCCGGACATATCTTCGGCCAGGCGCTCCGGGTCCATGGAAAAACCAGTGGTAAACATTTCAGGAAGAAGCACAAGGTCGACCCTTTCGCCCAGGTTACCAATAAGCTCTTCGGCGCGGCTTCGGTTTGCCGCGGCGTCTTCCCAGGCAATATTCATCTGGATCATTGCCGCTTTCAGATCATTCCCGCTCATTCCCTTTACTTCCTTTCCCTTTTATTGAATATTATTTATCGGAGCCGGGGGCTGTTTCACTTCAATTTCACCGAACTGGTTTTCATAATTACTTATATTTTCATTCAGGGCCATAAGAAGCCGCTTGGCATGGGCCGGGGTGAGAATCATCCGGGACAGAAGCTTACCAAACCCGGGAGGCGGCGCAGGATGGACAAAGAGAAAATCCATGACAAATTCTTCAGGGGTGTGACTGATATTGGTGAAATTCGCAAAGGTTCCCTGGGCGGTTGATTCATCTATCTTAACTTCTATCTTAATATCTTTTTTTTCCATCTTGTTTTCAGCTCCCTTTTTTAAACAGAATTGAGTGTGAGGTCCCCGAAGGCAACCCTGCACACCCTGTTACTTCTTTCATGTTCATGGTACTATGTTTTGCTGAAAACCGTCAAGCATATGGGCACCCGGGGGTATTTTTTCTGCCGCAAAAGGGCGGCGTGGTTATATTTTACTTTACTAATCATTCAAACAGGAATAACCTGAACAGGACTTACTATCATCCCGAGAGAACCGGACCATAATGCACTATATGAAAAAACACATTCTGATATATATACTTTTATTCCTTTTTACAGGCCCCGCTGTTTTAAAGGCAGAGAAATACCAGGACCTGGACCGCATCTATACCCGGGCAGAGATTACTGCCATTGAAGAGCATACCGTGGATCGGGGCAGCGGACTCAAACTGAAAGAAACCTGGATCATGCTGAAAATCCTTGATGGTGAATTGAAAGGAAGTGTAAAAAAGGCTGTCTTTGGGGGAGAAAATGACATGCCCCGGGACATGCAGTATCGTATCGGCCAGAAAGTATTCATCGGTATTGCCCGGGCAGGCTATGAAAGCTCCACAGAGTACATTTCGCTCTATGACATTGATAATACGCTCTACATCATTATACTGGTTCTATTGATGGTACTGGCCATTGTCGGCATCGGCCGCATAAAGGGCTTCACGTCTCTCATTGCTCTCTGCACATCAATACTTCTTTTCTTCATGGTTTTGATTCCCGCAACCCTGAAGGGGTACCCGCCCCTTCCCATTGCCGTCGGCCTGTCGATTCTTTCTATTCTGATTACCCTGCCGCTCATTGCGGGGCTTCGCCTTAAGACCCTGGCTGCAATCCTCGGAGCCTCGGGAGGGATTATACTTGCGTCCTTCCTGGCCCTTCTCTTCGGCTCCCTTATGCATCTTTCAGGACTGGTAACCAATGACATGCTGACGGTATTCTACGCCTCTGATGTCAGCATTGATCTCCGGGGGCTTGCCCTTTCCGGAATGATTATCGCCGCCCTCGGTGCGGTCATGGACATCTGTATATCAATTTCTTCATCAGCGGCAGAGATCTACAGGGCCAACCCGAATATCCCTGAAAAAAAAGCCTTTTCCTCGGTACTGACAATCGGTACGGACATTCTCGGCTCCATGGTGAACACTCTGATACTCGCCTATGTCGGCAGCTCAATGTCCCTCATTCTGCTCATTGCCATGAAACTGAAACCGGAAATGCCCTTCACCCTGATACTTAATTATAACCCGGTACTGGGAGAAATCATCAAGTCAGTTATCGGAAGCCTCGGGATGTTTCTCTCCATTCCCCTGACCGCCTGGATTGCCGTAAAACTCTACAGCCGGTCAACACACATGAGAAACAAAAACAAAGGGGAGTCAGCATGATAGAATCACCAGAAACAATCAAAAAATTACTCGAAGCGGGAAGCGAACTTCCCGTGGCAATCGCTGCAGCCCGGGGGCTTCCCTTCAGCACAGAATGTGTGAGATGGCGCCCCCTCTCGAATAAAGAAATTGAACACCTTGAGCTGCAGGGCAGCCGATGCAGTGACTGGTCGATCCTACGGGTTCATCCTGAATTTATTCCCGACCATATTTACAACACAGCGTTTCACGGGCACTGCTGTCTCGGCCTCTTCAAAGGCGATCCGTTTGAAGTTGATACAGATGTAATGCTCCCTGACGGCATCTACGATTCAATTATCGGCGACAGCACCATAATGAGCGGCTCCCTGATCTCAAAGAGCGGACCCGTCACCCGATACCTGGTGATGGAAAATGTGCTGATTCTGAACTGCGGCATTATAGCCGCCCCTCCAGAATGCTCTTTCGGCATTGGCGAAGAGATTCATCCCGGAAGCGAGTCGGGAGGCAGGGAGATCATGCTGTTTCCAGAACTTACCATTGAAGCTGCCGAACCGATAATCAGAGACAGGATAACCGATGAGATTTCCTACATCTACGGCAAGCATATTGCCTACTATCTGAAGGCCTGCACTTTCCCTGGAGGTATTATTGAGAAGGAAGTGAAAATAACCGGCACCCCCCGCATCACCGGCAGCTTTATCGGGAGCAGAAGCATCATAAAAGAAGCCGCATTGATTGAAGATTCGGTACTCCTTTCAGAAAAAAAACATTCCGTTACAGTCGCCGGAGGATCTATAGTCAGAAAGAGCACTCTCCAGTGGGGCGCTTCAGCAGAAGACCTGGCAATAGTTGATTCGTCTCTCCTGATGGAATATGCTTCAGCTCGACGCCACGGCAAGGTTACCGGAAGTATCATCGGAGCCAATACTGAAATCGCTGAAGGTGAAGTCACCTGCTCTCTCCTTGGTCCCTTTACCGGTTTCCATCACCAGTCCCTTCTTATCGCTGCACTCTGGCCGAAGGGGAAAGGTAATGTGGGCTACGGGGCCAATATCGGCTCGAACCATACGGGAAAAGCCCCGGACCAGGAAATCATTGTCGGAGAAGGAATGTTTTTCGGTCTCGGGAGCAGCATAAAATTCCCTGCTAATTACGAAAAGTCTCCCTATTCGATTATTGCCACAGGAGTGACCACGCTTCCCCAGAAAGTAGAATACCCTTTTTCTCTGATAAACACCCCGGGGCAGCGGATACACCAGATGCCCCTTTCATACAATGAACTTTCCGCAGGATGGGTTTTAAGCATGAACCTCTATATCATCATGCGAAACCGGCTCAAATTTAAATCCCGAAACAGGGCAACCCGCTTTCTTCCTGACATGGAAATATTCAGACACGACCTTGTAGAAACCGTCAAAGAAGCCCGGGATCGCCTGGCGGACATCCGCATCAAACGGGAGATCTACCTCGAGAGAGATCTCCCGGGAATCGGAAAAAACTACATCACCGAACGAAACAGAAAATCTGCTGTGTACATTTACAGTCTTTTCACAGAATTTTTCATTCTCATCAATCTTCTTGATTACATCAAGGAGACCGATATTCTCGATGAGAAAAAACTGTTGTTAGAAAAATCAAAAAACAAAGATTGGGAGCAGGCCCGCCTGATGATGGATTCTGAAAAATGGTCAGACCGGTCCCTTGGCGACTCAATGCAAAGCCTGATTGTAATTGCAGAAAAAATAGCCCGAAACACCCGGATATCAAAAGAAAGAGATGACGGAAGAGGGAAAAAAATAATTCCCGACTATGCGGGGGTTACCATGAGCGCCGACATGGACCAGACAATTACAGAGACAGATGCCTGGACGACGGCGATAACCGAAGAGGCCCAAAAGATTATATCACGGCTCTGATATTTCAAATGCTTCGATGCGGGCAATAAGGCCCAAAAAAACATCTTTTATTTTTGGCGCAACCTTCAGTTCATTGAGACATTCCCGTGAATCGGCAATATAGTTTTTCAGGGTATTTTCAGTCCGCTCAAGGGCACCGTTCTCACGAATGGTTTTTTTCAGCAGAGAGACATCTTTCTTCGTCTTTTTTTCCTTCATGAGAAGATCCATGAATGCGGTACGTTCATTTCTCTTCAGGCTTTCAATGGTTTCCTGAACCAGGAGAGTCAACTTCCCTTCACGCAGGTCGGCCTCTGCCGGTTTTCCCGTATCTTCTTCGATTCCGAATGATCCGAGGATGTCATCGCGTATCTGAAAGGCGAGCCCCAGGGGAATCGTAAAGTTCTTAATGGTTTCCATTTCTTCTTCTTTCCCGGGACCCGCGAGAACATGGCCCATGAGAATCGGATAGTAAATGGTATAATGGGCGGTTTTAAGCGTACTTATTGCCAGGGGAATATTATCAGAAACCTTCAGCTTCTTCGGCATCGAATGCAGTGAGTCCATAATCTGTCCCCAGGCAGTCATCTCATAGGTGGAAGAAAAAATTCCCAGGAAACGGTTACGGGCCCGGTTGCAGATATCCGCGCGGCTTACCAGCTCGAGGGCATTGGCAAAAAGAATATCCCCGAGAACCAGGGCAACATCATGGCCCACAGTTGAGACCCCGGTAAAGGAGGCATACTTTTCAGCCTCAAGGTGAAGAGCCGCTCCGCCGCGGCGAACCGGCGCTTTGTCAATGATATCATCCTGCACAAGAAGCATGGCATGCATCAGCTCGAGTGATGAGGCAAGGTTCATCATCTCGCCGGTATTCTTTTTACCCTTTGCGTAGCCGAGGTAAGAAGCTAAAAGCAGAAGTGGGCGAATCCGCTTCCCGTCACGGCCGAGATACTCAAGGAGATCATCGTACATGTCAGCCATAAATCCGTGAGAGACGGCCTGTGTCTTACCCCGGTAATAGTCTTTAATGAGGGTGTCAATTTGAGGGATGTATTCTTTTGAAAAATCTGTAAAGGCCTTTGGGTTATTCATAGATACAGATTTTCCTCTCTTTTACTTTTTCCTGTCAATATCTTTTCTTTATTAAATAATCCGGCAGCCCCGCCCCCCGGCTCGAGCAGGCTTACGGCATTCCCCCCTAAATCCCCCTGAGGGGGACTTCTATGCACTTCTTCCTTTTAAATAACCTTAAAGGCGACGAAGGGCATCGTCGCCTTTAAGGTCTAATTACCGACATCTTACCATCGAGGGGTGCTGTCTGTGCTCACCATCACCTTAATACTTGTTACTTGATACTTGTAACTTTTACAGATACATCTCTTCAATCAGATCACTATACTTTTCAGTAATCACTTTCCGTTTCAGCTTCATGGTGGGAGTAAGCTCACCCCCTTCCTGGGTCAGTTCGTTCATGATAAATGAAAATTTCTTTATTTGTTCGACCCGGCCGAGAGAACTGGTTCGTTCGGCAATCCTTTCTTCATAGAGCTTGATTATCTCAGGCTTCTGAAGCAGTTCTTCATGAGAAGAAAATTCAATCTTCTCATTTTTGCAGTACTGCTCGAGAATATCAAAATTCGGCACCACCAGGGCAGAGATAAATTTTCTTCCTTCTCCAATGGCGACAAACTGCTCAACCAGGAGTTCATCTCCAAGAAGCATCTCAATCTGCTGAGGAGAGATATTTTTGCCCCCCGCGGTAATGATCAGGTCTTTAATCCGGTCAGTAATTTTCACATAGACATGGGGCTCACCGTCATTATTTCGTTCAATAAGCTCTCCCACATCCTGGGTCTTAAACCAGCCGTCATCAGTAAAGCAGTCCTTTGTGGCGTCATCTTTTTTATGATACCCCTTCATGCACATGCCGCCCTTCAGCTGGATCTCTCCGTCATCGGCAATGCGCATCTCACACATGGGAATCTTCGGACCGCAACCGCCGGGCAGGCCGTAATCCCCGTAGCCGACACCGACGGGAAAAAATTCTGTCAGCCCGTATCCCTGGATGAGGTTAATGCCGAAGGCCTGGAAAAATTCATTAATTTCTGTTGCAAAGGCAGCTCCCCCGACATGGTAGATCAGGCAGCGCTCGGTTCCCAGTTTTGCACGTACCTTTTTAAGGATAAGCGCATCGGCAATTCTATGTTTAACCTTCAGCATGAGCCCTGATTTTTCATATTCCAGTTTATTCCGGTAGACTTTCAGGCCGACACCCAGAGCCCAGTTGAAAAGATTTTTCTTCAACGGTGAGGCGGTCTTTAATCCGTCGTGGATGGTGCCGAAGACCTTTTCCCAGATCCGGGGAACCGATGTCATGCACTGGGGTTTTAACTCCGCCATCACTTCGATAAACTGTTTCGGATCGGGACAGTAGGCTATCTTCACACCGAGGGACATGCAGCCGTATGACCACATCCGCTCAAAAACATGGCTGAGGGGAAGTATCGCAAGAGATACCGTATCTTCACCAACATCATTGACATACCGCTGACCCGTGGGAAAAATACCGTTTAGAAAACTACGATGGGTATGGATGGCTCCCTTCGGCGCCCCCGTGGTTCCGGAAGTATATATCAGCGTCAGGGTATCCTCGGGATCAACCCCGTTGAGACGCTCCTGAAGCTCTTCTTCTTTTGAAGACTCGTATCCAATCTTTAGAAGATCATCAAAATAGATAGACTCATCGCCTTCAATTTTTGTTTCACGGTCAAAGGCGACAATCTTTTTCAGATACTTGTTTCGCCCAAGGATCTTTTTTGCATGATCATACTGACCCTGGTCGCCGGTAAATACGATTGAAACTTCCGCGTCATTAATTATATATTCAGTTTCGTCTTCTGAATTGGTCGCATAAATCGGTACTGATACGCCCCGCACGGAAAGTATCCCCAGGTCGGCTACTGCCCATTCAGTCCGGTTCTGTGAAAAAATCGAAGCCATGTCTCCCGGCTGCAGTATATCCATTTCGAGCAGGGCGCGGGCTACGGCTTTGACATCTTCCCCGAGCTTTTTCCAGGTCATAGACTCCCACTTTCCATTCACTTTAGAGGCTAAAGCCTCACGTTCGCCGAACTTTTCCGCGTTTTTCAGCATCAGCTGGGCGAGGGTTTTGTTTTTTTTAAGGTAGGCTGCCAGTTCGACGTCCCAGTCTCTTTCTGATTCTTTGATGTATTGAGCCATAATGTTCCTCCACACAAAATAATTACACTGTTATGTTTATAGGTATATCTACCTGTCAGTCGGTTTTTATGGCAAGTTTTTTTTAGGGGAGAGGAAGTTAAAAAAAAAGTGAGTATCCATCGCTTTTCATGCCCACCTGCCGGCTTCCTCAAGCCTTAAAGACGACGATGCCCTTCGTCGCTTTTGGGACTTCAACTAAAAAAACATTGCAAAATATCCCGAAATGCAGACTATGTACTTAATAAATCAATTGAAACGAGGAGCCAAAAGGGAATGCTGGCAAAACGAATAATACCATGTCTTGATGTTGATAACGGCCGCGTGGTCAAGGGCGTCAATTTCGTCGACTTGATAGACGCCGGCGACCCGGTGGAAAACGGATATTTTTATGACCAGGAGGGGGCCGATGAACTGGTCTTTCTCGATATCACCGCCTCTTCTGACCGGCGCAACATCATTCTTGAAATGGTGCAGCATGTGGCAGAAACCGTCCACATTCCCTTCACCGTCGGCGGGGGAATCCGTACTGTTGATGATGTACGCATGATACTTGAAAACGGCGCCGACAAGGTATCGATAAATACTGCCGCCGTGGAAAATCCTCAGATAATCGAAGAGGCGGCAAAGCGCTTCGGCTCCCAGTGCATTCTTGTGGCCATCGACGCCAAGGCCAATGACGCGGGAAGCTGGACCGTCTACCTTCACGGGGGACGAACTCCTACAGAGCTTGACGCAGTTGAATGGGCCCGCCGGGCCCGTGAACTCGGGGCGGGAGAAATACTCCTCACCAGCATGAACCGGGACGGTACCAAGATCGGCTATGACCTTCCCCTCACCCGCACAATTTCAGAGGCCATCGACATACCGGTAATAGCATCAGGGGGCGTGGGCACCATCGACCACATGTACGACGGACTGACTGAAGGTAAGGCCGACGCGGTTCTTGCGGCATCAATCTTTCATTTCAGGGAAATTTCGATAAAGGAAGTAAAGGAAGAGCTGTCACGCCGGGGGCTTCCGATCCGCCCCGTTGCACAATAAGGCATCACACCACCAGTGCTATAATGGTGGCAACAATACCGATAAAGGCGAGAATAAGTCCCAGCAAAAGGGGAAGACTCACTTTCTTCACTTCGTCTTCACTATCCTTTTTAGCGGCGCCGGGAGCCTCTGCAATCGCCACCTTGATGTTATCTTCCTCTTCAAGAATCTTTACATAAATGCCCTTGGCAATAACAGCAAAAATCCTGTGGCCATCTTTAACAGTATGCTTGATTGAAATAATCCTGCCCTGAATGGCTCCTATTTCACCCGTCTCTTCGTTGTAAGCCTTAAAGGCCTTTGCAACCGATACAGCCTTGGGCCCCTTTTCCACGATTTTCAGCTTTATACGGGTTCCGATTTCAAGGGTGGAAATATCAACACCTTTAATTGGAGAGAGAATAAGGCTTCCATGGAGGATCAGCTTTACTTCCCTCTGAGCAAGGGGATCATCTTCGTCGACCTTGATATTGTCAATAGCCGCGTTTCTTTTCTTCTCAACATCTGCCGCATCCTGAATATCATCCGCTTTAATTTTCATCGAACTGAGAGAATGGACTTCCATCTGAAGAGAAGAAGAAGGTTCATAATCAACAGATATTTTTATCTGCTGGAAACCGACGCGGTCACCAAGAAACTTCTTAAATTTATGATTTATACCAATAGCATCATCCTGTTCCAGCAGTCGCTTAAGATCACTGCCAAATTCGATGGTGGCTCCCGCTATAAGCTCTTCCCGGGCATGGTTGCAAAGCACCGTATCATGTTCATTTTTGCTGTAAAGGGCCTCAATATCTTTCTCGAATTCTTTCCAGCTGATATTGGTCTTCATATCCTCTACAACAAAAGAGGGGGTAACGATTATATAAAGATGATTAAATTTCACATAGACTGTATTAAAGAATACAATGGCTGCGCCATAGACAGACGAAGAAGAGAAGCGGATTTTTAAAACCTGCAGATCAAGGTACGCCCCGGAAACCATCTGTTTTGCCTTCTCCATATCTCCATGGGTATAGTAACTGGCTATATCAAGTTTTCGTGTCTGCTCAGCAAGGGAATCTGCTGCTGATTTTAATGTATCACTCATAAAACCTACACTGCCTTTTTTTGATGCTGAATTTACTGTATGTATTGCTGCCGCTATTTAATCGTTTCTAGTCTTTCTGCGCACTGAGAACCTTTTTAATTCTCTCAAGCACAACCCTGCGGTTTATCGGTTTCAGTATAAAATCTGCTATACCCATGGAAATAAGATCCTGCATTACACCTTTGGTTGTATCTTCACTGATAAATATTACAGGAGGCCTTTTATCCCTGTTTTTCAATTCGAACATCAGGGCATAGCCATCAAGAACCGGCATATCCAGGTCTGTGGTTATTAAATCAGGGGCAGGTGTCAATTTGTCGATGAGATCAAGAGCTTCCCGCCCATTACCGGCAGCTCCAACAATTTTGTACTGCTCAGATTCGAGTATTTGCACCAGCTGTTTTCTTTGAAAATCCTTATTATCAACAACAAGTACCCGGTAGGGCTTTCCCCCGGGTTTCAAACCATCTGAACTCTTTGCATTTAGATTAGGGAATGATCCGTCTTTTGCCATCTGCAAACTCCATGAAAGATTAATTCAATAATCTTCATAAAATCAATGTCTCTTAAAGTAAGTAAAAAAAATCCTTATTTCAGTATTTATTCTTAAACAACATTTTTTCCAAAGAGAGTGTGTGGCCCCTGCGGGGGCCACACACCCTCTTTGGAGTTTATTTACACTGAAAAAGTTTAAGGAATAATTACTATCCTTACTTATATCTTTTTATATACTTAAAGTGAATTGTCAATTTAAAAACCCTTTCTATTTATTCTTATAAAAAATATATGAAAAACAACTCTTTTAAGGGTTACTTGAGATTCCTGACTGGAATTCCATAGCCCCCTCAAGACAGCAAGGCCATAAAAATGAATGTTACGGATTAACCGGTTTTTCTGTCAAGTTAAAGTAAAAAAAGCATGATACAAGAACTTCAGGTTATCTATAAAAATTCGAGTAAAAGACTTGATTATTTCCGATAATTAAATAAACTGTGAGCAAATCTATATATATAAAGGAGAATACTGCTTTGAACACTGTAAAGCAGTCAAATCTGGTAATTAATCCCCCTGATTTTAAAGATGCAATAAAACAGGAGAAAGATTTTTTTATCCAGTTCCATCAGGTAACCGGAGAGACAGAAGCCCTGGTTACCCGTATCATACATCGCTACCTTCAGGAATATGATATCCTTTACATTAAAGACACAATTCTTACCATTGTAAAGGAACTCATCAATAACGCAGTCAAGGCAAACCTGAAAAGGCTCTACTTTAAACTAAAAAATCTCGATATCGATAAAATTGATGATTACCGTACCGGCATGGAAACATTCAAGGATGAAACCTACCAGGAAGATATAATGCCATTCCTTGAAAAGCTTGAGCATTCAAACCTGGTAGTCAGGGTTGCCTTTAAAACCTCTGAAGAACATATCCATATCAATGTTATCAATAATATTCCGATACTTGACCAGGAATTAAACAAAATTAATGCACGGGTGACAAAGGCCTACAAATACGAAGATATTTCAGAAGCCTTTGAAGATGTCCTCGATGATTCAGAAGGCGCCGGTCTCGGGCTTATCATGGCCATGATGCTCTTTCGGAATACCGGTCTTGGAGCCGATAATTTTAAAATTTACAAAAAAGAAAACCTTACAATTACCACCCTGACAATCCCCAAGATACTCACACCCCAGGGGTCCAGGCATGAAATAACCGAACGCATCCTGAAAGAAATCGATGAGATTCCAGCTTTTCCCGACAACATCACGGAAATCCAGAAACTCTGCAGTATCCCTGATACTCCCATTAAAAACATTGCCGACAGCATTTCAAGGGATCCGGGTCTGACTACCTCAATCCTGAAACTTGCCAATTCAGCCGGCTACCTCACGATCAGAAAAGTCGATACTATTGAAGAAGCTGTCATGAAAATCGGCATGAAGGGAATCAACACCCTCCTGGTCGCCTCGGGTGTTTTCAAAATCATTGATTCCCGATATAAACGTTTCGAGAAGCTATGGAAAAACAGCTATAAACGGGCCTATTACGCCCAGAAGCTTTGCGCCAAACTACAGCAGCCCCGGATCAGCGACTTTGCCTATCTTGCCGCCCTTCTTGCAGATATCGGCAACATGGTGCTTCTCGCAATTGATGAAGAGCTGATTGGAAGACTGAAAACAATTGGCGGATTCAAGGGGATTGATGATTCAAACCTCCTTGAAGAAATCAGTCTCGGCCTGAGCCACAGCACCCTGGGAGCAATGATAGGAAAAAAATGGAAGTTCAACGAAGCCCTGACAACGGCCATTGAGCTTCATAACCGCCCCCACATGGCACCGGATCACCTGAAGCATCTTGTCTACATTGTGTACCTTTCAAATGTAATGGTTGATATTGAAAACAGAAAAACCAGGTTTGAAATTATAGATGAAGACGTACTCGAAGAGATGAACCTGACAGAAAAAGAAACATTCGAAACAATTCACCAGAAACTAAAGGATTCATATAAGGGAGAAGGCTGAAACTTATTGTCCCGTCGATGAGCGCCCCGGGGGGGGCCTTGATTAAATTACTTGACGGAAAGGTGAACCGTCGGTAGGTATGGGCAATAATTTTCATTAACAGGATATTATTCATGCATTTTCAGGATATAATTTCAAAATTAAATGAATTCTGGGCAGAACGGGGCTGTATCGTTATCCAGGGTGTTGACCTTGAGGTGGGAGCCGGTACCTTTAATCCCGCTACTTTTCTCCGTGTACTGGGTCCCGAACCATGGAACGTTGCCTACGTAGAACCTTCCCGTCGACCCACAGACGGCCGATACGGTGAGAACCCCAACAGGCTTCAGCATTATTACCAGTACCAGGTAATACTAAAGCCCTCACCTGTTGATGTTCAGGACCTCTACCTTGATTCTCTCAGGTATCTTGGAGTCAAGCTTGAAGAACATGATGTACGATTCGTGGAAGATGACTGGGAATCCCCGACCCTTGGAGCTGCGGGTCTCGGATGGGAAGTCTGGCTTGACGGTATGGAAATCACCCAGTTTACCTATTTTCAGCAGTGCGGCAGTATTGATCTTGATCCCATATCAGTTGAGCTGACCTATGGCCTCGAACGAATCTGCATGTTTATCCAGGGTGTTGACAATGTCTTTGACATCAAGTGGAACGACAAGGTTCTCTACCGTGATGTACACCACAGAAGCGAATATGAATTTTCTCATTATAACTTTAATGTTGCTGATGTTCAGCTCCATTTCCAGCTTTTTGATCTCTATGAAAAAGAATGCCTCTCAATACTTGATGATGAGCAGGCCTCAATCGTTCTTCCAGCTTATGACTATGTCCTGAAGTGCTCTCATGTATTCAACATGCTTGATGCCCGGGGAGCAATTTCCGTTACAGAACGTGTCGGTTACATTGCACGTGTTCGCAATATAGCGCGCCGCTGCGCAGAAAAATATGTTGCAATCAGGGAAGAAATGGGATTTCCTCTTCTCAAGGGTGCACCCACAACGGAAGGATAATGGAAAAGGGCTTTAAGAATTTTGAAAAATATCTCTCAAAGTACGACAAGTTCATAATATCAACCCATGAAAGTCCCGATGCTGACGGCCTCGGGGCCGAACTGGCTTTACTGGAGCTGCTGCATGCTCTTGGTAAAACCGCAATTATTATCAATTCAGACGCCACTCCCGACACCGTTGAATTCATCGACATCGACAATGAATTTAATATCTATTCAGAAAATTTCGACCTCCCTGAAGACATAAACGATTATGCCCAGTTTGTTCTTGATACCAATGACTACGACAATATTGGAGCTGCATACCACGGGCTGAAAGAAAAGGTGCAGGATCTCTTCATTATAGATCACCATGAGGGAGACCGGGATAAATTTGAATCAAACTTCATAAAGGTAGAAGCATCTTCAGCATCTGAAATAATTTATGACATCATCAGCCACTATGACAAGCCTCTCTCTTTCAAGGCAGCCCAGGCTATTTACACGGGAATGCTCTTTGACACGGGAAGTTTCAGGTATCCAAAAACATCTCCATCTACCTATAAAATAGCGGCCCACTGCATTGAGATGGGGGCTGACCCCTTTAAGATTTATGAACATCTCTATGAAAGCAATTCATTGTCGAGTTTTGCTTTACGGGGAAAAATCCTTTCATCGATGGAAGTTCTGCATGACGGCAAAATGATTGCCATGCAGCTGACAACTGAAATGCTCGATGAGACCGGTGCCACCTTTACCGAGGGCGAACCGACAATCAACCTGCCCCTGACTGTAAAAGGCGTAATCGCAAGCGTACTTGTCAAACAGGATTTCGGCGGCCCCGTAAAGGTAAGCATGAGAACCAAGGGACCATACGATGTCGCTGATATTGCCATGAAAAATGGCGGCGGCGGCCATAAAAACGCCGCCGGCTTCAAGTCAAAACTTCCCTTTGAAGAAACCTACAGGCTCGCCCTCGAAGTAGTCGGCGGTCTGTTCAAGTAACTTTATTTCTTTATCAGCTTTTCCACAATAGCATCAAAGGCTGCTGCTGCCCCTGTTTCAGGTTCTTTTTCAAGACCAAAAGGCTTCCCTTCATCTCCACCGCTTACGATACCGGGTTCAACAGGTATATCTCCCAGGAACGGAACACCCATCTGCTTTGCCATGTCTTCCCCTCCGCCCCTTTTAAAAATATCAACCCGCTCATTGCAGTGGGGACAGGTAAATCCGCTCATGTTTTCGATAACTCCCGCGACAGGTATTTCGAGTTTTTTACAAAAGGTGATAGATTTTCTTACATCACTCAGGGCGACATCCTGGGGCGTGGTCACGATAACGGCGCCGTCAGGATTTTCAAGAAGCTGGATAACCGAAAGGGGCTCATCACCGGTTCCGGGAGGGCTGTCTACAATAAGATAATCGAGGTCGCCCCATTCAACATCCTTGATGAACTGCTTGATAACCCCGTGCTTGAGGGGACCACGCCATACAACAGCCTCGTCGGGGTCTTCCATCAAAAAGCCAACAGATATAACCTTCAGAGAAGATTCATGCTCAATAGGAATAAGTTTGCCCGCCTGCGTGGCAACGGGCTGCTTCCCCGCAAGGCCGAGCATACCGGGAACACTCGGTCCATGTACATCGACATCAAGAAGCCCTGTCTTAAAACCACGTCGCGCCAGTGCAGAAGCGAGATTTACCGCCACGGTACTTTTCCCCACACCGCCTTTTCCCGATAATACTACCAGGGAATTTTTTATACGCCCAAGAACTTCTTTCAGTTCTGTTTCTTCATTTGCTTTTTCAGGATTAAAAACCGGGGGTTTCCCGCTACTCTTTGGATCATTCATTGTTTCCTCTCTCATCATCGTACCCGGCTTCATGACGCCAGGATTCAGTACTTTGAACTTTTTTTTCAAAGCCCTTTTTCTCTGAGGGCTTCTCCATCCAGCCGATACGCACATCACGGGCGACATCTATAGCCGGATTATAGGGCTTGATATCAACCAGTGGTGTGCCGTCAAGCATATCAACGCCTTTAACGATCAAAACATTTTCTTTTACAGAAATGAGCTCTACCACTGTCAGGCCGATATGATTGGGACGGTGAGGCGACCGGATAGCAAAGATACCATGTTCACAATCGTCGGCATAGGGCCGGGTCTTCAAAAAAACGTCACTGCATCGGTTAAAATGGTAAAGCAGGTAAATATGTGAAAAACCCTCAAGATCCATAAGACCTTCAGCATATTCAGGAAAAACCTCAACACGCCCTTCACCTTCAGGATGTCGGGCTCCCTGAATCGGCACGCCGTCGGTAATTTTTTTAAAGGGGGTGTGAATAATTCCGAGGGGCTTTATCTCAATCAAGGAGCTTCTCCATAATATTTCCCCAGACCTTTTTCAATTCTAAGGCCACAGGGCCGTCATAATATTTAACAACAGGAAGTTCCGCAACCATTGCCTCGGTTACCGCCATGTCATAGGGAAGTTTTCCCACAACGGGAAGACCTTTTTCCCCGCACCACTCTTCCAGCTCAGCGGTGACTCTGCTGCTGAGATCGTACTTATTAATACAGACCATTACCGGTATCTGAAAATGCTCCGCCAGCTCAACGACCCGTTTCATATCATGAACCCCTGAAACAGTCGGCTCAGTTACTATTAGCACCAGGGAAGCCCCGGTAACACTTGCAATAACCGGACAGCCTATTCCCGGAGGACCATCGATTATTACAAATTCTTTGTTGTTGTCCCGGGCAAAAATCTTCGCCTTGTTGCGCACTTCAGAAACAAGTTTACCCGAATTATCCTCGGCAATATTGAGACGGGCAAAGTATGTAGCACCATATTCACTTGTGGCTTCGAACCACCTGCCGGCCATCTTTTCTTTTAAGGTTATTGCCTTTTCAGGACAAAACTCAACACAGACACTGCACCCTTCACAGGCAATCGGGTCAATTGAAAAATCTTCCCGTACCGCGTCAAAACGGCACAAATCCCGGCACCTGCCGCAAGACGTACATTTCGAGAGGTCTGTTGTTGCGACACTCCCGGAAAAGAAGTCATGTTCTTTTTCAATATCAGGCTTTATGACCAGGTGAAGGTCCGCCGCATCTACATCACAGTCAACAATAACCGGGTCATTGGCGAGAACGGCCAGTGAGGCGGTTACACTGGTTTTACCAGTCCCCCCCTTGCCGCTGATAACTACTAGTTCCTTCATTTATTTTATCCCTGTCCCTTTTTACTATTCTCAAGAATGTCATCCAGGACATGTCCAAATGTATCAACAAGAGTCTCAATAACATTCCCCTCAGCATAGGCTTCTGCAACAGCTCTCGAATAGGGAATACGGCCCAGAATATTTATCTTTTCTTCACTGCAGTAGTTTTCGACACAATCATCACCGGCGTCAGAACGATTAATGACCACACCAAAGGGGAGACCAACAGCCCGTACCATCTCTACGGCAAGTACCAGGTCATTGAGTCCGAAGGGAGTCGGTTCTGTCACAAGAACCGTAAAATCAGACAACCTTACTGTCTCAATAACCGGACACGAGGTTCCCGGCGGGGCATCATAGATAAGAACATCGGGATTTCCCGCCTTTTTCGCCACGGCGCTAATCAGGGGCGGCGCCTTTGCCTCTCCAACATTCATTCTTCCGCCGGTATAACGGATATCTCCAAGGCTGCCTGATTCTATAATACCAATGGGACGTTCTTTTTCGGTAATGGCCTTAACGGGGCACACGAGCGTGCAGCCCCCGCAGGAATGGCACATTTCAGAGAACACGAGAGGTTTCCCGTTTACCACAACGATGCCGCTGAACTGGCATATGTCACCACAGAGACCGCAGCCGGTGCAGGCCTCCATGTCAACAACAGGATTAAGCACCGTGACATCTTCACTCTTCTCAAGGGGTGCCTTGAGAAAAAGATTCACATTCGGTTCTTCTACATCACAGTCAACGAGGGATACGGGGACTCCATCCCGTGAAGCCTGCCATGAAAGACCGCAGCTGACAGTTGTCTTCCCCGTCCCTCCCTTACCGCTTGCAACAGCAATCCTCAGGGTCATGAACTTTCTTCCTTATTTGTATTAACAGAAGAAAAACCACGGCCCATGCCGCCACCTCGTCCCCTGCCGGCTCCACGGCCCATGCCGCCGCCCCGGGGAAATACTTCTTCTCCATTATCAAGACTGCGCTGCGTCATCGTCTTACCGGTTGCCTTGAAAATATTGCGAAAACCACGACCACCGCCTATTCTTCCCAAAAGCCCTCGGCGGGGGACTGCATAATCTTCCCGTCCCGGGGTCCCTGAGCCAGAACAATGTCCAAGGCTCCTCCCGGTCATACTTCCTTTACCTTCCGGTCCAGTTCTATCTCCACCTGGCATCTCTTTTCTCCTACCAGTGTCCTTCAACGTCCGCCCCCGCCGAGGGGGTAAGGTCACTGGATTTATATTTTTCTACAGCTTCGGCAATTGTACCCGAAACACCTGTATACATTTTTACACCCGCGGCCTCAAGGGTTGCAAAGGCCTTCGGGCCCACATGACCGCTTAAAAGCGCTCCGGCTCCCGCATCAATAACATTTTTTGCCGACTGGATGCCCGCTCCCTGGGGAGCATTCAGATTTTGATCATTTGCCTTATAAACAAATTCATCTGAATCGATATCATAAATAATAAATCCCCGGGCCCGGCCGAAACGGGTATCAACCGGACTGTTAAGATTATTTTCTTCTGCAGATATTGCTATTTTCATTGAATTAACCTCTCTCTTATTTTCATAAACCTTAAGAATATCACGATACCGCGGGCACTGGCCGCCGGTAAAATTTCTCCGCCATCGGCACCCGGGCATCTGGTAACTCTGAACGGTAAGGCGCCGGTTAACCCATGCCTCGATCACATCACCCACGTTCCCCCTGATACCGGGAATTATATCGATCCCCCGGTCATGAAGATAGTCGCTATACCCCCGGCTGATGGCGCTGCAGATCAGGTGCGTAATACCATACTCTTCACACCATGCATGCCACCCTGCGGGTGATACATTCTCCACCGAGACTTCGGTTTCTTCTTTGACTTTCCCTTCATCAGTGGAAAAAACAGTCACCCCCGCAGCAACATCAAATAGAGGTGCCACACGTCCCCTGCACCGTGGAATAAGTATTCGTGCTTTCATAACTAGTATAAAAGCATGTTTCATGCCAAAAAGTTTAGATTTTTTATTTGTATATCCGGTTATCCCTGTTCTGACGAAAAAAGGGGCTCAGAGCCCTCTCTGGGGAGGGCACGATAATAAAAAAGAAAAAATATTTGATAGGAAGTATAAGAAAGTGAAGGAGAAGAAGCGTTTCGGTTCCCTTCAGTCCCTTTTCTATTGCAAAATGCACGGACTATCAGGTAAACTCTTTGCAACCTGCACGACAAAATCAAAAAACCATTGACGAAGAAATTAACAGGAACCAGCCTTAAAAAGCAGAAAGTTATCTATAAGCCCGATACAGGCAGGAAGTAACTAAAACGATGAAAGCAAAAATAGACCCTTCCCGGTGCATCCACTGTCACGGCACCGGTATTCTCTTTAATGATGATTTCGCATGTCCCTGTACTGAAGGCATTGAGGGAGAAGAGCTGGAGGTCATGGTCGCCCTTGTGCGAAGCCTCCATCGCAGCCTGAAGGATGAACCCGGCATAAAAGTCAGAGAGAACCGGGAGGCCCTCCTTAACTTCCTTTCAAAAAAATAAAGGCACCGTTGATTCCCGGTTACTGAAAAATCAGTCGAGCACCTCTTCCGGGTCAATTTCTTCGGATAGACGCGCCGGCACCTGAGAGACGACCCGGGCGGCGGCATAGCTTGCGAGAGTTCCCGCCTCATCCATGGGAAAACCATGGGTTATACCGTAGAGAATACCCGCGGCATACATATCGCCGGCACCATTCGTATTGACAACATCAGCTTCAGCCGCATCGATATGGTATGTTCTTCCACCGGTACGGATCATGCTGCCTTCGGCACCCAGCTTAACCACGGCGCACTCACAGACTTCACCAAGTTCCAGAAGCGCCTCTTCGGGGGAGCTGCCGGTAAAAGCAGTGGCTTCATCTTCGTTGACAAAGACTATCGATATATAGTTTTCAAGGGCATGCTTAAAACGGTCATGTATTCTTCCGATAAGTCCCGGATCGGAAAGGTCAAGGGAAACTGCCATCCCGTTTGTCCGGGCAATATGCATTGCCTTTCTGCAGGCAAAATAAAGATTATCGGGCTCGAAGAGATACCCTTCAAGATGAAGAATCTTTCCCCGGGCAATGTCGCCGTCAGGTATATCACTATCATCAAATTCAAGGGCGGCGCCGAGATGGGTCGCGAAGGTTCGTTCTGAATCAGGGGTCACAAAGGTGATGGCATGTCCCGTGAGACAGTTTTTCTTCCCGATTGAAGTAATCATCCCCTGTTTTTCAGATTCTTCTATATAAGAAGATCCATGATCATCATCGCCCACCGTACCAAGCAGCAGTGATGCCCCCCCCAGTGTGACAACACCCGCAAGGGTATTTGCGGCGCTTCCACCCGGGGCGGTTTCTATAGGCATGCCCTGAATCTTTTCCTGAATACTACGGCTGGTCTCTTCATCTATCAGGTGCATCTGGCCCTTAGTCAGTTCAAGGTCGGCCAAAAAGCTGTCATCTACTTCAACAATAAGATCAAGAAGGGCAGAACCGATACCCACAACATCAAGAGGGGCATTGTCATTTACATATACAGTCATAGAGGACTCCGAATCAAATTTAAAATTTCGTTCCTGAGACTTTTTCATGTGGACGGGGGCGCCAGCGGCGCCCCCGTCCACATGAAATGTCCCTGAGACAATGGCAAAAAAACTAATTACAAGTGACGTTGTACAAAAGTGGTGAAAATCTACAACTCATTTTCTGCATTACCTTAAATTAATCTTCAAGATTATATCGTTTTATTTTCCGCCAGAGGGTTGAGGCATCAATACCGAGTTCTTCTGCACTGGTTTTCCGGTTCCAGTCATTCCGCTCAAGGGTTCGAAAAACATGAACCCTTTCCATTTCTTCAAGGGTTAGATGACCAGCGGCTGCATCTTCAGCGGGCTGGAGGTATTTCGGAAGGCAGGAGACCTGTATATTGAATTCTTTACACAGAACAAAGGCATGCTCAATAATATTTTCAAGTTCACGAATATTCCCCGGATAGTCATGGGCCAGCAGGATATTCATAACATCGTCACTGACCCCCTCAATATTTTTCTTTTTCAGTACATTGAAATGACGAATAAAATGTCCCGTCAGGGGAGGTACATCCTCAATCCGCTCTTTAAGAGGCGGCAGGGATACATTAATAATATTAAGACGATAGTAGAGGTCTTCTCGAAAGACGCCCTTCTCTATTGCGCCATGAAGATCTTTGTTTGTTGCCGCGATGATTCTGACATCGACACTCCGGGTATCAATGCCCCCCAGGGGCTCGTAGACCCGCTCCTGGAGAAATCGGAGAAGTTTTACCTGTACCGCGGGAGTCAGTTCCCCCACTTCATCAAGAAAGAGGGTTCCCCCTTCTGCAAGGGCGATTTTTCCCGGTTTGTCCTTTTTTGCGTCAGTAAAGGCCCCGGCCATATAGCCGAAGAGCTCTGATTCAATAAGATTGTCCGGCAGAGCCCCGCAGTTGATCACAACGAGGGGCTTTCCCTTTCGCGGGCTCAGGTTATGCAGCGCCCGGGCAACCAGTTCTTTTCCCGTGCCGCTGGGACCGTCGATAAGCACAGAGCTGTCACTTTCAGCAATGTCGGGAAGAATACTGAACATCTCCTGCATCTGGTGGTTTTTACTCACCATGTCTTCAAAATCGTAAGAATTCTCTATGGCTTTACGCAGTTCTTCTACTTCAGAGAGATCCCTGAAGGTCTCAACACCGCCGATAATTTCTCCTTCTTCATTTTTCAGGAGGGCGGTACTGACACTGATGGGAATCCGGTTACCATCGGGATTCACTATGGTAACGGATTTGTTTATGATATTATTCCCTGTGGCCATGGTTTCCCGAAGCACGCATGAATGTTCACAGATATCAGCATGAAAAACATCGCTGCAAAATTCTCCAAGGGCTTCTCCCTCTTCAAGGCCGAGAATACGCCGCGCCGCATGATTGATAAAGGTAATCTGAAAATTCATATCTATTGTAAAAACACCATCAGCGATGCTGTCGAGAATGATCTTGTTGTAGTCTATCATGATGTAGTAAAAATATATCCTTACTGTTCCCTATTTTAAATAGCTCTTCAAATCTCTCTTTCTGATAATATAATGCACAACAGCACTATCCCCTGCCGCTTCGACCCGGTCGACCCTGCCGTCACGCTCAGGAGACACCGAATCATGAAAGGTTTCCCGAACAAAATAGTAGACATTCATCAGGGCTGCCCGTTTAGCCGATTCAAAACGTGCAATCCCCTTCGCATCGGCCATAGCGCTGCCGCTGCAGGCGATCATAAAAGTATTTCTGTCTTTAAACTTTTTATAGATAAGAGGCCCCTCGGTTCTCGGAAGACATCCGGTTATAAAAATCCCGGTAAGCGCCAGCAGGAATAATACTTTTTTCATATAACCCTCCGGTTCTCTTTCAGCAGATTGTATCGATGAAAGTAAGACAACAATCAATACAATTTGTTAAAAAATATCTATTGGTCCTTCTATATCCCCTTCTACAAACTGGGAAGTATATTCATCATCCATTGCAAAAAACTCTTCCCCCTTACCCTGAAAAACAATTTTTCCCCCGTAGAGAAGAGCTATCGAATCGGCAACCTTCTCGGCGACCTTCAGGTCATGGGTCACAACCATTGACGTTGTTTTCATGGTGTCACGGAACTCCAGTATCAGGTCGGCAATAGAATCAGAAAGAATGGGATCCAGTCCCGCAGTCGGGTCATCGTAGAGAATAATATTCGGATTCATGCAGGTTGCCCGGGCAAGGCCGACACGCTTCTGCATACCGCCTGAAAGCTCCGAGGGAAGTTTATTATCGTTGCCCGCGAGACCAACCCGGGCAATTGCCGAGGCGACCCTGGCCTTGACTTCCTCTTCCCCTACCCCCATCCTTCGAAGGCCGAAGGCTACATTGTCGAAAACATTCATTGAGTCAAAGAGGCCGCCTTTTTGAAACACATAAGCGAGACGAAAATCCTCAATGCTCTCCTCTTCATGTGTCTCCCGGGAGGAATAAAATTCAGTAATTCCTGATCCATTAATCGATATGGTGCCGCCGTAGGTTTCCACGAGTCCCGCGACAGCCTTAAGAAGAACTGATTTACCAGAGCCGTTCTTGCCGAGAACCACAATAGTCTGCCCCTCACTGACATCAAGACTTATCCCGTCAAGGATAACCTTTCGGTCAAAGGCGACAATCATATCTTTAATCGCAATCATGCAGACGTATCCTCAATAAAGATTTGCATAGTACTCTCTCAGTGAATTAAGAATATTCAGGTATGAAACATAACGGCCTTCTGAGATCTCTCCCTCATCAACCAGCTCTTTCACCCTGCAGCCCGGCTCATGATCGTGGCTGCAGGGAGAGAACCGGCAGTCACCGGCTTCACGAAACTCGTTGAAAAACTTTTCCAGTTCTTCAGGCTCAATATCCATCAGACCGAATTCTCTCACCCCGGGCGTATCGATAAAGGAAGTATTCTCGTCTATCTCAACCTTCTCTACATTTGTCGTGGTATGACGCCCCTTGCCGGTACTTTCAGAAACCTCACTGGTGCGAAGCTCAAGGCCGGGATAAATACTGTTCAGGAGAGAAGATTTCCCCACACCGGAAGAACCGACCAGTATCGATGATTTACCTTTTGTCTGTTTTTTCAATTCAGCAAGGCCCTTTTTTTTCAAGGCGCTCACCACCAGAACCGTCACATCGGCCCCCCGGTAGTATTGACGAACATCTTCGGCTTCACCCTTTATAGCCAGGTCACTCTTGTTGACACAGAGAATAACAGGAACCCCCTCTTTTTCTCCCCGCACCACGATCCGGTCGACGAAACGAAGATTCAGGGGAGGATCATAAAAGGATTGAATCACAAGAATCTGGTCAACATTGGCGGCGATAAGATCTTCTTTCTTGTGCCCCTTGTCCTTTCGGGAAAAAACAGTCCGCCGCTCGGCAATACTTTCGATAACCCCTGAACCATCAGTGGTCACTTCGTACTCCACAACATCCCCCACTGCCGCGGGGTCAGAGTAGAGTTTCAGACGCTTATCCTTTTTCAGACGGCCCCTGAGGACACAGTTAAGATCACCCTCTTCTGTGCGAACAGTATAATAACGTCCAAAAACCTTGATTATGTGACCCTGGGGCATATGTACATCCGTTAAAAAAAGTTTAGTTTTTCAAAAAAAACAGTCAAGAAATCCCTTCTCAGATCCGATCATAAAGTCACAAGTGACAATATGGTGTTTCCCTCCCGATACTATCATATTGAAAACTTGGCACTGCGTTACATGGAAGGCAGAATAGCCGCCCAGCTATTCTGCCTTCGTTAATTAATAAAAGTCAAATGGCTGCCGCTCTTTCGGCAGCCATTTTTCATACTTTCAAAGGCGAAAACAAACACTACGGAAGCCTCTCCATCACCAGGGGCGTAAAAGAGACCAGGTCCCCTGTCACCAGTCCCAGGGCGCCGACCGACCTGACAGTAAAGGTGACCCGGTAGAGCATCCCGTTATGAAGATTGATCAGCTGCCGCTTCAGGCTTTTTGGTATCTTTTTTACCTCAACGGGAAATTCTATATCGTGATTATTCTCATCATAAAAGACTATTTTATCAAAGACCGTATCGTAGATCTTCAGACGAAGAGTCATGGTGACACCTTTATTCCTGTAGGTTTCAATTGCACCGGCAATGGTGCTCAGGGCCTCAGGTTCCGTAGAGACCTTTTTCTCCTCTGCCTGCAGGCCTCCTGAGATCAGGACCTGTGAAAACAGCAGCGCGGCTGTTACATGTACAATTATCTTCATATTAGTCTTCTCGCTCTCTTCATCCCGGTTCAGTTCCCTTCCCCCTCTCGAAGGCAGGGATTTCATGAAACGTAACCCATGATAGTTACGATCTGTTTATTTTCAATGATAATTTACATTCTCACGACGGGGTTCTGAGCCTGCAGCAGCAAATACTCATTTAAAGTATAGGTGAGGAAGTTAAGGCGGTTCCAATTAAGCGCATCATACTGGCAAATAGTGACAAATTTCCCACTATGTTCACAACTGACACCAACCTTCCTTCCGATGAAACACTTCAAATCAGTTTTTTATTGCTTGAGTTTTCAGGAAAATATCTTTCAACTGTAGATTGTAAATTAAAAAAAATTCCCTCTGCAGGCAGCATGACTGCAATACATGAAGGAGAATCTGTTGCTGATAACAATAACAGCAATATTACTATTCAGCTTATGGGGAATTTTATTCTTCATACACGTATTTAGACTAATCGGCCTTGATGGTTTTTCATTAAATTCATTTAAGGCAGGTCATTCAAGGATAATATCAGCTGATTACAAAAGAGACCTTGATGCAGTACAGGTTCAACTTGAAAAAAGTGAATTTATTTTAAGAGACATTAAATTCAAAAAGCATATATTGATATCAATCAAGAGAGGAGTATTTAAATTCACACCCGGAGATCCCTTTTATAAGTTTAGAACCGTCATTGATTATACCAGTAGCGACAGGGCAAAAGTGACCATTCACTGGGACAATCACTGGATAGCCCAGAGTTATATCTTTTTTATTCTTGTACCTTCGCTTCTGCTGGGGGCGTTTGATGATATTATTTTAAGTTTACTATTTATTTGCGTGACTGCATTAATATATTATTACTTTATGCATAAAGTTGAACTCAAAAGGGTCGGCCGGCATGAAAGCAGGATGAGGAAATTATTAGACATATGAAAACAACAAAACAAAAAACATTCTCAGCACTACTGACACTCCTCATCTCCCTCTCATGCACAACCTATAAAATGAAGAAAATGCCCTCAGAGGGCCTGTGGGAAAAATGCCCCCGCTGCAGAGGCTATGGAGTAATTCAGGAGTCATATGCTAAAAAAGCATCCAAAGGCCGGGACAGGGAAAAAGACAACGATCGATCATGCCTGCTCTGTCCCTTCGTGGCAACAGATCAATACGAAAAATTTGAAGAGCATGCTGAAGCCAAACAAATTACCGATCAAAATCCGAAGGAACTCCCCTACCGTCCGCAGGTGGAAATTAAAACCAAGTATGTGAAGTGTAACTTATGCGATGGTATCGGCTGGATCAAGGTCAAAGAAAATGAAAAATCCATTATATTTAAAAAGAAAACTGAAATGTATGACTTCCAGATGAATAAACAATAAAAAACAACTACTTCCCTCTTCGACAAAAGGTTCTACTTGTCACATACTCTCAGGATTTCATTTTTTACTCATTGATTTTTTTATAATCTGATTAGCCATATTTAAAAAAATAAGCTTGTGAACCGGCAAAAACCCAAACCAGTAAAGCCGTCCCCATAATCCTTTTGGAAGAAAATATGCAGTTTGAATATAATGCCCCTTTGCTACCACAAACTCAAGCCATCCCTTTCCTGGAAGTTTCATTTGAGCATAGAGAAGAAGCCTGCTAGTATCCTTAAAGTCAACAACCTTCCAAAAGTCAATACTGTCTCCGGTTCTCAGATCAGAAGGATGTCTTCGCCCACGGTTTAATCCATACCCCCCTGCAAGTTTATCTAAAAGACCTCTTAAAACCCATAAAAAATGATATCGAAACCATCCGTTTTCCCCACCAATCGTCTTCACTATAGAAAACAAATCTTTTTCAGTAATCCCTGTAATTTTACGATTGACCTCATAGCTAAAAACAGCACTCCCCATTTCTTCATTCATGACACTAATTGCATCTTCACTATCACTGCTGTCTGACCATCTGCTCAGTATCTGATTACTCTCAATCTCTTCAATTGCAAAGTCAAGGGCTCTATTGTAACTATCAGGCGTTATATCAGGGAACATTTCATACGCTGTATTATTCTTTCTAATAGACTCAAACTTCAATCCCTCCACTAGAGCTGATGCGATACTAAAGGGGACTGGAGTAAATAAAACGAGCCAGTACGATGATAACTGAGGTGAAAAAAAAGGGACTGGTATTATCCATCTTTTTAATCCCATTTTTATTGCAGCCCCCTCCAGAAGACCCTGAAATGTTTTCTCTCCACATCCTATATCAATAATATGTGATCCAGATGATTTATTATGAAGGGCTGCAAAAAGGTACAGAAGAACATCCCTGATTCCGATTGGTTCAGATTTACTTCTTACCCATTTAGGAGTAATCAATACAGGAAGTTTTTGGACCAGGTTCCTGATAATTTCAAAACTGGCACTACCTGAACCTATAATTATTCCTGCGCGAAACCAGAAGGTTTCAATTTTATCTGGTTGTGATGACAGGATCTCCCCGGTTTCAATACGGCTTTTCAAGTGCCTGCTTGTATTTTTACGATCCCCAAGTCCGCCGAGATAAACAATCCGTTTTACTCCTCCGGCCAGGCATGCAGCGAGAAAGTTTTGTGAACTTATGCGGTCTTTTTCTTCGAAATCTCCTTTTGATCCCATGGAATGAATAAGATAGTACGCAACGTCAACACCTTCTGCTGCTTTAAATAAAGCAACAGAATCAAATGTGCTACCTTCAACAATTTCACAATTTTCTCTCACTTTTTCAGTTAGCTTATTCTTATCACGGACAAGTATTCGAATATCCAGTGAATTGTCTAATAGCAGTACATATGTAAGGCGTCTTCCAATATAACCAGTTGCACCGGTAAGTAATATTTTCATCAGCTGTCCCCCTGTTTATGGATACACGTAATGAGTTAAAATTATTTATATACTTCTGTGTGCTTGATTTATCTAAAACTTCATTGGATGGAATTTCAATCAATAAAACTTTCCTGGATACATTCTTGTTGCTATTGTGTTCCATACCCTTCTTTGAAAAATATAATGACTGGGCAGTACTTCAGTTAAAACGTGATAACCTGTGCACAAAATACCTCTACAGCAGATGCTTCAACTTATCATCAGGCATGGTTTCTCAATTTCAACTCAAGGGGGTGAGGATAGAGATAATATTGCGAAGAAAGATATTGCTCATTGTACTTGCGCACAAAATGGTTAATAATTGTAACTGGTACAACAAGCGGGATGTAGCCCAATCTATATTGCTCAATAATTTCATGGAGTTCTATTTTCTCTTCGGCTGTAATCCTGTCTTTGAAATAACCAGCAAGATGCGTGAGCACATTGGTGTTCTTTTTAACCGTCGCCTCATATTTCAGGGCTTTCATAAAAAGGGATTCATAGATCGTGCAGAATTCAGAGGGCGAGACATCCTTTATACGGGCAACAAGTTTTCCCATTTTTTTCTGGTTAAAAGGGCTGTGAGCCATGAGGAGATATTTATGCCTTGCATGAAACTCGATAAGCGCAGAAGGCCTTGTGTCCATAGTGCACTGATCTTTCCAGCGTCGGTAGGCAAATATCCTTACGATAAAGTTTTCTCGAAGCACGTCGTCATGCAGCCGCCCCTCGTCTTCAACCGGCACCAGGGGGAACCGAAGCATAAATGCCCGCGCGAAAAGCCCAACACCTTTCTTCTTCACAAAACCCTTGTCATTATATACCCTGACCCGTTCCATACCACTGGAAGGCGAATCCTTCTTAAAAACAAAACCGCAGAGATCCTCATCCTCTAACCCATCAAGTCTTTTCTCAGTCCACAACTGCATTCGAGCGGTGCAATCAACATGGGTTTTACTGGTAACAAGACGTGGAGCAGACGGATCTCCCACTAGACGCATGGCTTCTCGAGGAACACCAAAACCTGCTTCAAATTCAGGGCATACAGGTACAAAATCGACAAAATTTCCCAGAGTATCCTTAAGAAAATGATCAAGTTTGTGTCCACCGTCGAATCTCACAGACTCACCCAGCAGGCATGAACTTATCCCCAGTTTCATTTTCATTTAGCCCACCAGTACCCCCTAAAACTTTTCAATAAGGTTATATGCTTATCAAATAAAGTTACATAAGTATCCTACCCAAATTGTATTGTGTCAATTACATTTCAGGATTGAAGCCTTTGGTTTAAAGGGAACAAAATCCCACACAGATAAACTCTACCTGTTGGAACAGACAACCTCGATTTGTCTGATTAAAAAAGCGGTTAATGTATCAATAAAACAAATTCAGAATAGAATTTGCAATGCAGACAGTGGATGGCTGACAACACCAGAAACCGATCACCTGGAAGATTCGTGGAGTATCAACAGGAGTTCTGATGGAGGTTCATTAAGCCGGATAAGAAAAGAAAAAAACAGTATCGTGCAATTACAAGGGACCCGGCGCCGGGTCCCTGAACGATAAGAATATACTTGCAACAAAAGGCAGTTTTCAGCGGCCTCCTGGCTTTACTTCTTTCGAGAAAAGATTCCCTTAACTTTATCGCCAAGAGACTTTTTCTTTTTTGACTTGTTTGAAGACTTTTTATCAGCGGTAAAAGACTCGCCGTATTTCTGTTCGTAATAAGCAAGCCGTTCATCCATGGAACCCTTCGGATTTGCCCGTACATTTCTAGAAGCAGGAGCTGCCTTTTTAGTTTGAGGCCGCTGCTGATTCTGCTTTGGAGCATTTGGCTTGTTTGCCGGTCTCTTGCGCTGCTGGTTATTTCTATTTCTGTTTTTATTATCCGTGGCCTTACTTCTGGCTGGAGCTCTCTCTTCGTCACTGACATGCTTCTTGACACCAGACGCGCTGACGGCACCCTGGGGACGTTTACGTTCGGTCTTTTGACGCTGAGAGGTTTCCTTCGGCTTATTTCTATTGCCCTGTCTGGCACCCTGTCTTGAACCGCCCCGGCCGTCTTTATCTCTGCCTCTTTCTTTTTGAAGATCAAAGTACATGCCCCGACTGGCGTCTTCGAGGTAATCTCCATCTTCCGCCCAGCCTACAGGAATTTTTATACCTGTAAAAGCTTCAATCGCCCCGAGGCCGTAGACATACCGTTCGCAGGAGAGGCTGATCGCCTTACCGGTTTTTCCTGCACGGGCTGTACGTCCTACGCGGTGCACATAGTTTTCACAGTCTTCCGGAATGTCATAATTAACAACAAGGTCAAGGTTATCAACATGAAGCCCACGGGCAGCCACATCGGTGGCCACCAGTACGGGAATCTTTCCAAGTTTCATATCCTCAATGATGCGAAGACGTTTTGACTGCGGAAGGTCTCCAATAATATACTGGGCTTCAATATCATTCCGTTCAAGCCGGTGGGCAACTTCATAGGCCGCCTGCTTGGTATTAGTAAAGACAATACAGTTATTGGGATTTTCTCTTTTCAGAAGCCCCAGAAGAAGCTTCATCTTTTCATTACGCCCCACATGAAAAAGTTCCTGTTCAACCTTCTCGACAGTTACTTCTTCAGGGTTAATAGTAACCTCTGCGGGATTTTTCATATGCTCCCAGGAAAGATCTCTCACCCGGGTACTCAGGGTAGCCGAGTAGAGCATGGTCATCCGCTCATCAATTGTTCCCATCTTTCGAAGCATCCGCTGGATATCGGGGTAAAACCCCATATCAAAGAGACGGTCTGCTTCATCTATTATCAGCATATCAATATCTTTAAATTTTAGTTTACCTGATTCTCCAAAGTCAATAAGCCTTCCCGGGGTTCCGACCATAATGTTAACGCCTTCCCGGAGTTTTTTCTCCTGCCCTACGTAACCGACACCGCCGTAGAAACTTCCAATTGTAAAATCAAGGTAGCGTCCCAAAAGCTCCGCTTCTTTCTCAATCTGAACGGCAAGTTCCCTTGTTGGTACGATGATAAGGGCCTTCTTGCTTTTTGGATTCTCCGCCTCAAGAAATAATTTAAAAACAGTAATCAAAAAAGCGGCTGTTTTTCCAGATCCCGTCTGGGACTGGACTAGAACGTCTCTTCCTTTAAATGTTTCCGCGAAGGTCAGTTCCTGGACCGGCATTGCATCAGTAAAGCCGGTCTCTTTAATACCTTTTAAAAGGTTTTCGTTTAAATTCAGTTCCTCGAATTTCATATTCCTCTCTATTGTTTGAGTAATTCAATTTTTCTTAAATTTTTAGTTTTCCGGTTATTCAACGTAGACTTCTCCATCTCTCCGAAAATCAATAATTCCATTATCGTAGAGATCTCTCATTATGTCCGCGATTACACCGCGGCATTCTTCTACTTCCTTTAACCGTATGGCACCCATGGTGTCCATTTCAGTAAGAATATCCGTTGCCCGGTTCTGGCTCATGTTACGGACAAACTTAAAGCGAATATCATCACCCGCTCCCTTCAAAGCCCGGGCCAGAACATCATCATTATTTATCTCATCGATAACCACCCTCACATCCTGGTTCGTGAGATGAACGATCTTTTCAAAGGAAACCATTTCATCACGTATCTTTTCAGAAAGGGCCGGCATCGATTCATCCAGCTCTTTTAATATTCCCCGCTCCTGTTCACCATTCATGTGCCCCAGGATTGTAATCAGAGAATTGAGCCCTTCTGTCTGACCGCTGATAACTCCTTCCTGAAGATACTTCTGATATCTTTTCTTCAGGGCCTTTGCAACTTCCACTGCAGCCTCAGGTATGATGGTTTTCATTTTCGCCATACGGACCGCTACTTCCTTCGCGGTATCACGGGGAAGTTCTTTCATTACCCCGGCGGAAATATGAGACGGCAGAAACGTCAGGGTAACCGTTATGATCTGAGGCAGCTCTTCAACTAAAAGCTGACTGATTATTGCCGGCTCCAGTTCATGGAGAAAGGAAAATTCTTTTTTCACATCAACAGGCGGCATCCTGTTAATAATTTCATCGGCCTTCTCATCACCGAAGGCTGCTGCTAAAAGTTCTCTGGCGCTTCCGGGTCCCGCAGTGAGTTTTTTTCCTTCCTTTTTCAAAGAAATCATAAAATCACCGATAAGGTCTTCTTTCTCCGCGGGAGCAAGCTGATCGAGTCGAGCCATCTCAACAGAAAGCTTCTCGATGCTCTCCTCGTCAAGATGCTTTATAATATTAGAGGCAATATCAGGCCCAAGGGCAATAAGCAGAGCCGCCGCCCTCTCACTACCGTTCATGTCATATATTGACTTCATGGAGCGGTCACTTCCGCTGAAGGCTGTTTTTCCTCGGTTTTCTTTTCCTGCATCTTTTTATACTTCTTTGATATCTCTACCGGATCGATAACCGGCACGGGACAGACTTCCGCGCAGGTCAGGCAGTTGGTGCACTTGTCGTAATCGATGATTGCCCTGAAGTTAATAACGGTAATTGCCTCTTCAGGACAATTTTTCTCACAGAGTTTACAGGCGATACAGCCCACGGCACATCCCTTTTTCATCAGGGGTCCCTTTTCTTCATTAAGACAGATGACATGAACATCTGTTGTTTCGGGAACCAAAGTAATAATATCCCGGGGACAGACATCAACACAGTTATTGCATCCAGTACATTTTTCGCGAATAACAACCGGCAGCCCCTTCTCTCCCATGTGAATAGCGTCAAAGGGACAAACCCGCGTACAGTCTCCAAGACCGAGGCATCCATACTCGCAGGTCTTAAAACCGCCCATGGTGTTTGTTGCCGCAGAGCATGTCCGGGGACCATTATAGGCAAAGCGGGTCACCGCCGCATCACCCCCCTGGCAGTGAACCCGGGCAGTCATGGGGATAGCACTCTCTACAGCCTCAAGGCCGAGAATTGACGCAACCTTCTGTATTGTATCATCCCCACCGACAGGACAGAGGGATATTTCATACTGCTCTTCAACTATTTTTGTTGCATAGGCCTGGCAGCCGGGGAGCCCGCAGGCGCCGCAGTTTGCCCCCGGCAGGGCTTCAGTTACCAGTTCAATTTTAGGGTCCCTTTTTACCGCCAGTTTTATTTTAGAAATAGAGAGTATCAGGCCGAAAAAAAGCCCGATCCCCATTAGGGTCAATAAAGCGGATGGAGATGGAAATATGGTTTCTATCATAAATAACCTCTAAGCTGCATCCCCTCTGGGGAAAGTTAAACACTCTTCCTGATATTGTGCAGAATTATTGCACTATAAAGGGACCTTTTCCTATTTAAAGAGAAAATCCGATGGTCATTTTAGATATACAACGCTCAATTTACCAGAAAAAATAATTTTTTTTCTATTTTAACACGGTAATTTTTCTTCGGCTATTATGGGAGTATCTCTCCCCGGTGATGCCCCTGTCCATAGTACTAAATAAGGCACTATCGAGTTTAACTAAATTTTTTCTACTTGAAAAAATTTTGATCCTATCAGTATTATGATGCAGTTACATAAAAATAAAGGATCGACGATACTTAAGCCAGGGAGCATAATTCCAGCTATGACAGCCGCAGAAGCAACAAAAACCACGGAAATTGACCGTGATTTCCAGCGCAATGTTATAACCGCCATAAAGAATGGTGACGATATTGTTTTTATCACCTATTCAGCAATAGAAGATACTGAAGAAAAAATAAAATTCTCACTAATAAAAATACTTGAAGGCTTCAACCGGCAGGAAATATTTACCCCTGTTCTCTCCTGTATTAAAGAACTGATAGCCAACGCCACCAAGGCAAATGCTAAAAAAATTCTCATCGATGAAGGCAAAATAACCAATCCTGATGACCCTGTACAGGTCGTCAAGGAGATCCGCTCGATTCTTAATGAAGAAGCGCTTTGGGAATACGGTATCAAAGCAAAGGAAAAACACCTTTCCACACGCATCTATCTTAAGGTTCAAAACAACAACCTGATTGTTGAAGTAATCAATAATATTCCCCTTTCAGACAAGGAACTGAAAAAAATCGGCAATAAAATTGAGCAGTCTTCAAAGTATGATAATATCGCTGAATTCTACATGGAAAATCCCGATCCCGAGGCGGAAGGTATGGGCCTTGGCCTTTCAATGATTGTTGTGCTTCTAAAAAATATCGATATCTCTCATAAAAATTTTATGGTGAGTACTGACAAAAGAAGTAAAACCTACGCGCGAATCCTCGTACCCATGGTTCACTAAGCAGGTTTTTTAAAGAGGAAGTATACGGCTCCCCGGAGGCCCCGTTCTTCCTCTTTAAAATATACCATTATTCATCACTGATCTGGTAAAAAGTCCCTCTCTCCATTTCACTCTGTTTCAGGGAGCCTTCAGCCTCAAGGTGCCTGAGCAGTTTATTCACCTCAGCAGGCCTGAGTCCCAGCATCAATGTAAGATCTTCTACCGTTGAGGGTCGGCGCCTTAAGACCGCCCTGACCATTTCAAGCTGTTCATGAACCGTTGCATTGGCGGCCCGCGAAGTATCGGGCTTTCCAATAATTTCCACATTAAGGGGCTGCAGATAGTCCCTGACCCGCAGAAACTCCTCGTAGGGGAAAGTCTTTACTCCGTCTTCCGCTCCGGGGCGGTCGAGGCGATTGAGCTGCACCAGGTCGGGAGCAATTCGAAGAGCAGCCTCCCTGATCAGCGCAAGTTCTTCAGGGGTATCATTGATGCCCGGCACAAGAAAAATCTCAAGATTTATTTTCCCGGAGTATTCTTTTCGAAAGGCAACCAGCCCCTTAACTACTTTGGCCGGATCAAGGTCAGGGGCAGGACGATTTAACTTTTTAAAGACTTTCTCTGAAACCGCATCAAGCGAGGGAACCACCGTATCGGCTTTCAGGAGTGCCGACCTGACTTCTTCCTTCCATAACAGTGTGCCGTTTGTGAGAACGCATATCGGGTAGCGGGGATAATTCTTTTTGATATAGCCAATAATTTCACCGATTCCCCTGTGCAGGGTCGGTTCCCCTGACCCGGAAAAGGTAAGTACATCGAGCTCAGGATCTTGAGAGAGAAACTCATCGAGCTCATTGATCACTTCACTGACCGGGACATACTCCTTCAGCTCGGTAGTCAGAAGGGTTGTGGCTCCGCATTCACAGTAAATGCAGTTCAAGCTGCAGGTCTTGTGAGGCACCAGGTCAACACCGAGAGATATACCGAGACGGCGGGAATTAACGGGACCAAAAAGATATTTCATTGTATATTTTCCATAAAATAAAAGCGCCGTCATTGACATGCGTCTATGACGGCGCTGGATTTCTTAAAGTATTTTTTTAACGTATTTCTTTTAGCGGCCCGAAGGCTTTATTGTTACGTCTAATTCAATATTCAGAAAGTTGTCTGCCTTACTGCCGGTAACATAGATATCTCCGATACTTGAGCTCATTTCTTTCATTTCCTTCTTCGGGGCCTTTGATGCCAGGAGACCTCCAACAAAAGGATTCTTTTTCACAAAGGCCATGAGAAAAACATTGCCTGAAAGTTTTTTCAGAAGAGTACTGCGGCCCCGGCTCTGAGCGATTGTCCGGTAACGAAGGGCCTTTTTGAGAGAAGTAACATTGTTCGAGATATAAATGCCCCGGTTATCCTGGACGGCGTACATCTTTTTATTCTGTTTGTCAAGAATCCAGAATCCCCTTTTGCCACCCACTGCAGTGGAGCCGTATCTTTTCTGCCGCTTCATGTTTTTTGCCATGGTTCGCTTGACTCTGGCAAAAAGAGCCCGTCCCCTGGCTGCGCTCTTGTAGGGAACAAAAATAACCATGTCGGTCATGTTCATCGTATCCATGATAACATTTGCAGATCCCCTGATTGCAGGGAGCACATCCCGGTTGTAATCAATACCCATTTCACGCTTCAGTTCCATCTTTGTTTTCTGATACTGACCGCAGATGGGAAGAGGCCCGGGGCACAGTTTGTCGAGTTTCTGGAGGTCAAGGGCCGCATGTCCGTAGACAAAGGACGAGTTCGAATAAAGAGAGAATGATCCCATGCCTGTTTTAAGAATATCAAGAAGAGCGGTAAAAAGCGGATTGCTGTTATTTAGCTGGGCGCCGAGAGAAAAAACCACCTTTGAACGACCAAGGGTCAGGGTCATCGAGGCATAGTCAACAGCTTCCATGGGGGAAGGACCGCGCTGCTCGCGCATTCCATAGGGAGTGCCGCGATAACGGGGAGTTCCCCGATAGTGACGGGTCCCTCCGTACTGTGCCGGAATGATGGATCCGGAGTTCTCGTTCATGCCCCGTCTTCTGTTATAGGGGCTATGAGGCTGCTTTCTTCTCATAAATCCCTGCTGAATTTTCCCAAAGGCTTCGCCAAGAAAAACCTTGTTCATATAAAGGGCAAAGTCAGCCTTAGGATTAACTTTTCCGGTAAAACTGCTGTATTCATTTAGTGTTGAAAGTGAACTTCCCCCCGATTCTGACCGGTCTATTGCCTGTCTCACCATAGCGCCCTGGGAAGTCATGATAAAGTAACTGCCGATGGCGGCGCAGAACATATCCTTTTGAACCTGGTAGATACGGTTATTTTTATACCGGGTAATTACAGGATAGATGTCTTTTTTCTTTTTTCCCTTTTTGGTCTTTTTAAGAATCTGAATAAACTTCAGGGGAAACCGTTTACTGTTCAAAACAGGAAGAAGAACCATCATTTTCTCGGGACCCGGCTTGCCTTTAACAAAAGCAAAGCCAAAGGGGAGAGAGGTATCGATACCGGTTTTTCTCAATGAGGAAACACTGAGAGGATTAATGCCGGTATCTTTTTTAAATTGCAGAATATCCTTTAAAAAATCCTGCCGCTGTTTGGCTGTCATGCCGGTATTAAGAAAAGTATTGACCGAGTTTACCACGGTACCAACCGGGGCGCTTCTGAGAAAAGCCCGGGTATCTGCCGGCACCAGGGATTCCATGGCCCCCTGGCTCCGGACGCCTGTTCCTCCCAAGAGAACCAGGCACGCTATAAAGACATATGCTGTTCGTTTCATTGTCTATCTCCATTCAGCTGAAATTGCTCACCGGGCTAAAGAGTTCTCCGGGAACGATAAATATATAATAAGTTTCTATTTTAATGAAAGAAAGCTGTGATGGGAAGCAAATTATGTGGGAAAGTTGGAAAAAAGGGGGGATTTTTTCAAAATATGATGCCGGCAGTTGGCCCCTAAAGGCGACGATATCCCAAAAGCTTCAGGAAACTGATAGCGATTAAAGCAATCTTTAAAATATTTTTACTAATTGGCTGTGTTATTCGTATATCTGTCAAAGGGACGTAATGCCCTCACCCCCCGGCCCCCTCTCCCATTTAGTAAAAGAAAAGGAGAGGTGGAGAAAGAAGGTATACAATGTATTACAATAAAAAAATATTTTCCAGAGAACTCAGGAAAAATTCAACCTGCGAGCAAAAACTGGTGTGGGAGAAATTAAAAAACAGACAGTATAAAAACCTGAAATTCAGGCGTCAGCATGTATTACAGGGTTTTGTAGTAGATTTTTATTGTCATGAGCTTAAGCTGATACTAGAAATAGACGGGAAAATTCATGAAAAACAAAAAGAATATGATTATCTTCGTCAAATTCTTATAGAAGAAAAAGGAATACGTTTTATCAGGGTGACTAACGAAGAGACCAATACTGATATAAATGTTTTGTTTCATAGAATTAAAGAAGCGATCATGGACAGCTCTTCTAAAAATCAACCGGCACCATAACAATGAGCCCTCTCCTTTTTTCAATTTTTAACGAGAGAGGGCGCGCCGGAGGCGGGGTGAGGGCACTGTGCCCCGTCAGGAAATTGAGTGGTGACCTTGCCCACGAATCGTGGACATAGAGAACGCCCCATTTGAGTTCTTGTTCAAGCTGCCATCCCCATTTTTAGTGGAGGAACATACCCGTTTACTGAACGTAACCTTTTACGGTTATAAAATAGTTCAATATATTCAAAAACAGCCTGTTTTGCTTCTTCCCGTGTGTGAAATCTTTTCCCATAGAGCCACTCTGTTTTCAGTTTGCCCCAAAAAGATTCCATCGGTGCGTTATCCCAGCAATTACCTTTTCGGCTCATACTGCAAATAAATTTTTTGTCTTCAATTATTTTTTGATACTCTTTACTGCAATACTGACTGCCTCTATCCGAATGCAGAAGAAGTCTTGGCTTCGGTTTTCTTTGCCTGCACGCTTCTTTAAGAGCGTTAATTACAAGTGCTTTCTTCATGCGACTATCCATTGACCAGCCTACAATTGCACCATCAAAAAGATCTAGAATACCCGCAAGATATAACCATCCTTCATCTGTCCAGATATAGGTTATATCTGATACCCATTTCGTGTCCCTCTTTTCTGAGGAAAATTCACGATTTAAAATATTCTCCGCAACCGGCAGATTGTGATTTGAATCTGTCGTTGCTTTATATTTCTTCTTAATCTTTGAGCTAATGCCGTTTTTCTGCATGAGACGGGCCACCATTCCCCTACTGACCGGTGTCCCTGTCTGGTTGAGTTCGTTCGTTATTGTCGGTGAACCATAAATCTCATGGCTGTCTTTATGGATTTTTTTAATTTTTTCTAATACCTCTTTCTGACGCTTCGAACGCTCACTCTCTGGGCGTTTTAAAAACGCATAATAGCCGCTCCTGCTTACTTCCATTATTTGGCACATCCTTGACACCGAGAAACGGGAGCTGTTTGATTGTATCAATCGATACTTCATTTCTGGCTTTTCGCAAAGAAGGCCGCGGCTTTTTTTAAGAATTCATTCTCCTCTTTCAAGTCTGCATTCTCTTTTCTCAACTTCATCAATTCATCATCTGATGGACTCCTATGCCCTGATCCTGGGAAAGATTCACCTTTTTTTAACCTGTATTGTCTCACCCAGTCTCTTACTGTCGTATAATGAACTCCCAGTTCCTCGGACATTTCTCGAATTGTTGCTTCTTTGTTCAAAATCCGTAATACTGCTTGTTCTTTTATCTCTTTGCCGTATTTCATTGAAATACCCCCTTAGATTTTAATTATCTCAAGGGGCGTTCTTCCTGTCTACTTTTTTGAGGCAAGGTCATGGGGGATTCATTCCCTCCCCACCCCCAAAAAAAACCACCCGCATCTCCTCATCAGGCACAGCATATTTTCATCTTGATAAAAATATCCAATTCTGCATATATGGCAGTGAACCGGTTCACCCGCCCCGGAGGCTTCTCACCGGTCAGATTGAAAACAATGAGGTCTATTGATGTCAGATATCGAAATCAAAAAAAGCTACCAGGAAATAAATGATAAAATAAAAAAAGGCAAAGCGGTGGTCGTGACCGCTGAAGAAATGCCCAAAATTGTCGAGTCTGAAGGCGTGAAAGAGGCCTTCAAAAAAGTCGACGTGGTCACTACGGGAACCTTCGGCACCATGTGTTCATCAGGGGCCTTTATCAACTTTGGCCACACAAAGCCGAAAATAAGAGCAACCAGTGTCTGGCTCAATGATGTCCATGCCTACGGCGGCATTGCCGCGGTTGACTGCTACCTCGGGGCTACCCAGGTGCAGGAAAAAGACCCCCTCAACGCGGTACACCCCGGTGAATTCAAATACGGGGGCGGCCATGTAATAGAAGACCTGATCGCCGGAAAAAAAGTCACCTTCAGGGCCGAATCATACGGGACCGACTGCTATCCCCTGACAGAATTAGAAAAAACAGTCACGATTAACGACCTGCGCAATGCCATGCTTTACAATCCCCGGAACGCCTACCAGGGATATAACTGCGCGGTCAACGGGTCTCAAAAAACCATCTATACCTACATGGGGATTCTGCGGCCCGGATTGCAGAACGCCACCTACAGCAGCGCCGGGGAGCTCTCTCCCCTCTTGAACGATCCCTACTACTGGACCATCGGTACGGGCACGCGTATTTTCATCGGCGGTGCTGCCGGGGCAGTCACCTGGCAGGGCACCCAGCACGCCCCCGACAGCCTCAGGGGAGAGAACGGTGTTCCCCGTGAAGGGGCCGGCACCATTTCAGTCACCGGTGACATGAAGGAGATGCATACTGATTTTATACGGGGAGCCTCACTGACCGGCTACGGCACCTCGCTCATGGTGGGCATCGGTATTCCCATCCCCATCATCAATGAAGACATGGCCTATTTCACCGGGGTCAAGAACCGGGACATCTATTATCCCGTTGTCGATTACGGCACTGACTATCCCGAAGGAAATAACAATACCCTGGCCGAAGTATCATTCCGGGACCTCATGTCGGGTACTGTTGAAATCAGGGGCAAAAAAATACCCGCGGCGCCCCTCTCAAGCTACCCCCGGGCCCGGCAGATAGCGGGCATACTGAAAGAATGGATAGAAAATGGTTTTACCGTCGGCGAACCCCAGTGCGGGCTTCCTTCAGTAAAACCTGATTTTAAAAGAAAATAGTGAGAGGAAGAATGAGCACTGTCGACCGCCGGGAGCGTTTTTACCGTGATCACGGTGATACCCCCCGCTGGAAAACCTTTTGCGTAAAAAAAGACGCCTCTGACCTGTATATCCGGGCTCACGACGACCTGACTCGCTCTGCGGCAGCGGCCCTTAACACGGCACGGAAGGAACTTGAAGACTATATATCAGAACAGAGTGAATTTCTTCACAGCCTTGAACCGGTTGCAGTCCCTGAAGATGCACCGCTGATTGTCCGTCAGATGGCCCGGGCAGGCGCCCTCGCGGGAACAGGCCCCATGGCTGCCGTGGCGGGAGCCGTAGCTGAAACTGTGGGCAGAGTCCTTCTCTCAGAAAGCGATGAAGTGCTTATTGAAAACGGAGGAGACACCTGGCTCAGCATAACTGAGCCGGTTAGATTAAATGTCTTTCCCGGAAATGTATACTTTGAACAGGGTATCGCGATACAGATTGTCCCTGGCCAGACACCCTGCAGCGTCTGCACCTCTTCGGGCAAAATGGGACACAGTCTCAGCCTCGGAAAAGCCGACGGAGTCACGGTTATCGCTGACACCGGGGCCCTTGCTGACGCGGCGGCAACAGCAGCGGCAAACCTCGTACAGAATACAGAAGATATACCAGAGGCCCTTGAGCATGCCGCCGCCATAAAAGGCGTAACAGGAGTACTGATAATTCACCGGGACCAGATTGGAGCCCTCGGAAATATTGAGCTGTGCAGAATTTAAACTAAAAAAGTACCGGTAATCTGTTATTACCATAAGGAGCATAGAAAATGATATCACGCAATGTATTACTTGTCTTCACCAGGGAGATTATGTATAAACCAATCATATACCGGCTGGTCAAAGACTTTAACATAATCTTTAATGTGCTGGAGGCAAAAATCTACCCAAAACAGGAAGGACGAATTATCCTTGAACTGAAGGGAAAAAAGGAAGATCTGGAAACAAGCCTGGCCTATCTTCACGATGAGGGCGTACAGATCAAAAAGCTTACTGACATGATAAACCGCCTCGAGGACCGCTGTGTTCACTGTGGAGCCTGTACCGCGGTCTGCCGGGTAGATGCCCTCATCATTAACCGCGAAACCATGGAAGTAGACTTTGATCCTGAAAAATGTGTTGCCTGCGGACTCTGCATGAAGGCCTGCCCGGTAAAGGCGATGACGGGAACCACCATCGATCTTGACATTGAAGGTAAATAATGACCCCTTTTGAAGGCAGCTGCTTTTCTGAATTTGAAAACTTTCATATAGGCATTGCCCTCGTTGACCCTGAACTTACCATACTCGATGTCAATCCTGCATTCTGTACTATTACCGGCCACTCACGTGAGGATATTACCGGTAATCCCTTTCGACCCCTTTGTAACCAGGGGGACTTTAAACACATTGATTTTCGAATGAATCAAATCAAAAAGGGAAAAAGCGACCACTTCACTACCGAAATAAGGCTTCATAGCACCTCAGGTCAAATCCGCTGGGGAGAGCTCAATGTATCCGTTGTACGCGACACCTCCCAAAAGCTCCTTCGCTGCTACCTCATGATAGAAGATACGACTCTCCGGAGAAATATTGATCTTGATCTTATCGAATCAGAAAATAAATTCAGGACCCTTTTTGCCTCTTCAAAAGACGCTATATCAATTTTCACGGAAGACAGAATTATCGACTGCAACAACAGTCTCTGCCAGCTTTTTGGCGGGTCAAAAGAAACCCTTCTATCGATGAGCGCTAAAAATCTCGCACCGGTTCACCAGCCCGACGGAACACTTACAGACGATAAGATGAAGCAGCAGATACAGCTAGCCCTGGAGGGATCTAAAAATCAGTTCGAATGGGTCTTTCTCACCCTTCAAAATAAACCCTTTCATGCTGAAGTCAAATTAAGCCCGATAGAAATCAAGGGGGAAATTTACTTTCAAACAGTCATCAGGGACATCAGCCAGAGAAAAAGAATGGAAGAGGCCCTTCAAAAAAACGAGCAGCGTTTAAGAAGACTCATTGAAAATGGTGCTGAAATTATCACCATTGTCAGCAAATCAGGTGAACGCCTCTTTTTAAGTGAGAATGTTGAAAAAATTACCGGCTACAGCCCCGACGAACTTATTGGCGGCTCAACCTTTTCCCTCATTCATCCCGATGACATTCAAGACGTGGTAAAACTTTTCATGGACCTCTCAGAAATAGAAGACTCTACCGCTACAATGCTCTACCGCGTTCGATCTGTCTCAGGAGAATGGCTTATTTTTGAAAGCACGGGACGAAATCTCATTCATGACCCTTTGATCCAGGGAATCGTTATCAATTCCCGGGATGTAACGCAGCAGATCCAGGGAAAGGAAGTTCTCAGCATGTACCGCAATATTGTGTCTTCTTCGAAAGAACTTATGGGCTTTTTTGACACAAAAGAACAGCTCCTCGTCTGCAATGATTCTTTCCGAGACATGTTCACCATCCCCTCTCCACAGGAAGAAACTCTGACCCTGAACAGTATATTCTCCGGAGAAGATGTGCTTTCTGCAATACGAAGCAGCTATGTAAACTGCCTCATGGGCAGAGAAATCCATACCGTCACCTGGCATGAAAAAAATAAAGAGAAGATAATCCTCGACATATCCATGTATCCCTTTCGCGACCAGGAAGAAAATATTACCGGTGTGGCAATCAACTGCCGCAATACAACCAGGGAACTGCTCCAGGAAATGGAAATTCTCAACTCAACGGAACGGGAACGTAAAAGAATAGGTATTGAACTCCATGACGGCCTGAGCCATGAACTCCTCGGCATGGCCATTAAGAGCCGGATACTGGCTGACAATCTCAATGATCTGGGCCTCAAAGAAGCAGCCGAGGCGATGGATATTGAAAAAAGACTTAATGAGGCCATCAGTACTACCCGCGGCATGGCCCATGGACTGTTTCCTGTTAACCTCGAAAAAACCGGTCTTGACGGCCTCCTGAATGAAACAGCCATTATGCTCGAAGAACAAAAGGGAATCAGCTGCACCCTCAACATAGAAAAGCCTGTTTTTATCCATGACCAGAAAACAGGACTTCACCTTCACAACATACTGCAGGAATGCGCGGTAAATATCATCAAGCATTCTGATGCCAGAAATGTTGCCATCAGCCTTGAAAATGAAAATGGCTACATCACCATCACAATCAGTGATGACGGAAAGGGCTTCGAATACAAAAAAAAATCCGAGGGTATGGGCCTCAATATCATGGAGTACCGGGCCCGTCTGATCGGTGCAGACCTGAGAATAACCGGCATTCCCGGTAAAGGCACAACATTGTTCTGCCGTCTGAAAATTTAATATTCACATAAAAAATCTTTTTTGATTGCCAGAAAGAAAAAAATACTATTATTGAGTACTTAATCGTTACCATTCATTTTTTGAGAATAAAAAAGAGAGAGGAGCCCCTCGGGGCCGCCCAATCCCTTTTAAAAATACAGGGAATTATAATGAATAAAGATACCCGCATCCTTGTTATTGATGACCACCCTATCGTACGGGACGGCCTTGAACATCTCCTGAGACGCGAATCAGACCTTCTGATATGCGGGCAGGCAGAAGATGCTGAAGCGGGCCTCATTGCCTTAGAAGAAACGTCCCCTGACCTGGTTGTCCTGGACATCTCCCTGCAGGACGGCATCAGCGGTCTCGAGCTGACAAAATTTATCACGGAAAAATACCCTGAACTTCCCATCCTGGTGCTTTCGATGCACGATGAGGCCCTCTACGCGGAACGGGTCATCCGGTCAGGCGCCCGGGGATATATCATGAAACAGGAAATGACCGGTACCATAGTTGACGCGATCCGTATGGTAATGGAAGGCCGGGTCTATCTCAGTGAGCGGATGAAAGCGCGGCTTATTGACGAAAAAATACATCAGAATACGAAGAGAGTTCAAAATCCCGTGGAGCGCCTCTCAAATCGGGAACTAGAGGTCCTGCGGCTTATCGGACAGGGAATAAAAACCAGTGAAATAGCTAAAAAGCTCCAGGTAGCGACAAAAACAATCGATACGCACAGATACCGCCTCAAAAATAAACTAAACCTGGAATCAGGAGCAGAACTGGTCAAATTTGCCGTTGAATGGAACAACAATAATTAAAGCTGCCCTGACTTCCCTATCCCTTTAAAAAAATATCTTTTTTTTATGCTCCCTCCTTGACGCTCATTACCTTTTTTTGTATATTGATTCTGTTAGCACTCACCTTAATTGAGTGCTAACAGAATTTGCCAGATAAAAGGAGGACACCATGGTAAGAAATACAGTTTTAAACGATATGTTCAGTCTCGGCAGAATAGTGGATGATTTCCTTAACACAGCCCCCGAGAGAACCGGAAGAAGCGGCTACCCTTCAGTCGATATTTTTGAAGGAAGTGACACCATAGAAATCCGAGCCTCACTACCGGGAGTAACCAGCGATGATCTCGACATCGAACTGAGCGAAAAAACCGTGACCATCAGCGGAGAGAAAAAGGAACCCGCCGGTGATTTCGACTACCTTCGAAGAGAACGGATCTTTGGAAAATTTACCCGCTCTGTGGAGCTTCCCTATCGAGTTGAAGCTGAATCCATCAAGGCGGATCTAAAAAACGGCGTTCTGCATCTTTCACTGGCTAAAAGTGAAGACGCAAAGCCGAAAAAGATTGAAATTCGCCAGGAGGCGTAAAATGAGACATGAACAGGAAAACAGTCACAATGAAAGAATACTTTCTCCCATAACCGACGTCTATGAGACCGGGGACAACTACACCATGCTCATGGAAATGCCGGGAGTGGAAAAGGAAGATTTAAACATCGTCTTAGAAGACGAAAGCCTTGAAGTACGTGGAACCGTACAGGCCTTCAGCCCCGAAGACCTTAATCTGAAATACTCAGACAGGCCTGCGGGAAGTTACTACCGAAAGTTCAGGATCGGCAATGACATTGACCGAAACAGTATCAACGCGAAGCTTTCCGAGGGAACTCTCACCCTCACCCTGAACAAGGCAGAGGAAGTAAAGCCGAAAAAAATTGAGATCACCGCCCACTAAAAACATAAAGGGGGTGTCCCAAAAGGACATCCCCTTCTTAATGCATTCCTTTTTCAGGGAGCCCCTTTTGTCTCGCTACAAAAAGGGACAAAGGGCGCCCTTCAAACATCAGGGAGGCTTAACGGGCGAGAGTGCCCAGCCGTTCCTTGCCATCCATAACACCACGGCACTCGGACCTCCTGTCCAGCGTCCCGGGCGGTGCCATTACCTACACATACATGTCAAAATGATCACCGAGTCCCGTTACCTTTGCGGTAGCGGCGACCTTCATCATCTTCTCATCAAGACCCATTTGCGCGCTGGTCATCGACTGGAGCATCTTGTTGAGAGCCTGAACCTGTTCCGTCATTTGTGCCGCACCGACATCTGCCACTTTCATAGGAACCTCCGGGGGGGAAAGTTCTCCCCATGTATATATCGGCATCTATCCCCCGATACTGAAGCAAGGACCAAAAAACAGTAAAGAATGACTGCTCAGTCTTTTATACTTCTGAATCAGACTTTCTTTATCCATGCAGGCAAAAAGTTACACAACAATAAATACGCAATTGAAATTAAAATGTCCTTGATTAAAAATACATTATTTTATTTCCTTACTTCTGTAAAAGCTTAATCAAATAACTTAATGGAATTTACAAACGAAGGAGGACATTCAATGTCTAATGAAAAGGTAATGAATCGCTGGTTCGTCGTTGTCGGCGCAATCTTGATTCAACTTGCACTTGGTGCAATTTATGCATGGTCAGCATTTACTAAAGTTTTAACAGACGCAAACGGAGCTTATAAATTTACTGCAGGCCAGACAGCATGGATTTTTTCTGCAGGTCTATTCTTTTTTGCTCTCGTAATGGTATGGGCAGGAAGACAGCTTGCAACTATCGGCCCACAGAAACTCGCTATGGCTGGTGGTGTAGTACTTGGAATTGGCTATATTCTGGCCGGTTTTTTTGGTGACAGTTTCGTTACCCAGCTTCTCTTCATCGGCGTCATCGGCGGTTCCGGTATCGGCCTCGCTTATGTTGTACCTATTGCTGTTGGAGTTAAATGGTTCCCAGACAAAAAGGGAATGCTTACCGGTCTCGCAGTTGCTGGTTTCGGTTTCGGAGCTACAATCTGGGTAAAATGGGCTGGTTCATGGGGCGGCGGACTTCTCAACAACCTCAGCCTTGCAGGACTTGACGGAACACGATCAGTATTTTTACTTTATGGAATTATTTTTGCCGGTATGGTACTTCTTGGCAGTCTTGTCATGAAAGAGCCCCCTGCAGGATGGCTTCCCGAAGGCTACACACCTCCTGAAGCTGGAGATGCGGGAGCAAGCGGCGCTGTTGAGTTCGATTCAGCCGAAATGATAAAAACTCCCCAGTACTACATGCTTTTCATCACCTTTCTTTTCTCAGCTCTTGCCGGTCTCATGGTAATCTACTGTATCAAACTTTTTGGTATTGATGCTCTTACCTTCTCAAAGCTCGGCACTCTTGCTCCAACTACAGAAGGCTATGAAGCAGCTGTTAAAGCAGCTGGCGCTACAGCCGGAACTGCAATGGCATGGTATGCAATCCTTAACGGTCTTGGCCGTATCGCATGGGGGACTGTATCAGATAAAATTGGCCGCAAACTGGCCCTTACCCTGATGTGTCTTTTCCAGGGTGTCATCATGCTTGCTTTCTATAAGCTTGGTGCAACAGAAATGGGTCTCATCGTTGCTGCATGTATCATCGGATTTAACTTCGGCGGAAACTTTGCACTCTTCCCTGCCGCTACTGCTGACTTCTTCGGAACTTCAACAGTTGGCAAAAACTACGGATTCGTATTTTTTGCATACGGTATTGCCGGTATCGCTGGCCCCCAGATTGCAGGTGTTTTCAAAGATGCCGCTAAGGGCGCAACCGATCCTTCAGCATGGATGACTCCTTTTGTTATCGCAGGTGTTGCATGTCTCGCTGGTGCAGTTATTTCAATGATTTCAAAGGCACCCAAAAAAGCATAAACCAGACCTACATGAATAGATATACAAAAAGGCCCCTCATTGCGAGGGGCCTTTTTTCTTCCCTACCACCCCTCTCAAAAAAGACTTGCAAATAGGGAAAAACTTCCTACTACTGAATAGATTATCAGGCAGTTAATACAGCCGGCCCATAGCGGCGGCACAAACCACGTCAAAAGGGAGTAGACCATGTCTACATATATTTCAGACCAGAAACGAAAGATAACCACATCAGTACTGATGGAGATGAAACAGGCAGGCGAAAAGATATCCATGCTTACAGCCTACGATTATTCAATGGCCACCATCGTTGATGCGGCGGGTATTGATGTAATTCTTGTCGGCGACTCGGCATCAAATGTCATGGCGGGAAATGAATCGACCCTCCCCATCACCTTAGACCATATGATCTACCATGCCCAGTCGGTTGTCAGAGCGGTACAACATGCCATGGTGGTCGTCGACCTCCCCTTCGGAACATACCAGGGAGACTCCCTGCAGGCCCTCAATTCGGCCATCCGGGTCATGAAAGAAACCGGTGCCAATGCGGTAAAAATTGAAGGGGGAAGGGAAGTAAAAGAATCCATTGAACGAATCTT